>Ga0209267_1000060_pt1 | contig 70388 bp, 62 predicted proteins | sample GraSoiAngelo_137_FD_185894 | JGI IMG/M metagenome (GOLD analysis project Ga0209267, IMG submission 185894) | Grasslands soil microbial communities from the Angelo Coastal Reserve, California, USA - 14_0929_09_30cm (SPAdes) (version 2) | ecosystem: Environmental > Terrestrial > Soil > Grasslands ... | reverse complement strand
GCGCGCCTCAAGCGGCCATCGTGGCATTCCACAGCCGCGTCACCTCCTCGCGCAGCTCGCGGAACTCCGCCGCCGGTACGATCGGCGCCGCGCCGTCGAGGGCCAGGTGATGGGTGCGGGCGCGGTAGGCGCGGTACGCGCGGGTGAGGAGATCCACGCTCGCCTGCGCAACCAGGTCGGCCGACGCCACCGACTCGAGCTGGCGGATGGTGTCGGAGTACATCGCCACCGGCGGATACTCGGCGGCCCACTTGAGCGCCCAGTACTGGGCGAGAAACTCGATGTCGGCGATCCCTCCGGGATCCTGCTTGATGTCGAAGCGCAGCGCATCGCCCCGGGAGAGCTCGCGGCGCTGCCGCTCGCGCATGCTGCGCACCTGCTCGCGCAGGCGCTCGCGGCGCACGTGGCGGGAGAGCACCTCGAGCCGCACCCGCTCGAAGCGCGCGCGCAGCTCCGGCGAGCCTGCCACGGCGCGCGCGTGCAGCAGCGCCTGGTGCTCCCAGGTCCACGCCTCCTCGCGCTGGTAGTCGGCGAACGCGTCGATGTTGGTGACCAGCAGCCCTCCCTTGCCGCTCGGCCGCAGTCGCACGTCGACCTCGTAGAGCCGGCCGGCGGCGGAGTGCATGGTCAGGAGGTGCACGATGCGCTGCGCGAGCCGCACGAAGAACAGCTGGTTGTCGATGGGGCGCGCGCCGGTGGTCTCCTGCCGCTCGCCCTGCGAGTCGTGCAGGAACACCAGATCGAGGTCGGAGGAGTAGCCGAGCTCGATTCCGCCGAGCTTGCCGTAGCCGACGGCGCAGATGTTCACGGCGCGCGCGGTATCGGCGTCGCCGCATCGTGGCAGGCCGAACTGCGCGGTGATCTGCCGCCAGCCGAGATCGAGGGCGCGCTCGACGATGAGCTCGGCGATGTCGGTGAGCCGGTCTGACACCTGCATGAGAGGCAGCGCCCCGGTGAGATCGGCGACGGCGACGCGAAACAGCGCCGCCCGCTGGAACTGCCGCAGCGCCTCCACCTGCTGCTCGGGGTCTTCCTCGCGCAGCTGCTCCAGGCGCGATTCGAGCTCGCGCTCGAATTCTGCGCGGTCCGGCGGCGGCGTCTGCAGCCGCTCGTCGATCAGCTCATCGAGCAGCAGCGGGTGTGCGGCGATCTGCGCCGCGAGGAACTCGCCGTGACCGCAGAGCTCCACGAGGCGCGCCCGAGCCGCGGCGTTCTCCTTGAGCAGCGCGAAGTATGCCGAGCGCTTGCCGGTCGCCTCGATGATCGCAAGGATGCGCCGCAGCACCGGCAGCTGCGCGCCGCTGCGCGAGACGTCCGCGAGCAGCGCCGGCAGCAGGGCCTGGAGGCGTTTGCGTCCGGGCTCATCGAGTCTGCGCACCAGCGACGAGGAGCGCAGCTCGAGCAGCAGCCGCGCGGCCTCCGCGCTGTCCTCGAAGCCGGCGCCCGCGAGCGCCTCCGCGAGCGCCGCGGTCTCGGCCTGGCTGTCCCAGAACCGTCCGAGATCGATGCGCACCGCGCCCTCATCGGGCTCCGCCCCGCCGAACACCACCAGGCGGAAGTGCCGCGTGACCCGCCCGCGGTGCTCATCGAGCTCGGCGAGGACTGCCGGCCAGTCGCGCGAGCCCATGGCGAGCGCGATGCGCTCGCGGGAGAGGGCGTCCGCGGGCACGCGGTGCACTTGGGCGTCGGCGAGCATCTGCAGGCGATTCTCGAGCCGGCGGAGGAAAGTGTAGGCGGCCCCGAGCTCCTCGGCGGCCTGCCGCGGAAGCAGGCGCGTCTCGCCGATGCGCGCAAGAGCGGCGAGGAGCGAGGGCGTCTGCAGGCGCCGGTCGCGCCCGCCCCGCGTGATCTGCAGCGCCTGGACGATGAACTCGATCTCGCGGATGCCGCCGGGTCCGAGCTTGATGTGGTCGGCGAGCTCGCGCCGCTGCATCTCGCGCTCCATCAGCGCCTTCATGTCGCGCAGGCTCTCGAACACCCCGTAGTCGAGATAGCGCCGGTAGACGAACGGGCGGATGGCGGCGGCGTCGATCTCGCCATAACGCTCAGCGCTCGTGACCGGGCGGGCCTTGACGTACGCATAGCGCTCCCAGTCGCGTCCGTGGCGCGGCAGGTAATCCTCGAACGAGGCGAAGCTCGAGACGAGCGGACCGGAATCCCCGAAGGGGCGCAGCCGCAGATCGACGCGCAGCACGAAGCCCTCGGGGGTCGGCGCTTCGAGGAGACGCACCAGCGCCTGCCCGAGGCGGGTGAAGAACTCCTCGTTGGCAATGCTGCGCGGGCCGTCGGTCTCACCGTGCTCCGGGAACAGCAGCACCAGATCGACGTCGGAGGAGAAATTGAGCTCGCCCCCGCCGAGCTTGCCCATGCCGATGACGACGAGCGGCTGAGCCTCGCCGCCCGCGGAGCGCGGCTCGCCGTAGCGCGTCACGAGTGCGCGACGGGCGTAGCCGAGCGCGGCGGCGATCGCGGCATCCGCGAAGGCGGTGAGATCGCCGAGCGTCTCGGTGAGGTCCGCCCAGCCGGCGAGATCACGCCAGGCGATGCGCACGAACTCCCGCCGCCGCCAGCGGCGCAGCTCGGCGAGGAAGCTCGCCTCGGGCGCCGCCGGATCCGCGGGCAGTGCGGGAGTGCGCGCGGCGAAGTCCTCCGCCGCCAGGCGCCGCTCGAGATCGCCGCTCTCGATGAGGCCGGCAAAGACTTGCGGGTCACGCGCGCAGGATTGCGCCACGAAGTCGCTCGCGCTGAAGACCGCAGCAATCGAGTCGCGAACGGTGAGCGGCGCTCCCCCGAGCGCCTCTCTCGCGACGTCGCTGGCGTTGAGCGCTTCGAGCGACCCTGCAACGACCGCGGCCAGCTCGGCGCTGAACGGAGGTTCCCGACCCCCGCGGGTCAATTCCAGATGTTGCCCCCGAGATCGTGGAACGAGGCGCTGTCGGCCCGGCGGCTGAGGCCCCGGAAGCGCGTGGACGTCGCATACACCTGCGCGCCCTCGGAGGCATCGATGGCCGCGGCGTCGCCCTCGATCAGGCTGTTGTCGATGTGCACGTTGGCGGCGCGCGCCGACACCCCGACCCCGGTGGCGCTGATGTGACTGTTGGTGATGTGAATCTCGCAGCCGTCCTGGGCGCTCACCGCGTCGCCGTCGAATTCGAGATTGCGATTGTCGATGTGCAGGAGGCGCTGGCCCTGGCACACGATCGGCTCATGCCGACGCTCGATGGCGGCGCTCGTGACAGCGGTATCGCGCAGCCGCCCGCCTGTGGCGGGCGCCGGGGCTGCGGACGCCTTGATGCTGTAGCCCGGTCCGGACTTCAAGACCCGTCCGCCACCGGGCGCCTCCACCCTCGCCCTGGCCGGCGCGCTCTCCGCGGGCCGCGCGGGCTCGGTGCTGGATGGCTCGGGGACTGCGGCCTCGTCGGCGCGGGCCGCGCCGGTGTCGGCGCCGAGCGGCCCTGCGGAGGCCGCCGGGCCCGCCGGGGCGGCGGGCCCCGCCTGGGGGGCCGCCTTCGCGGACGCGGAGCCCGTCGCCGGCGCCGCCACGCCGGCGATCAGCTGGTCCGCACGCACCACGCGCAGCTCGCCCGTGTCCTTCATCCGCACGGTGAAGGTGCGGCTCTGCTCGTCGGCCGCTACGACTTCGAACGCAGCGTTCCGCTCGAGGGCCGACCGCGCCCAGCTCATCTCGCCTTCACCCTGACGTGCGCACGCAGCGAGCGCCAGGAGTGCAATGCACGCCGGAGCTCGCAGGGCCCGGTACCGGACAGTAGCCATGGCTTGGCCTCCTTTGCCTCCGGACGATAAACCCGCGCGGGGGTGCGTGGAAGTAGGTGCACTGCGACATGGCGACTAAAAAAACAGGCCCCTGTACAGGGGCCTGCGAGGAATGCGCGGAATAGGGGGTCTTGTTCCGCGGCTTTCGGGGAAGTGCCCGGATGAGATCCGGGCACGACCCTTAACTGTTATGTAAAGCGTATCGGCTGCTGATTGCGGAATCGATACCTCTTTAGAGGGGGCGTTACATGTCCATTCCGCCCATGCCGCCCGGCGGGCCGCCGTGGCTGTGCTCCTCCTCCTTCGGAGCCTCCGCAACCATGACCTCGGTCGTGAGCAGCAGTCCCGCCACCGAGGCGGCGTTCTGCAGCGCCAGGCGCGCCACCTTGGTCGGATCGAGGATGCCCTCCTCGAGCAGATCCCCGTACCTGCCGGTAGCGGCGTTGTAGCCGAAGGCGCCCTTGCCTTCCTTCACGCGGTTGAGAACCACCGCGGCGTCCTCGCCGGCGTTCTCGACGATCTGGCGCAGCGGCTCCTCGATGGCGCGGGCGAGAATGCGGATGCCGACCGTCTGGTCCTCGTTGGCGGCCTCGAGCTTCTCGAGCACTCTCTGCGTCCGCAGCAGCGCCACGCCGCCGCCCGGCACCACGCCTTCCTCGACCGCGGCCCGGGTCGCATGCAGCGCGTCCTCGACGCGCGCCTTCTTCTCCTTCATCTCGATCTCGGTGGCCGCGCCCACCTTGACGAGCGCGACACCGCCGGAGAGCTTCGCCACGCGCTCCTGCAGCTTCTCCTTGTCGTAGTCGGAGGTCGCCTCTTCGGCCTGCTGGCGGATCGACTCGATGCGCGCCTTGATGTCGGTGGGCTTGCCGGCGCCGTCGATGATGGTCGTGTTCTCCTTCTCGACGACCACCTTCTTCGCCTCGCCGAGGTCGTTCACCGACGCCTTCTCGAGCGTCAGTCCGACCTCATCCGAGATCACCGTGCCGCCGGTGAGGGTGGCGATGTCCTGCAGCATGGCCTTGCGGCGATCGCCGAAGCCGGGCGCCTTGACGGAGGCGACCTTGAGGATGCCGCGGATGTTGTTGACGACGAGCGTCGCCAGCGCCTCACCCTCGACGTCCTCGGCGACCACCAGCAGCGGCCGGCCGGATTTCGCCACGGCCTCGAGCAGCGGCAGGAGCTCGCGGATGTTGGAGATCTTCTTGTCGACCAGCAGGATCAGCGGCTTTTCCAGCTCCGCGGTCTGGTTCTGCTGATTGTTGATGAAGTACGGCGAGAGGTAGCCGCGGTCGAACTGCATGCCCTCGACCACTTCGAGCTCGTTGTCGAGCCCCGAGCCTTCCTCGACCGTGATCACGCCCTCCTTGCCGACTTTCTCCATCGCTTCAGCGATGGTCTTGCCGATCGACTCGTCGGCGTTCGCCGAGATCGTGCCGACCTGCGCGATCGCCTTGGAGTCCTTGCAGGGCTTGGAGAGCCTCTTGAGCTCCTCGACGACGGCGATGACCCCCTTGTCGACGCCGCGCTTGATGTCCATCGGGTTGCGCCCCGAGGAGACTGCCTTGAGCCCCTCGCGGATGATCGCCTGCGCGAGCACGGTGGCGGTCGTCGTGCCGTCGCCGGCCTCGTCGGAGGTGTTGGACGCGACTTCCTTCACCATCTGCGCGCCCATGTTCTCGAACTTGTCCTTGAGCTCGATCTCCTTCGCCACTGACACCCCGTCCTTGGTGACGGTGGGTGCGCCGAAGCTCTTCTCGAGCACGGCATTGCGGCCCTTGGGGCCGAGGGTCGCCTTGACGGCGTTGGCGAGGATGTTCACGCCGCGGAACATGCGCTGGCGTGCGTCATCGCTGAAACGAACTTCTTTCGCTGCCATTGTCGTGATCCTTCCGCTTACTTGCCTTCAATCACGGCCATGACGTCTTCCTCGCGCATGACCACCAACTCATCCCCCTCGACCTTGACCTCGGTTCCGCTGTACTTGCCGAACAGGATCTTGTCGCCGACTTTCACGTCGAGAGGCCGCACCTTGCCGTCTTCGAGAATCTTGCCTTTACCGACCGCGACGATCTTTCCCTGGATGGGCTTCTCCGCCGCGGTATCGGGAATCACGATACCGCCCGGGGAGGTACGCTCCTCTTCCAGGCGCTTTACGATGACGCGGTCATGAAGAGGACGAATCTTCATGGTTAACGCTCCTTAAGGTCTTTTCGGTGAAAATGGTTGAACTTAACGCCCCGGGGCTGTTAGCACTCCCCCGTCGCGGCTGCTAATGATATGCAGGGAAATTCGAAATTCAAGTCGTCGCCGGGGTTTTTTCGATTCCTTTGCCCCTCTTTCGGGACCTGCGGCCAGGCCCGGGGACCTGCGGCCGGGCCCGGGGGCCTGCGGCCGGGGCGGGGAGGACGCCGGCCGGCTTCCGGGGAACCCGTGCCCGCTCGCTAAGGATGAACCGCAGTTCCTGCCGTTCGTCAAAAGGCTGAGCTATAAAAGCCCCCGAAATCCGTAGGACTTCCCGCTTACCACCCGTGACCCGACATATTCCGACTGCGCTGCTTCTCCTCTGCGTGAGCCTGGCCGTGCGATCCCCGGCCGCGCCCCCGGATCCCACTCCGGCCCCCGCTCCCGCCTCCTCGGCCAGCAAGGGGGGCCTCACGGCGCTCATGGACTCACTCAAGCCGAGCGGGGACGAGTTTCTGCAGCCGGACCAGGCGTTCCGCTTCGATGCGCTCGCCGATGGCGCCGACCGCGCGCGGCTCAACTGGGAGATCGCCGAGGGCTATTACCTCTATCGCACCCGAATCAAGGTGAGCACGCCGAGCCGTCAGGCCCAGCTCGGCGCGCCCCAGATGCCGGGCGGCGAGTTCAAGACCGACGAGTACTTCGGCAAGCAGGAGATCTACCACCACGAGCTGGCCGCCACGGTGCCGGTCGCACGCGCGGGCGGAGGAGCGTTCGAGCTGCCGCTCGAGGTCACGTACCAGGGCTGCGCGGAAGCGGGCCTCTGCTACCCGCCGATCACCAAGCGGGTGAGCGTGACGCTGCCCGCGGGCGGCGCCTCGACCGGCACGGCTTCCCAGGGCTCGCCCGGCAGCTCCGCGGACGGCCGCCTCGGCGGCAGCTCACCGGGACCTGCCGAGCAGGACTGGTTCGCCTCGCTCATCCGCAGCGGCAGCCTCCTCAGCATGCTCGGCTGGTTCTACCTCGCCGGGCTCGTGCTCGCCTTCACGCCTTGCGTGCTGCCCATGGTGCCGATCCTCTCCGGACTCATCGCGGGCGGCGGCAGGCACATCACCCCCGCGCGCGGTTTCGCGCTCTCCGCAGCGTACGTGCTCGGCATGGCGCTCACCTACACGGTCGCCGGCATCGCCTGCGCGGCCGCGGGCCGTCAGGTGCAGGCGGTCTTCCAGCAGTGGTGGGTCCTCGCGTTGTTTGCACTCGTCTTCGTGGCGCTCGCGATGTCGATGTTCGGCCTGTTCACGTTGCAGATGCCGGTCGCGATCCAGACACGCATCGCCAGCCTCAGCAATCGCCAGTCCGCGGGCACCTTCGGCGGAGTCGCCGTCATGGGCGCCTTGTCGGCGCTCATCGTCACCACCTGCGTGGGGCCCGCGCTCGTCGGAGCGCTGCTCGTGATCAGCCAGAGCGGTGAGCTCGCGCGCGGGGGCGCCGCGCTCTTCGCCATGAGCATCGGCATGGGTACGCCGCTTCTCGTGGTGGGCGCCTCGGCGGGCCGGCTGTTGCCCAAGGCAGGCCCCTGGATGGAGCTCGTCAAGAAGCTCTTCGGCGTCATGATGCTCGCGGTGGCCGCGTGGATGCTCGCACGCATCGTGCCGGAGCGCGTGGCGCTCCTGTTGTGGGCCGTGCCCGCCCTCGTTCTCGCGGCGCTCCTGTGGGCCGAGTCGCGGGCGCGCTCGGCCGCCTGGGGTTTGCGTATGGCGGGTGTCGTTGCGGGCCTCTACGGTGTGGCGCTGACCGCCGGCTCCGCGCTCGGCGGAACCGATCCGCTCGCGCCCCTTCCCGCCCTCGGCGCGAGGGCCCACGCGCTGCCGTTCCACATCATCAAGTCCGTCGCCGATCTCGACCATGGCGTCGCCGAGGCGACGGCGAGCGGGCGCACCGTGCTCGTGGATTTCTCGGCGGACTGGTGCACCTCGTGCAAGGAGATGGAGCGTTACACCTTCACCGACCCGGCCGTGCAGGCAGCACTCCGCAACACGGTGCTGCTGCGCGCCGACGTCACGCGCAACGACGCCGACGATGAGGCACTGCTCCGGCGCTTCGGGATCTTCGGACCCCCGACGATCGCCTTTTACGGGGCGGACGGCCGGGAACGCAGCGGGTATCGCGTCGTGGGATACATGAAGGCGGACGCCTTCGCCTCGCGCACCCGCGCGGCGTTCGGCTCGCCGCCGTGAGCGAAGGCCAACCCCCACACAGCCGCGCCGGCGCGGGCGGCGCGTTGTTCGCGGCCGCCGTGTTGATCGCGTGCGCCGGCGGCGGTTTCCTCGCCTATCGTCTCGCGCACCCGACGCGCGCCACGCTGCATGCGGCATCGCCCGTGCCGGCCGCTCCGGCAGCGGCCCCTACGGGGCCGCCCGCCGCCGAGGCGACGCCCTCTGCTGCCGTGTCGGCCGCATCCCCGGCACACAAGATCCCCGAGGTGTTGCCGGACCTGACTCTGCCGGGACTCGACGGCACACCCCACCGGCTCACCGACTGGAAGGGCCACGCGCTGCTCGTGAATTTCTGGGCCACCTGGTGCGAGCCCTGCCGGCGGGAGATCCCGCTGCTCAGGAGCCTGCGCCGCGAGCGCTCGGCCGACGGCCTGGAGGTCATCGGGATCGCGATCGACTATTCCGACGCGGCCGAGAAGTACGCCCGTGAGGCACGCATCGACTATCCTGTGCTCCTCGGCGAGCAGGGGGGCTACGAGGCGGCCGCCGCCTTCGGGATGGAGCCGGTGCTGCCCTTCAGCGTCTTCGCCGATCGTACCGGGAGAGTCGTGACGCTGAAGGTGGGCGAGTTGCACCCGGATGAGGCAGGCTTCATCCTCGATCGGGTTCGGGATATCGAAGCCGGGCGCTTGAGCCTTTCGGCCGCGCGCGAGCAGATCGAATCGGGAATCGGCCGCCTGAACGTCCGGCGGGCCGCCTCCGTCCGGGACGGGGCGCATTAGACCAAGTCCTGCCAGATCCTCGCAAATCGCAACAAGAAGTACCCAAATACCGGCGAATTAGGTTACATTCGCGCGGTTTCGCAGGTCCGAAGGACTCTCGAAGAAGTCGCGCGCATGGCCCGAGTGCTGCTGCTGAACGGCCCCAACCTGAACCTCCTCGGCACCCGGGAACCTGCCCTGTACGGCACGGACACGCTCGTCTCCATTGAGCAGCGCGCCCTGGAGGTGGCCCGGGAGCTCGGTCACGAGCTCCTCGCCTTCCAGAGCAACGCCGAGCACGAGCTCATCCAGCGCATCCAGCGGGCGCCCGCCGACGCCGTCGCGTTCATCATCATCAATCCGGGAGCGCTGACCCATACCAGCATCGCGCTGCGCGACGCGCTCGCCGGCGCGGCCCTGCCCTTCATCGAGGTGCACCTGTCCAACATCTTCGCCCGCGAGCCGTTTCGCCGGCATTCCTATGTCTCGGACATCGCCGTCGGTGTGATCACCGGCCTCGGTGCCTGCGGCTACGAGGCGGCGGTGCGCGCGGCCGCGGCGAGACTCGCGCGCTCCCCTTGAGCGGGCGCGCATCTTCGCAGTTTCCGATTTTTCCCGAGGGCATGAGCGGCATGGACATCAGAAAGATAAAGAAGCTCATCGAGCTCCTCGAAGAGTCGGGCATCGCCGAGATCGAGATCAAGGAGGGCGAGGAGGCGGTGCGTATCAGCCGCATGCCGACCGGCACCGGCGCCGCTCCTCAGCTCACGCACGTGGTGGGCCCCGGGTCGCCGTCCGCCGCCGCCGGCAGCGCCGGGGGTGCGCCCGCGACGCCGCCTGCGCTCCCTGCGGCCGGGAGCGCGGCCCCGAAGCCGAACGAGCATGTGATCACCGCCCCGATGGTGGGGACCTTCTACGCCTCGCCCACCCCGGGAGCCAAGCCCTTCGTCGAGATCGGCGATGAGATCAAGGTCGGGCAGGTGCTGTGCATCATCGAGGCGATGAAGATGATGAACCAGATCGAAGCCGACAGGGCCGGGCGCATCACCTCGATCATGGCGCAGAGCGGCGACCCGGTCGAATTCGGCCAGCCGCTGTTCGTCCTCGAATAAGCCGCTCATGATCGAGAAGATCGTCATCGCCAACCGCGGCGAGATCGCGCTGCGGATCCTGCGGGCCTGCCGCGAGCTCGGCATCAAGACGGTCGCCGTGCACTCGACCGCGGATTACAGCCTGAAGCACGTGCTGCTCGCCGACGAGTCGGTGTGCATCGGGCCGCCGCCTTCCATCGCCAGCTACCTCAACATGCCGGCGATCATCAGCGCGGCCGAGGTCACCGACTCGGTGGCGATCCATCCGGGCTACGGCTTCCTCGCCGAGAACGCGGACTTCGCCGAGCGCGTGGAGAAGAGCGGCTTCGTGTTCGTCGGCCCGAAGGCCGAGACCATCCGCATCCTGGGCGACAAGGTCTCCGCGATCCAGGTCATGAAGTCCCACGGGGTAGCGTGCGTGCCGGGCTCGGACGGGCCGCTCGGGGACAACTCCGACGAGAACCTGCGCATCGCGCGCGACATCGGCTACCCGGTGATCATCAAGGCCTCCGGCGGCGGCGGCGGGCGCGGCATGCGCGTGGTGCACGCCGAGGCCTCGCTCCTCAATGCGATCGGCATCACGCGCGCGGAGGCGCGCGCCGCCTTCGGCAACGACCAGGTCTACATGGAGAAATTCCTCGAGCGGCCGCGGCACATCGAGTTTCAGGTGCTCGCCGACGCGCACGGCAACGTCATTCACCTCGGCGAGCGCGACTGCTCGATGCAGCGGCGCCACCAGAAGGTGCTCGAGGAGGCGCCGGCGCCCGGCCTCACGCCGCGCCAGCGCCGCTTCATGGGCGAGCGGTGCGTGGAGGCGTGCCGCGCGGTCGGCTACCGCAGCGCCGGCACCATGGAGTTCCTCTACCAGGACGGGGAGTTCTACTTCATCGAGATGAACACGCGCATCCAGGTCGAGCATCCCGTCACCGAGCTCATCACCGGCATCGATCTCGTGAAGGCGCAGCTGCTGGTCGCCGCGGGTGAGCGGCTGCCCTACAGCCAGAGCGACGTGCAGATCCGCGGTCACGCCTTGGAATGCCGCATCAACGCCGAGGACCCGAAGACCTTCATGCCCTCGCCTGGGCCGATCCGGCTGTGGCACGCGCCGGGCGGCCCCGGCATCCGGGTCGACAGTCACGTCTACTCCGGCTACAACGTGCCGCCCTACTACGATTCGCTGGTCGGCAAGATCATTGCGCACGGCGATACGCGCGAGACCGCCATCGCGCGCATGAAGAATGCGCTCGCCGAGATGGTGATCGAGGGGATCAAGACCAACGTGGCGCTGCATCAGGAGATCTGCAACCACGCGGCATTCCAGAAGGGCGGCACCGACATCCACTACCTCGAGCGCCGTCTGGGACTGCGCTGATCTAAGCGCTAAGCGCCGCGCCTCGAACAACCCCGCGCGCCGGGTGCGATTCCGATGCCGGCGCATAATCCCCCCATGTATCTCGAGCTCTCGTTCGATCTCGGGGCGGTGGACACCCAGGCTGCGGAAGGGGCCTGCTGGGCGTGCGGCGCGAGCGCGCTGACCTTCGTCGACGCGCGCGATGATGCCGTAAACCACCCCACGAAATCCGGCCCAACGTGCGAGGCGAACTCCTCGCCACTCGACAAGACGCCGTATTTCGTGGGGACCCCGGTGCTCGAGCCCGCCCCCGGGGAGTTTCGTCTCTGGCCGAGGACGCGCTTGAGGTGCCTGTTCGCCCGCGAGTGCGATGCGCCGGCCATCGCGCGCGCGCTCGGCGCCGCGCTCGGGCTCGACCCGATGAGCATCGAGGTGCGGGCGGTGGCCGACCGCGTCTGGGAGCGCGAGTGGCTCGAGCACTTTCATGCGATGCGCTTCGGTCACCGGCTCTGGATATGTCCGCGTCACGAGCGCGTCAGCGCTCCCGGTGCCGTCGTCGTGGCGCTCGATCCGGGACTCGCATTCGGCACCGGCACTCATCCGAGCACCGCGCTGTGCCTCACGTGGCTCGATGCGCACCTCGCGGTGGGTGCGCGCGTCATCGACTATGGCTGCGGCTCGGGAGTACTGGCGCTGGCGGCCGCCAAGCTCGGGGCGGGCGAGGTCCACTGCTTCGATATCGACCCCCAGGCGCTCTGCGCGGCGCGCGAGAATGCCGCAGCGAACGGCGTCACTCGGGAGGTGCAGGTCCACGAGCACGCCGGCACGCTGCCGCCCGCGGCCGACGTGGTGCTCGCGAACATCCTGTCGGGACCGCTGTGCGCCCTGGCCCCGCGGTTCGCGTCGCTCCTGCGTCCCGGTGGGGAGATCGTCCTGGCAGGGCTCATGCAGCACGAGGTCGAAGACGTGACAGGTGCTTATGCCCCGTGCTTTGATGTTGCTCCGTTCGGCGAGAGCGACGGCTGGGTGGGCCTCGCGGGACGCCGCCATTGATGCCCCGGACGGGGCGCGGCTCAAGCCCATGCTTACGATCTGTCCGAAGTGTGCCCTGACTCTGCTGGTGACGGCAGAGGACCTGCGCGTTGCGCAGGGTTACGTGCGCTGCGGGCGCTGCTCGAGCGTGTTCAACGCGCTCGCGCGGCTCACCGAAGAGCGCCAGGAGCCGGAAGGCCCGCCGGAGAGTGCGCCGACGCAACCCTCGGTCGAAGAGAGCCCCGCGAGCGCCCTGACGTCTGCCGCGACGGTGCCGGCTCGGGCCCGGGAAAACGACGCGCCGCCGCCACCACCCCCACCGGCGGTGAGCGATGAGGACGCCATCCCGGACGATGCGCTCGAGTTCGATCCTGCGAGGACGGATGCGTCGTCGGTGTTCGTCGAGCCCCCGCCGAGCCCTGAGTGGTCGGCGGCGACCGGCACTTTCAAGGCCATGATGGCCGCGAACCAGGAGGCGGTGCAGCCACAGGAACCGCACCCCGCAAAGCGGGAGCAACCACCCGCGGGGCGGCCGCCGGAGGCCGCGCACCCGCCGCCGCCTGACGCCATCGCCTCGCCACTCGAGCTTGTTTCCGCGCATGAGGAAGGGCGCGCCCCGCAGCGGGCGCAGGACACGCCGCGCCCGAAAGCGACGTCCGCGCCGGATCCTGATCCCGACATCGAGGTCGAAATCGGTCCGGAGATGCTCGCTTCCATATTGCGCGTCGAGACGGCGGCCGAGCCGCGCGCGCCGGCGAGCCCGAAGCCGGCGCCCGCCGCGCCGCCCGCGCCACGCGCACCGTCTGCGACGGTGAGGCCGCTGCGCTCGAGGCCGGGCGACCGCCCCAAGGCGCCGCCGACGCCGTCGGCGCGATCCGCGCCCCCGACGCCCCCGCCCGCTGCCACCGCGCTGACGCCTGCGGAATCGGAGGCGCCACCCGCGCCCGCGCCGTACAGGCGGGTGTTGCGTGTCGTGCGGCCTCCCAAGGGCGAATGGCTCGTGTCGGTCGCCTGGGGCGCCGGCGCAATCGTGGCGGCGCTCGCCCTGCTCGCGCAGATCGTGGACCACCATCGGGACGAGCTCGCCGCGAACGCACGCTTCAACCGTCCGCTCACCGCGCTCTACACCGCCCTCGGGGTGCATCTCGTGCCGCGCTGGGACGTCAAGGCGTACGACGTGCGCCAGCTCGGCGCGTCCGTCGAGCCGGGGGCCTCGGGTCTCATCACGGTGCGCGCCAGCGTCAAGAACGCGGCGGCGCAACCGCAGCCGCTGCCACTGCTGCGGGTGACGCTGCAGGATCGCTTCGGCAACCGCATCGCCGCGCGCGATGTGGCGCCGCGGTTCTACCTCTCGCGCAGCGCGCCCGCCTTTTTGTCGGCGGGTGAGCGCATCGACGCCGAGATGGGTTTCGTGGATCCGGGCGCCAATGCCGTGGGCTTCGAGATCGACGCCTGCCTGCCAATCCGAGACGGCGCCGTCACCTGCGCCAACGACGCCGCGGCGCGCTGATCCCGTAAGAGGCGCGCTTGCGGATCGGACCTTACGTCCTGCCCTCGCCCGTGGTGCTCGCGCCGATGGCCGGGGTAACCGATCGCCCGTTCCGACTGCTGTGCCGCGCCCTCGGCGCGGGCCTGGCGGCGTCCGAGATGATCACCTCGGACATGCGGCTGTGGCACACGAGCAAATCGCGCCAGCGCATGGACCACGAGGGCGAGCCCGAGCCGCGTGTGGTGCAGCTCGCCGGCGCAGACCCCGCTACGCTCGCCGCGGCTGCGCGCGCCAACGTTGCCCTCGGCGCCCAGATCATCGACCTGAACATGGGCTGTCCGGCCAAGAAAGTATGCGGCCGGCTGTGCGGCTCGGCGCTGCTCAGGGATGAGGCGCTGGTGGCGCGGATACTGCATGCCGTAGTGAGCGCCGTGGACGTGCCGGTGACGCTCAAGATCCGCACTGGCTGGGACCGTGAGCACACGAACGGCGTGCAGATCGCGCGCATCGCGGAAAGTTGTGGCATCGCCGCGCTCGCGGTTCACGGGCGCACACGCGCGGATTTCTACGCAGGGTCCGCCGAGTACGACACGATCCGCGCCATCAAGTCGCAGCTGCGCATTCCGGTGTTCGCGAACGGCGACATCGCCGCGCCGCAGAAAGCGCGCGAGGTGCTTGATCTCACGGGTGCCGACGGAGTAATGATCGGCCGCGCGAGTCATGGTGCGCCATGGATTTTCCGCGCTGTCAACGCCCATCTGAACTCCCATCTGAATCAGCGAAATGCGCCGCCGCCACTTCAGCGCGCCGACCTGCGTGATATCATCCTGGCGCATCTTGACTCCCTGTATTCCTTTTACGGCGAGGAGAGTGGGGTGCGGATCGCGCGCAAACATCTCGGCTGGTATTGCGAGCTGCTGGATGGGCCGGCGCAGATTCGCGGGGAGCTGATGGGGGCTGCGAACACGGCCGTACAGTTCGCGCAGGCGCTTAAGCATTTCGAGCACTGGGTGGGCGCGGCTGCCGCGGCGGCCTGACGAGTCGTTTTTCCGTTTTCCAGGGGGACCCGCAATGCCGGCAAAGAGAAAGACGCGAGCTCGCGAAGTCATCGTCGCCAGGGTGAACGGACGGGAGCTGCCGCTGCGCAATCATGCCGAGCGCGCCCTGAGCGAGTACTTCACCAGCCTGAACGGCCACCGGCCGGCTCAGCTCTACGACCTGGTGCTGCGCGAGGTCGAAGAGCCGCTGTTTCGCGTCGTGCTCGATTACGCCCAGGGCAACCAGAGCCGCGCCGCCGGGATCCTCGGCATCAATCGCGGCACGCTGCGAAAGAAACTGAAGCAGTTCGGACTAGCCGGCTCCTGACAGCGGAATGCCCCCGCCGGTACGCCGCGCACTCCTCTCGGTTTCCGACAAGACCGGCCTCGTCGAGCTGGCGCGCGAGCTCGCCCGGCGCAACATCGAGATCCTCTCGACGGGCGGCACCGCGCAGCTGCTGGCCGCCAACGGCGTGGCGGTGCGCGAGGTCGCGAGCTACACCGGCTTTCCCGAGATCATGGGCGGGCGTCTCAAGACGCTGCATCCGAAGATTCACGGCGGGCTCCTCGGGCGGCGCGGCATGGACGACGGTGTCATGGCGCAGCACGGGATCGCGCCCATTGATCTGCTGGTGGTGAACCTCTATCCGTTCGCGGCCACGGTGGCCCGACCCGGCTCACGCTACGCGGAGGCCATCGAGAACATCGACGTGGGCGGGCCGGCGATGCTGCGCGCCGCAGCGAAGAACCATGAGTCGGTGCTGGTGGTCGTCGACCCCGCGGACTATCCGAGGCTCCTCGCGGAGCTCGACGCGCATCAGGGCGGGAGCGCCGCCGCGACTCGCGCGCGCCTCGCGGCGAAGGCCTTTGCCCATACCGCCCGCTACGACGCCATGGTCGCCGGCTACCTGAGCGCAGAGCACCCCGAGCCGGATCAGGGCCTGCCCGCGACCCTGCAGCTGATGCTCGAGAAGGCGCAGGATCTGCGTTACGGGGAGAACCCCCATCAGCGGGCGGCGCTCTACCGCGAGCCCGCCGCGCGCGGCGCCGGGGTGGCCGCCTCGAGCATCCTGCAGGGCAAGGACCTCTCCTTCAACAACATTGCCGACGCGGACGCGGCCATCGAGTGCGTGCGCCAGTTCGGAGACTGCGCGTGCGTCATCGTCAAGCACGCGAACCCCTGCGGAGCGGCGCTCGGCGCCACGGTGCGCGAGGCCTACGAGAGCGCGTACCGGACCGATCCCACCTCGGCGTTCGGCGGCATCATCGCGTTCAACCGCGAGCTCGATGCGAGTGCGGCGGAGGCGATCCTCGAGCGTCAGTTCGTCGAGGTGCTGGCGGCGCCCGCGGTGAGCACGGAGGCCGCGCGGGCCCTCGCCGGCAAGCCCAACGTCCGCCTGCTGGAGCTCGGGGACCTCAACGCGCGCGGCGGCGGCGAGTTCGAGCTGCGCAGCGTCAGCGGGGGACTCCTGATGCAGTCGCGCGATGTGGCGGACCTCTCTCCCGCAGAGCTCGAGGCGCCCACGCGCCGCAAGCCGAGCGAGGCGGAGCTCGCGGATCTCATCTTCGCCTGGCGGGTGTGCAAGTTCGTGAAATCCAACGCCATCGTCTTCGCGCGCGCCGGGGCCACCATCGGCATCGGCGCAGGTCAGATGAGCCGCGTGTACTCGACTCGGCTCGCGGCGATGAAGGCCGCGGATGAGAAGCTCACCATCGCCGGCGCCGTCATGGCCTCGGACGCGTTCCTCCCGTTCCGCGACAACCTGGATGTCGCCGCCGCCTACGGCATCCGCGCCGTGATCCAGCCGGGAGGGAGCGTGCGCGATGGCGAAGTGATCGCCGCCGCCGATGAGCACGGCATGGCCATGGTGTTCACCCGCATGCGGCACTTCCGACACTAGGGTGGGCCTCGATGAAGGTTCTAATCGCAGGCGGCGGCGGTCGCGAGCACGCCCTCGCCTGTAAATGCGCCGCCTCGGACCGCGTCGCGGAGGTGTGGGTCGCTCCCGGCAACGCCGGCACCGCCGGCGAGCCGAAGGTTCGCAATGTCAGCGTGGCTGCCGAGGATGTCGCAGAGCTCCTCGCGCTCGCGCGCTCGGAGCGCATCGACCTGACGCTGATCGGTCCCGAAGCACCCCTGGTCGCGGGCGTGGTCGACGCCTTCGCCGCGGCGGGTCTGCCCTGTTTCGGGCCTCGGCGCGCGGCCGCCCGGCTCGAGGGCTCGAAGGCCTTCGCCAAGGAGTTCATGCGCCGCCACGGCATTCCGACGGCCGCCTCACGCACCTTCACCCGCGAGAGCCTCGATGCGGCATGGGTGCACGGCCAGCGTGCACCGCTCGTGGTCAAGGCGAGCGGGCTCGCCGCAGGCAAGGGCGTGGTGGTCGCCGCTACACCTGAGGAGGCGCTCGCGGCGGCGAGCGCGATGTTTAGCGGCCGGTTCGGCGACGCCGGGCACGAGGTGGTGATCGAGGAGTTCCTCGAAGGCGAGGAAGCGAGCTTCATCGTCATGGCGGACGGCGCGCACGTGCTGCCGCTCGCGAGCTCGCAGGATCACAAGCGCCTCCACGACGGCGATCGCGGACCCAACACCGGCGGCATGGGCGCCTACTCGCCGGCGCCGGTGGTCACGCCGGCGATGCACGCGCGCGTCCTGCGCGAGGTCATCGTGCCCACCGTCCGCGGACTCGCCGCCGACGGCACGCCTTACACGGGGTTCCTGTATGCCGGGCTCATGATCGCGCCCGATGGCACACCGCGTGTGCTCGAGTTCAACTGCCGCCTCGGCGATCCGGAGACGCAGCCGATCCTCCTGCGGCTCGAGTCCGACCTGACCACGCTGTGCGAAGCCGCGCTCGGCGGCCGGCTCGACGCGCTGAGCGTGCAATGGGATCCGCGTGCGGCTCTCGGGGTGGTGATGGCCGCGGCCGGCTATCCCGAGCGCGTGCGCAAGGGCGATGTGATCGAGGGCCTCGAGCGCGCCGCGCAGCTGCCGGGCAAGATCTTTCACGCGGGCACGCGGCTCGAGGCTGGCAGGGTGCTCACTAACGGCGGCCGCGTCCTCACCGCGACGGCGCTCGGCGCGAGCGTCGGCGAGGCGCAGCGGGCGGCCTATGCGCTCGCCGATACGGTTCGCTGGTCCGGGGTGCAGTACCGGCGCGACATCGGTCACCGTGCCGTGGAGCGCGAGCGGGCCGGATAGGCGCGAGCCACGCACGGCCATGGACTTCGATCATCCCGCGCCTCACGTCGTCGAGATCGCCGTTCAGCCCGAGGACATCGACGCCTACGAGCACGTCAACAACGCCGTCTACCTCACCTGGCTCGACCGCGCCGCCTGGTCGCACTCGGGGGCGCTCGGCGTGCCGCTCGAGCAGTGTGTCGCGCTGCGTCGCGGGATGGCGGCGCAGCGCATCGAGATCGAGTACCTGCGCGCGGCGGTGAGGGGCGACGTCGTGCAGGCCGCTACCTGGATCGCGGACAGCGACGGGCGGCTGCGCGCCGAGCGGCGCTTCCAGGTGCGGCGCAAGGGCGACGGACAGACTCTCGCCCGCGCCCGCATCGACTACGTGTGCATCAATCTCGACTCGGGCCGTGCCGTGCGGATGCCCGACAGCTTCGCGCGCGCCTACGTGCCGACGCCGCACCTGACCCGGAAGATCAGAAGCTGACGCGCACGAACGCCTCCGGGCCGCTGATACTCATCCCGAACACCCCGGGAGTGGACCCGCCCCGGCGTACGAGCGAAGTGCGCATCGAGGTGTACCCCAGACCGAGCGCCAGGTTGGGGTTGAAGCGGTACTGCACGTCCTCCTCGAGATCGGCGTACCAGCCGCGGAAGCGGCTCAGGTTCACCCGGAGAAACGCGGCGCGCGCATTCGCGGCCCAGCGGCTGGAGACGCGCCACGTGAGGTCGAGCGGCACCGCGGGAAACGGGGTTGCGGTCGTGACCTCCTGGCGCTGATTCTGCGCCGGGGCCTGCGCGATCGCGTCCACCTGGAGGAAGTAGACGCCGAAACCCGTTCCCAACTCGAGGTGGTCGTTGCGAATGGGCGAGTAGGTGTAGGTGATGTCGAACTGGCGCCAGTCGAGCGAAGTCCGGGTCAGCTGGCCGGCGGCGAAGGTCTGGTTGTTGAAGACGACATCGTGGGCCAGGACCTCGCTCCCCGAGCGGTCGGCCTCGAAGTAATCGACGCGCAGGCGGCTGCGCTCGCGCAGGCGGAACATGACGTCGACGCGCCCCTGGCGTAGCCGCCCCGGCATGCCGAGGTCCCGCTCGCCGCTCACCGGCGTGCCGGTCACCCCGGGGGACGCGAAGGACGGATCGATCCGCAGGTTGGTCCGCAGCTGCGGGTCGTAGAAGGTGCCGCGGATGTAGAAGCGATCCCGGATCGGGCTCGGGGTCTCTCGAGCGCGCGGCGGCAGCGGCGCCCCCGAGTACGGATCCCGGTCGGCCTGGGCCCACGCCGGGACGACGGCGGTTGTCGCGATGATCGCCGCGGCGAGCGCGAGCGGGAAGCGCATGCGGACCGCCGCGGGTGCGAGCGTCAGCGCTTCATCGCCTCGAAGAAGTCCCCGTTCGACTTGGTGTCCTTCATCTTGTCGAGCAGGAACTCGATCGCCGCGAGCTCGTCCATCGGGTGCAGGAGCTTGCGCAGGATCCACATCTTGGCGAGCTCGCCCTGGTCGGTGATGAGCTCTTCCTTGCGGGTACCGGAGCGGTTGATGTTGACCGCGGGGAACACGCGCTTCTCGGAGATGCGCCGGTCGAGGTGGATCTCGCTGTTGCCGGTGCCCTTGAACTCCTCGTAGATGACGTCGTCCATCTTCGAGCCCGTGTCGATGAGCGCGGTGGCGAGAATCGTGAGGCTCCCGCCCTCCTCGATGTTGCGGGCGGCGCCGAAGAAGCGCTTGGGACGCTGCAGCGCGTTGGCGTCCACGCCGCCGGTCAGCACCTTGCCGGAGGACGGCACCACGGTGTTGTAGGCGCGCGCGAGACGCGTGATCGAATCGAGCAGGATCACGACATCCTTCTTGTGCTCGACCAGCCGCTTGGCCTTCTCGATCACCATCTCCGCCACCTGCACGTGCCGGGCCGCGGGCTCGTCGAAGGTGCTCGAGACCACTTCGCCCTTCACCGTGCGCTGCATCTCGGTGACTTCCTCGGGCCGCTCGTCGATCAGCAGCACGATGAGATAGACCTCGGGATGGTTGGAGGTGATGGCGGTGGCGATGTTCTGCAGCAGCATCGTCTTGCCGGCCTTCGGCGGCGAGACGATCAGGCCGCGCTGGCCTTTGCCGATCGGAGCAACCAGGTCGATGGTGCGCGCGGTCAGATCCTCGGTGGATCCGTTGCCGCGCTCGAGCTTGAGGCGCTTGGTCGGATGGAAGGGCGTCAGGTTCTCGAACAGCACCTTGTTGCGCGAGCTCTCGGGCGAGTCGAAGTTGATTTCGCCCACCTTGAGCAGCGCGAAATAGCGCTCGCCGTCCTTCGGCGGGCGGATCAGGCCGGAGATGGTGTCGCCGGTGCGCAGGTTGAAGCGGCGGATCTGGCTCGGGCTCACGTAGATGTCGTCAGGACCGGCGAGATAGGAGCCGTCGGCCGAGCGCAGGAAGCCGAAGCCGTCCTGCAGGATCTCGAGCACGCCGTCGCCGTAGATGTTCTCGCCGTTGCGCGCGTGCGCCTTGAGGATCGAGAAGATGATGTCCTGCTTGCGCGAGCGGGCCAGACTCTCCAGGCCCATCGATTCGGCCTGCTTGACCAGCTCGTGGATGGGCCTGGACTTGAGCTCGGTGAGGTTCATCGAGCTGCGCGACTGCGTCAGCTCGGCCGGACTGATGATTTCGGAGTCGTCGACCTCGAACACCTCCGGCTCCTGCATCGGCTCGTCGGGGCGTCCGTTGCCGCGATTGCCGTCACGATTGCCGTGGCGCGGGCCCTTGTTGGGCCGGTTGCGGCCCTGATTGCCGAGATAGCCTCTCACAGGTTGCTGTCCAGAAATGCCGAAAGTTGGGATTTGGATACGGCGCCGACTTTCTGAGCCTCGACCGTGCCGTTCTTGAAGAGAATCAGCGTCGGGATGCCGCGGATACCGAACTTGGGCGGTGTCTGCGGGTTCTCGTCGATGTTGATCTTGGCGACCTTGATGCGGTCCTGATACTCGCTCGCGATCTCATCGAGGATCGGGGCGATCATCTTGCACGGACCGCACCACTCGGCCCAGAAGTCCAGCAGCACCGGCTTGTCGGACTTCAGGACATCCTGGGAAAAAGTGGCGTCCGTGGTATGCACTATGTGCGGGCTACTCACGCGGTTTCAACCTCCGTCAAACTGCAGAGCGCGTCAAATCGATCAGGTAGTTTCCGGGAATCCGCGCGCGGGCCGCAGCTGGGCCTTATAAAGAGGTCCCAGAACGCCGCGCCAAACGGTTAAACTAATAACTCGCGAGAGGTAATGACCTTACGGGAATTAAGGAAACCGCGGGGGGCAAGTGGGACCCAAGTTGGCCCCCTGACTAGGACACTTTGTAGCGCTTCCGAGCCCCTTTTGCAAGCCTCGAGCGCCCTTTTGCAACACACTCCAGATCCATTTGATGACTGAAGCACACTTAGGTCCCGTCGCATTTGCCTCGCTCGGGCTGCACCCGAAGGTCATGGATGGCATACGGCAGGCGGGCTTTACCCAATGCACACCGATCCAGGCTCAGACGCTGCCGATCGCGCTCGCGGGCCGCGATGTTGCCGGCCAGGCGCAGACCGGAACCGGCAAGACGGCCGCGTTCCTCGTGGCGCTGTATCAGGCGCTGCTCACGCGTGCCCCTGCAGCGAGCCGCAGCCCGACCTCGATCCGCGCCCTGATCGTGGCGCCGACCCGCGAGCTCGCGGTGCAGATCCATCGCGACGCGCTCACCCTCGGCGCCCATACCGGCCTCAAGCACACCGTCGTGTTCGGCGGCATCGACTACGAGAAACAGCGTCTGGAACTCGGCCAGGGATGCGATGTGCTGATCGGCACACCGGGCCGGCTGATCGACTACTTCAAGCAGCGCGTGTTCGATCTGCGCCACGCGCAGGTTCTGGTGCTCGATGAGGCCGATCGCATGTTCGATCTCGGCTTCATCGCCGACATCCGCTACATCCTGCGCCGCCTGCCGCATCCTGAGCGGCGCCAGTCGATGCTGTTCTCCGCCACGCTCTCGCACCGGGTGCTCGAGCTCGCCTACGAGCACTTGAACAACCCCGAGCTGGTGCGCATCGAGCCCGACAAGATGACCGTCGATGAGGTGCGCCAGCTCATGTACTACCCCTCCATGGAGGAGAAGGTGCCGCTGCTCATCGGGCTGCTGCACCAGGCCGAGGCGGTCCGCACCCTGGTATTCGTGAACACCAAGCGCACCGCCGAGCGGCTCGAGAGCACGCTCAAGGCCAACGGTTTCAACGCCCAGGCACTCTCCGGCGATGTGCCGCAGAACAAGCGCCTGCGCTTCCTGCGCGATTTCCACGACGGCAAACTCGCAGTCCTGATCGCGACCGACGTGGCCTCCCGCGGCCTGCACATCCCGGATGTCAGTCACGTGTTCAACTTCGACCTGCCGCAGGACGCGCCCGACTACGTGCACCGCATCGGTCGCACCGCCCGCGCCGGCGCCGAGGGCGATGCCATCAGCTTCGCCTGCGAGGAGTACGCCGTGTCGCTCCCGGAGATCGAGAGTTATGTCGGCCACAAGATTCCCTTCGCCCCGATCTCCCCGGAGCTCCTCGCCACCGGGGTGGTGGCCGGCCCCGCGTATTCGCACCGGCCGCGGCACGCAGGCGGGAGCCCTCACGGTGGCGGGCGCGGTCACGGGGGTGGTGGGCGCGGTCACGGCGGCGGGCCGCGCGGGCGCCGGGGCGGGCACCCTCCCCGCGCGCACCGTGGCGGAGGTAGTTGAGCTGTCCGATGAGACAGCCGTGGCACTTGGGACACCGCTTGCGCTAAGCTTCTTTCTTTGGAGGCCGCCGCCAGCAGCCTTGAGGCCGTCCCAAGCCCATCTAGCGTCACACCGTGGGCCGTTCCCGCATGGCGGAAATCGAAGACAACGTCGACCGCGAGCTGTTCCGGAACATGGAAAAGCTGCGGCAGCTGCGCATCGAGCATCGTGATCTCGACGAGGTCATCTCGCGGCTGTCGCTCGATCTGCACGTCGACGAGTTGCAGCTGAAGCGCCTGAAGAAGCGCAAGCTCATGCTCAAGGATCAGATCGCGCGACTCGAGAGTGAGCTGATCCCGGATCTCAACGCCTGATGGACAGCGCCGACAGCGCCGTCAGCGGCGCCCTACAGCGACTGACGTCGCCGCCCGTGCTGCTCGCCGTGCTCGCGTTGATTGTCGCGGGCGTGATCGCGTTGCTGGTAGCACGGGCGCTGCGCACCCGGGCGGCGCGCGCCGCGGGATCGCCCCCGCCGCCGGTGCACTGGCTCGACCGCTCGCTGCGCGGCGCCGTGATCCTCGCGCCTTTTCTGGCGGCAGTCGCGGTGCTGTTGGGCTCGCACGTGGCGCTCGCCGCGCTCGGCGGCTCTACCGAGGTCATCGACGGCGCCGTGAGGATCGTCGGCGCGCTGGTGCTGGTACGCCTCGCCGTGTTCGCGCTGGCTCTGATGCTCGGACCCGAGTCCTGGGTGGGCACCCGCGAGAGTCGCATCACCCTCATCCTGTGGGCCGTCGCCGCGGTGGCGATGCTCGGCTGGCTGGACGCGCTCGAGGCCGCCCTCAACCGCATCAGCCTGCTCCCCGGGAGAACCACCCTGAGCGTATGGGGCCTGCTCAAGGGGCTGGTGGTGGTGACCGCCTTCGTGATCGTGGCCAGCCTGGTCGCGCGCGCCATCGAGCGGCACGTCATGAAGCTCGACCAGCTGGCGGTCTCGACCCGGGTCGGCGTCTCGAAGTTCACCTACTTCCTGCTGCTCGGGCTCGGCGTGCTGCTCGGGGTCAACGCGGCGGGGGTCGACGTCACCACCCTCAACGTGCTCACCGGCGCCATCGGCCTGGGGCTCGGTTTCGGTCTGCAGTCGGTCGCCAGCAACTTCGTCAGCGGCTTCGTGCTGCTCATGGACAAGTCCATCAAGCCCGGTGACGTCATCAGCTTCACCGGCACCGCCGGCGCCAACACCGCGGCCAGCACCGGCAATTTCGGCTGGGTTCAGGAGCTCCGCGGCCGCTACGTGGTGGTGCGCGACCGCGACGGCGTCGACACCCTGGTGCCGAACCAGAACCTGATCACGAGCCCCTTCATCAACTGGAGCTACTCGGATCAGCGGGTGCGGCTGAAGCTCCCGGTGACCGTGAGCTACGAGGACGATCCGGAGATGGCCCTGAAGCTGCTGGTGCAGGCGGCCGAGAACCATCCGCGGATCCTGCGCGACCCGCCGCCGGTCTCGCGCCTCATCAGCTTCGAGCCGAACGGCATGCTGCTCGAGGTGCGCTTCTGGATCGCCGATCCCGTGAACGGGGTCAACAACGTGCGCTCGGACGTGAACCGCGCGATCTGGCGCATCTTCCGCGCCCACAGCGTGACGATTCCGGTCGCTCAGCAGGACACCCGCATCCTCAGGTCGCGCCCGGTGCAGGCGGCGGCCCCGGCGGTCACGCAGGGATCGGTGGGTCTCGACCGGGCGGCCGACTAAAGTCCGCCCCTGAAGAGCTCCGCTCTTGTCGCTGCGCGTCGCCGACGGCGTCGAGATTCCGGACAGCGAGTTGTCGCTCTCGTTCGTGCGCTCCGCCGGTCCCGGCGGCCAGAACGTCAACAAGGTGGCGACCGCGGCGCAGCTGCGCTTCGATCTCGAGCGCAGTACGGCGCTCGCGAGTGGCGTCAAGGCACGGCTGCGCGCCCTGAGCGGTCGACGGCTCACCACGCAGGGCGCGATCCTGATCGTCGCGCGCAGCCACCGCACACAGGAGGGGAACCGCCGCGATGCGCAAAAGCGCCTGATCGAGCTCATCCGCCGCGCCCTCGTCGCCCCCAAGCCGCGCAAGCCGAGCAGTCCGCCGCGGGCCGCGCGTGAGCGTCGGCTCGAGGGCAAGCGGCGCGTGCGGAGCACCAAGCGCTTGCGCGCGAAGCCCGCCTGGGACGAGTGAGGCCCGATAGCCTCGATAACAAGGAGTGCCGGACATGTACTCATCCGCCCTGATGGCCTTCCTGCATCACCTCGCCGCCTTTACCCTGGTCGCGGCGCTGGCGGTGGAGGTCGCCCTGTTCAAGCCGCCGCTTTCCGTGGTGCAGGCGCGGCGGCTGCAGCGCACCGACCTCATATTCGGCATCGCCGCGGGCGTGGTGCTCGTGGTCGGCATGCTGCGCGTCGCGTTCTTCGAGAAGGGGCCCGGGTACTACTGGCGTGACGCGTTCTTTCTCATCAAGCTCGGCGCCTTCATTGTCGTGGGGCTGATCTCGATTTACCCGACGCTGACCTTCCTGTCCTGGAACAAGGGCCTGAAGGCCGGAGTGGCGCCGGAGGTAGCCGGGGCGCGAGCCCGCTCGGTGCGCATGTGCATGATGCTCGAGCTCACGGGAGTCGTGGTGATCCTGGCGTGCGCGGCGCTCATGGCGCGTGGATTTGGTTAGCTGCGCTGATTCACCCGGAATCAGTCCTGCTTGTAGATCGCGCCCTGCTTCATCACGAAGCGGACGTCTTCGAGCACGCGCACATCGGCAAGCGGGTCGCCACGTACCGCGATCAGGTCGGCGAGCTTGCCGCGCCTGACCGACCCTAGCTGCTCCGCCATGCCGAGGAGCTCCGCGTTCACTACGGTCGCCGCCCGGATTGCCTGCATCGGCGTCATGCCGTTTTCCACCATGAGGCGGAACTCGCGGGCATTGCGGCCGAACGCACAGACGCCGATATCGGTGCCGAAGCCGATTTTGACTCCGGCCTCGACCGCCTTGCGGAAGTTGCGCAGCTGGGCCGTCATGATCCGCTCGGCCTTGGCGACGAACTCCGGCGGGTAGTTGCCGCCGACACATTCGCGTATCTCCAGCGTCGGCACCAGGAATGTGCCGTGCTGCTTCATGAGCATGCGGCCCTCGTCGTCCATCAGCGTACCGTGCTCGATCGAGGCGGCGCCGGCGCGTATCGCCACCTTGATGCCCTCGGCCCCGTGCGCGTGCACCGCCACCCGCAGGCCGAAATTGGCCGCCTCCTCGACGCCCGCGCTGAGCTCCTGCGGCGTCGCTTCGCGTGCCCAGGGATTGCTGTTGTGAGTGAGGACCGCGCCGGTGGCGAGCATCTTTATCAGGTCCACGCGCTGGCCGGCGAGCGCCCGCACCCGCTCACGCACCTCGTCCGGAGAGTTGGCGACACCGTAGCGCAGGTCCCACGGCAGCGTCACGTCGGGGGCAAAGCCGGTAACGGCGCCGGCTCCGCCGCTGATGGTGATGTAGGCGCCGGCGACGAACATGCGCGGCCCGATGACGTCGCCGCGATTGATGGCGTCGCGCAGCGCGACGTCGACCAGCGCCCGGTAGGAGCCGAGATCGCGCACCGTCGTGAAGCCGGCGAGCAGTACGGCGCGCGCGTTCGGCAGCGAACCGAGCGCTCGCTCGGCCGCGGTATGCTGCAGCTCGGCGAGCGGATCCTGGTTGTGGGAGTCGATGGTCAGGTGCGTATGGGCATCGATCAGGCCGGGTAGCACCGTGTAGTCGCTCAGATCGACGAGGTGCGCGCCGGCCGGTGCCTCCGCCTGCCCGCCGACCTCGGCGATCAGCCCATCCCTGACGATGACGGTCTGCCGCTCGAGAGTGCGCCCAGCCTCGGTGTCGATGAGATGTCCGGCGCGGATCACCGTGACGTCGGCGCGGGCGAGCTCCTCCCCGCCAAGAGCAACCAGGCCACAGCCGATCAGGATGCACAATCTCATGTCGCCCCCTTATCCGAAAGTTGTCGCGGCACTCATGGCGCGCGGCTTCGGCTACCTGCGCTGAGTGGCGGGGATCAGCCACGCCGCCAGCGCCGGCAGCAGGATGATCGCGGCCAGCATGTTCACCAGGAACATGAAGGTGAGCATGATGCCGATGTCGGCCTGGAACTTGAGCGGCGAGAACACCCAGGTCGAGACCCCGATGGCGAGCGTGATGCCGGTGAAGATGATGCTCGCTCCGGTGACGTGCAGCGTGCGCTCGTAGGAGTCCCGCACGGAGAGCCCCTGGCGCAGGAACTCCTGCATGCGGCTGAATAGATAGATGCCGTAGTCGACCCCGATGCCGGCGCCGAGCGCGACCATCGGCAGCGTCGAGACCTTGAGGCCGATGCCGACGAGGGCCATGACGGCGTACACCAGCACCGACACCAGCGCGAGCGGCAACACCACGAGCACGGTGCCGGTCACCGAGCGGAAAGTCACCAGGCACATGACGAGCACCGCGGCAAACACGCCGGCGAGGATCAGCAGCTCCCTCGCCTTCACGGTCTCGTTCGTGGCGGCCATCACCCCGACGTTGCCCGCGGCGAGGCGCACCACGGCGCCCTCGAGCGGGTTCGCGGCGCGCCAGCGCTTCACCTCGCCGACCACCCGCTCGATGGTGCCGGCGCGGTGGTCGGCGAGGAACATCATGACCGGCACCACGTCGCAGTTCTCGTTCAGCAGCCCGGTGCTCGTTTCGATGTAGCGCGTCGATTGCGTGAGCTGGGTCTGCTCGCGGGGGATGCTGCGCCACTTGAGGCTCCCCTCGTTCCAGCCGGCGATCGCGACCTTGGCGACGAAGGGCAGCGTGATGACCTCCTGCACGCCGGCGACGTTCCGCAGGCGCCAGCCGAAGCGGTCGATCGCGGTCATCAGATCGTGACTGACGCACACCGGCTCCTGCGACTCGACGATGGCCGTGAGCACGTCCACGCCGATGCCGAACTTCGAGGTGATGACGTCGTTGTCGCGGTTGTAGCGCGAGTCGGGGCGCAGCTCCGGGACCCCGGCGTGGATGTCGCCAATCGGAGTCTCGCGCCCCTTCCACCAGCCGAGGACCGCGAGCAACGCGGCGAGCGCGATGATCGCGAGCGCGGGGCGCGGTGCGGTGATGGCGGAGAGCTGCCGCCAGCGCGCCGCGAGGTAAGCGCTGCGCCGTTCCACCCGCCCGTGATAGCCGGCATCGAAATGCACGTAGGACACGAGCACCGGCAGGAGCACCAGGTCGGTCAGGATCACGATGGCGACGCCGATGCTCGCGGTGATCGCCATCTCGCGTATCACCGGCACCGGGATCACGAGAATCGTGACGAAGCCCACGAGATCGGCGAGCAGCGCGACGACCGCCGGCGCCAGGAGCTGGCGGAACGTGCGGCGCGCGGCCTCCATGCTGTCGAGACCTGTGACGGCCGCATCGCTCACGGCGCTGATCTTCTGCACCCCGTGGCTCACGCCGATCGCAAACACGAGGAACGGCACCAGCAGCCCGATGGGGTCGACGCCGTAGCGCAGCAGCACCAGCGCTCCCAGCTGCCAGATCACCGCCACGCTCGAGCACAGCACCGGCACGAAAGCGACCCGCCACGACTGACAGTAGACGCGCACCGCCAGCAGAGTCAGGAGCACCGTGATGACCGCGAACAGCAGCACCGGGGCCACGCCGTCGGCGATATCGCCCATCACCTTGGCGAAGCCGATCATGCGCACGTCGATCCCATGGCGCGGAAATGCGAGCGTGTCGAGACCGCTGCTCGCGGCGCTGTGCACGCCGATGCGAGCGCCCGGGGGCGCTGCGGCCGCTGGCTCCTCGATTGCCTGTCGGACCTTCAGCTCGAGCTCGCGCGCGACCTGGATCGGATCGACCGCCGTACCCTGCGCATCCTGGTCGAGCACGATGGCGCTCACCAGGGCGCCGGAGAGATCGTTCGCGACCAGGCGCCCGATGATGCCCGCTTTGCGGATGTTGTCCCGCACGCGCGCCATGTTGGCGGGAGTGGGCGTGAAGTCCGCCGGCACCACGTTGCCGGCCTCGATGCCCTCCTCGACCACCTCGAGATAGCGCACGTTCGGCGTGAAGATCGACTGCACCTGAGTGCGATCGATGCCGTCCATGACGATCACTTCGTCGGTCGCCTTGCGCAGCGCGGCGAAGAACTCGGGCGTGAACATGTTGCCGTCGCGCGCAATGAGCGCGATCAGCACGCGGTTGGCGCCGCGGAACTCCGCGGCCTTCGGGTCGAGGTAGGTGCGCATGTACTCATGGCGCACCGGCAGTGTCTTGTTGAACGAGCAGTCGATGCGCAGGCCCCAGCCGCAGAGTCCGGCAAAGAGCGCCGTTCCGAGCGCGAACAGCGAAAGAATCAGGGTACGGTGGCCGAAGATCAGCCGCTCGAGCCGCGCGACCAGGGCGCCCGGCACGAGAACGCCGCCGCCGGCTGCGCCCGTCGTCACGGCGCGGTGGCCGCGCCGTGCGGCGCGCCCTCGAGGCTGATGAGGTTCGCCCCGTCCTCACCGACCGCCGCCAGCTCAGCGTCGCTCACGGCCAGCACGGCCGAAAGGCCGCCGCGGTCGGCCTGCTGGAGCAGCCTGAACGTGCGCCCGCCGTCGTCGCTCGCGAGCACGACGCCCGCGAGGCCGACGATCGCGACGCCCTGCCCGGCCAAGCGCGCCGCGCCATCGAGCAGCGCCACGGTGCCGGTCGGAATCTTCGCCCAGGTCGCGCCCGCGTCCGCGGACCGGTAGAGATTGCCGCGGAGACCGAAGGCCAGCAGCGCGCCGTCAGCAAGCGGCAGCATCCCGAAGAACGAGCCCCCGTAGGGCGAGGTGAGCCCCGCCCAGCTCGCGCCGCCATCCTCCGAGCGGTAAAGGTGCCCCGCTTCGGCCGCGATATAGAGTCGCGAGTCGCCCGAGGAGACGATGCGGTTCAGGTGGTAGCCGCCCGCGGCTTGCGTCCCGACGGACTCGCCGCGCGCGCGCGTCGCGGGCGGCGGCGCCGGCGTGAATTTGCGGGTAGCCCAGCTCTCGCCGCGGTCCTCGCTGACTAAGTAGGCGCTGTAGGCGCCGACGGCGATCGCGCGCCCCCCGCGCCCGCACCACACATCGAGCAGCGGACGCTGCGCCTCGGGTGCGAAGTGGGTGCGCTTCCAGGAGTGTCCGGCGTCGGCGGTGATCAGGATGACCTCGTCGTGGCCGACGGCCACCCCGTGTGCCTCATCGAGGAAGCAGACACCCGTGAGCAGCGCCTGGGTCGGCACATCAAGCGCCTGCGCCCAGGTTCTGCCGCGATCGTCGGAGAGCACGATGACGCCACGGTCGCCCACCGCGACCAGCCGCGGGCCGGCCGCCGCCACCGCGATCAGCAGCGACCGCGCGGCGAGCCGGGCATGCTCGGCGGACGGCTCGGGTGGCTGTGCAGCCGCTGCGCCCGCTACGAGCGCGAGCGCACACCCGAGCGCAAGGAAGGGCTTGCGGGGCCGGCGTGGATCCATCCTTGGGAGGCTAACGGATTCCGCGCCGCTCCAGCACGCTCGGCTGATAGTCGACGGGCGTGCGCTTGATGTTGAAGTCGTAGGACCTCGGCTCCTCGCTCTGCAGGCCGAGCGCGAGATAGCGCCCGTTGGACAGATCCATGACCAGCTCGAGGTCCGTCCACAGGGTCGGCAGGTTGTAGTAGTTCATCGCGTGCCCTTCCTGCACGCGGTAGAGCTGCCCGCGGGTGTCATAGCAGTCCACCGCCAGGATCTGCCACGAGTCCTCGTCCACGTACAGCGTGCGGCGGCTGTAGAGATGGCTCACGCCGGACTTGAGCGTCGAGTCCACCACCCAGACGCGGTGCAACTCGTAGCGCGCCAGATCCTGGTTGATGTGATTCTTCTGCAGCAGCTCGCCGTACTTGAGCTTCCCGTCCTGGAGGCGGTACGCATTGTAGGGAACGTACATCTCCTTCTTGCCGACGAGCTTCCACTCGTAGCGCTCGGGGCTGCCGTTGTACATGTCGAACTGATCCGAGGTGCGCAGGTTGTCCGAGTTCGTGCCGGGATTGTCGAAGGCGACGTTCGGAGCGCGCCGCACGCGACGCTGACCGGGATTGTAGACCCAGGCGCGCCGCGCTTCTTTCGCCTGATCGAGCGTCTCCTGCACCAGCAGCACCTCGCCCGCCAGGCGCGCAGGCCCGGTGGTCTCCTGGGTGAAGAACAGCAGGATGTTGTTGAGCGCCGCTTCCGTCATGCCCGGCTGGTAGTACTGGAAGTAGAACTCCTCCTTGAAGTTCACCAGCGTATAGCCGCCGCCGGCCGTGAGCGGCGCCTGCCCGACCTGCAGCCCCGCGGCGAGGCCCCGATAGCGCGTCACATGGTTCCAGAACACCTCCACTCCGACCTTCGGGATCGGAAAGGGCACGCCGCCGATCGCGCCCGTCACGCCGTTGCCGTCCGGAACCAGCTTGCCGGTGGTGGCGTTGCGCTTGGTAGCGTCGTAGACGCTCTGGGGGGCGGCGGCGCTGCGGTGGGTCGGATAGACCAGCATCTTGTAGTCCGCGTACTTCCTGAACAGGGCCTTGTGACCCTCGGTGAGCTTCGAGGCGTACTGGGTCAGGTTGGCCGAGTTGATGGTGAGGAGTGGCTTGTCGTTCGCGTACGGATCAGGGTAGTGATCGCCGGGATGGTAGTTGGGGAAGCCGGCTTCGGCGGCGGACTTGAGGCCCCCGGTCCAGGCGGGAATGCTGCCATCGGCGTTGCCGGCCTTCTCGCCGCCGAGCGGCGTGAGCTCCGCACCCAGCCGCGCAGCCTCTTCCGGACTCACCGCCGCCCGGAGCAGTGCCGGTGCGAGCAGCAGCACCGCTGCGGTCAAGCGGATCAGTGTCTTCATGGCGGCCCCTTCATTATTCGCCTGTCCGCGCGCGAGGCGTCAGAACGAGAACTTGATGCTGGCTGCAACGAAGCTACGATCGTTGAGCAGGTTGTACTGGCCCGCACCCCCGTAGTTGGTGTACGAGACGTCCAGATCCCACCTGTGGCGGACGCTGGCCGTGAGTCCCACGGTGCTCGCGTACCGGCCGCTGACAAAAGCTCCGCCGGGACCGGGGGAGTTTCCGCTCGCGTCCTGGGTCCAGGTGAAGTGCGGGAGCAGGTTCCAGTCGCCGATCACGCCGTCGTACTCGAGCCGCCCGGAGATCACGTAACCCCAGGCGAACTTGGTGGCGAACGCGGAACCTGGCTCGACCTGGCTGGGAAACTCGGGGTAGCCGCCGAGCTGCGGATTGCCGCTGAGGTTCGTACCCGGCCCATCGTAGCGCAGACCAAGGCCCACGGGGCCGCCGCTCAACCTGTCCTCGAGACCCGGCACGTAGTCCCCGCCGGCTTCGACGAGCAGCACCGCCTGGGAAGCCTTGAGAACATTGGCGAAGACCTGCGTGGCCGTGACATCGAGATGCCAGGTGTTCTTCAGCTCCCAGCCGCGGATGGCTTGTCCGACAGCGAAACCGCCGAACTGATTGTTTCTCGTGATCGGCGTCAAGGCCGCGGGCGGCGCGGGCGTACAGCTGCCCGCGGCGTTGATCGGACGGCCGAGCTGCAGGCATTGCAGCCCCGACTCGAAGGGCGTCAGCGAGGCGTAGATGAGCTCGACATCGTCGAGTTGCAGCGGCACGTCGTGGCGGAATGCAACCTCGCCCTGCAGTGCCGTGCCAGTCTTCTGGATCTGGGTGTTGAAGGACAAGCCCAGCATCTTGATGTCGCGCGGGAATTCCTCGTAGATCCCCTCGGTCCTGCTGTACTCGGTCGTCGCGATATTGGCAGCCTGGTTGGCAACATTGCCGCCCGCACGCGAGGTGTTGGCGCCGATGGTGGCGTACTGCTGGGCCGTCGCCGCGCTCAGGTTCCCGCCCTGCGCGGCGGCACGTTGCTGGCCGACCGCCGCGCCGGTCGCGACCGCCGCCGCGAACGGCAGGCCCGCCGCGAGCGCCTGCGCGGCCGCACCCACGGCGCTGGCCGCTCCCCAGGCGTTGCCGAGGCCCGCCTGCGTACCGGTGGCGAGGGAGACCACGGGAAGGCGGCTCGTGTAGTTGAGGAAGTACAAGCCGAGCTGTGTGCCCTGGCCGAAGTTCGGCAGGTAGAGCTTGAAATTGGCACCGAACTGGCCGGACTGAAGCGGCTTGTGATCGCCGAGGCGCGGGATGGTCTGGAAGTCGCCGATCAGCGGGCCGCCAAGGGAGCTGAAGTCCACGCCGAAGTCGGAAATGGCGCCAAAGCCGAGGATCACGCGGTTGCCGCCGGGCCCGGCTACGTCGCTCGTGCCGAAGTACGCTCCGTCCGGCTCGATGATGTCCTTGTGCCAATCGAAGAGGTACAGCAGCTGGCTGCTCAGGTTCTTCGATAGCTGCAGGTTGAGCACCGCCATCTCGTCGGGGAGCAGCGCTTGGCGGAGCTCCGCCCCCGGTACCTGCAGCGCCGTCACGTCGAAGTAGTCGACCGCGTTCAGCCCGCCGGGGATGAAGGTGCTCTCGCCCCAGTCGACGACTTGCCGGCCCAGGCGCAGCTCGGATGGCATCCCGCCGAGTGTGAAGCGGTAGAACCCAAACGCGTCCAGCAGGCGCGTATAGCTGCCGATCACGCCCTTCGCGTCGTGCGTGAGCGGAACGTGCGCGGTGTTGTTATCCATGACCTTGAAGTCATAGAGTCCGGAGCCGCGCACGAAGACGCCGGCCTTGTCGCGGTAGTTGAGAGAGAGCTCCGTGACGCCTGTCAGCGCCTCGGTGAACGTGGCCTTCTGCAGATAGTTCAGATCGCCGTCATCGATGTTGGGGGAGTAGCCACAGCCACCGTTGGCGATGGCGATCAGCCGGCAATCTGGACGCGAGAGCCGCCAGCCCTGGCCGTAGCCGACGGTGGTGTCCCAGCTGAGGGTCCAGTTGCCGGACTCGCCCTGGAAACTGACGGCGTGAGCCAGCGGCGCGACGCCGGCGGCCAGCAAGGCGGCGCCCGCTGCGACGGCCAGCCGCGGACGGCCCCGCGTGCGAACTTTCCTCATGTGTTCTCTCCACACGTTCCTTGGGCTGCGGAGCTCACGCCCCGGTGCGGTTGAAAGTCAGCTGCCTGCGTCGAAGGTAGGTCGCATTCTTGTTTGTTGCGCCCACACAAAAGTACGCGTGCGCGGAGTCTATTACTCGGCTACGCGGTGCGGCAAGCCGTTGAAGGAGCGGGGCGCCCGGGGCCCGCACGCGGCGGAGCTGCTGCCGGCTCCCGATGGCTTGCCGCGCAACATCGCATCGCTGCGCCGTTATGATGGCGCTACTCGAAGGCGATCGCCGGCAGATCGAGCGCGACCAGGAAATACTCGAACAGGTACTTGATGACCCTGATCTGGTTGTGCAGCCGATGATCACTCTCGACCAGGTGCAGGGTCGCCCGATAGGCCTGCGCGAAGCGCATGCTGTGCTCGAAGGGCACGACCTCGTCGCGCCAGCCGTGCACCACGGCCGCCGGGCAGTCGAGCACGCTCGCGCGCAGCTCGGGCAGCCCCTCGAGGTAGAGCGCCGGAGCCAACAGGAACACCCCCCGCGCATGCAGCAGCGAGGCCGAAGTCACGGCGACGTAACCGCCGAGGCTCGAGCCGACGAGCACGAGATCCCCGGTCAACTCCTTGCAGAAATCCACCAGCCGCGCGACGCGCGCGCGCGGCTCGTCGATGCCGCGATAGTCGACCGAGTGCGTGTCGTATCCCTCGCTGCGCGCGACCTCCGCGAGCGCGCTGATCTTGCGCCCCCACGGCCCGCTCTCCTGGCCGTGAGAGAAGACCACATGGCGGAAAGCCATGGGTGTCTCGATCGTCGGCTCGGCATCGGGAGGGGCGGGATCGCTCATGGGCACGCATAATGCAGGCAACGCAAACCTTAAGCCAACCGCCCGCGGGTGAGGCAGCGCCGGATCCGGCCTGGCAGTTCTGGGTCGACCGGGGCGGCACGTTCACGGATGTCATCGGACTCTCGCCCCAGGGCGAGCTGCACGTGCGCAAGGTGCCATCGAGGCCGGGCGGGGGCGCGACCGGCGAGTCCGGCGAGCTCGCCGCGGCCCGCCGGATTCTCGAGAGCGCGGGGGGCCGGGCCGGGGCGGTCGCGGCGGTGAAGGTCGGCACCACCGTCGCGACCAATGCGCTGCTCACGCGCAGCGGGGAGCCCGTGGCGCTCGTCACCACGGCGGGCTTCGCCGATGCGCTGCGCATCGGGTATCAGAATCGTCCCAACATCTTCGCGCTCGAGATCGCGCTGCCCTCACCGCTGCACGCGACGGTGATCGAGGCGCACGAGCGCATCGATGTGCATGGCGTGGTTTTGAGACCTCTCGACACCGCGCGACTCGAGGCGGAACTGACACGCGCGCGGAGCGCGGGACTGCGCGCGGTGGCCATCGTGCTGCTGCACGGGTGGGCCCATCCGCAGCACGAGCGCGCGGCGGCGGAGTGCGCGCGGCGGCTCGGCTTCGACGAAGTCTCCGTATCGCACGAGCTGTCGCCGCTCGTTCGCTACGTCCCGCGCGGCGACACCACCGTTCTCAACGCCTACCTCGCCCCGGTGCTGCGGAGCTTCGTCGCCGCACTCACGCGGGAGCTGCGGACTCTCGATGCGCGCGCCGAGCTGTCACTGATGCAGAGCAACGGCGGGCTGGCGGCGGCCGAGAGCTTTCACGCCATGTCGAGCGTCCTGTCGGGGCCCGCGGGCGGACTGATCGGCATGCATTGGGTGGGCGAGCGCCTCGGCGAGCGGCGCCTCATCGGCTTCGACATGGGTGGCACCTCGACCGACGTGTCGCTGGTCGACGGCGAGCTGCCGCAGCGTTTCGAGCACCTCATTGCGGGCGCGCGTCTCAACCAGCCGATGCTGGACGTGCACAGCATTGCGGCCGGCGGCGGCTCCATCCTCAGCTACCACGACGGGCGCTTCGCGGTGGGACCCGCCTCCGCGGGGGCGGAGCCGGGGCCGGTCTGTTACGGGCGGGGCGGGCCGCTGACCCTCACCGACGTGCAGGTGCTGCTCGGTCATCTCCGCACCGACACCCTGCCGGCGGTGTTCGGGCCCGAGGGCCGCTCGCCCATCGATGCGCAGAAGGTGAACGCCGCCTTCGCCACGCTCGCCCGGGAGCTCCGCGAGCCAGGCGCGCACCCCTGCCCGCTCGAGATGCTCGCCGAGTCTTTCCTCGAGGTCGGAGTCGAAGCGATGGCGAACGCCATCCGCCAGGTCGCCACACGCCAGGGACGCGATGCGGGCGAGTTCACGCTGTTCTGCTTCGGCGGCGCCGCCGGCCAGCACGCCTGCCGGGTGGCGCGCGCCGCCGGCGTGCGCCGCATCCTGGTGCATCCGCTGGCGAGCGTGCTCGCGGCGTTCGGCATCGGCGTGGCGGATCGGCTCGCCGTGCGCCGCGCGAGCCTGCGCCGCCCGCTGGATGAGGCGGGGCTGGCCGCAGCCCGCACGGCGCTCGATGAGCTCGAGAGCGAGGCGCGCGCCGAGCTCACCCCGGGCGGAGCCGACCGCGCCCAGGTGCGCATCGCGCGCCTCCTCGAGGTGCGCGCCGGTGACAGCGACGTCGCCCTCTCGGTGCCGCTCGGGCGCCTCGGGGAGCTTCGCGAGGCGTTCCACGCCGAGCATCTGCGGCGCTTCGGGTTCACCGCTCGTGCGCTCGAGGCGGTGATCGAGTCGCTCCGGGTCGAGGCGCGCCTCGCCTCGGTCGATGCCGCCACCCTCGTGATGCCCGAACCCGCGGCCCCGGGCGAGCTGCCGCAGCGGGTGCGCGCCTGGTTCGGCGGCTGGCGCGAGGTGCCGCTCGTGCCGATGGGCGCGCTGCGCGCCGAGCTCGAGGGACCGGCGCTGATCGTCGAAGCGCACAGCACCGTGGTGCTGGAGGAGGGCTGGCGTGCCCGGCGTCTTCCCGGCGGCGAGCTGCTGCTCGAGGAGAGCGGCGCGCTGCGACGGCCGCGGGTGGCGGCGGCGGCCGACCCCGCCCGCATCGAGATATTCAACAACCTCTTCATGCACATCGCCGAGCAGATGGGCGAGGTGCTCAAGTCGACCGCGCAGTCGGTCAACATCCGCGAGCGCCTCGATTACTCCTGCGCGCTCTTCGACGCCGACGGCGGCCTGGTGGCCAACGCGCCGCACATGCCGGTGCACCTCGGCTCGATGGGCGCGAGCGTGCGGGCCGTGATCGCCGCACGGCGCGGGAGGCTCGAGCCCGGGGACTCCTGGCTCCTCAACAGCCCCTACCACGGCGGCACGCATCTGCCCGACATGACGGTGGTCACGCCGGTCTTCGTGGGCGCACGTGCGAGTCCGCGCTTCTTCGTCGCCTCACGAGCGCATCACGCCGACATCGGCGGCATGACCCCCGGCTCGATGCCGCCCTTCAGCCGCACCATCGAGGAGGAAGGCGCGCTGTTCGAGTGCTTTGCGCTGGTGAGGGGCGGGAAGCTGCGCGAGAGCGGACTGCGCGCGGCGCTCGCGGCGGGTCCGTGGCCGGCCCGCAAGCCGGGCCAGAACGTCGCGGACCTGCGGGCGCAGCTCGCGGCCAACGCGCGCGGCATTGCCGAGATCGAGCGCGCGGTGCGGCGCCACGGGCTGGATGCGATGTGCGCCTACATGCGCCTGGTGCAGGACAACGCCGCGCACTCGGTGCGCAACGCCATCGGACGATTGCAGTCCGGGAGCTTTCGCTACCCGATGGATGACGGTCAGCTCATCGCGGTGCGCGTCGACATCGATCGCGAGCGGCGCCGCGCGCGCGTCGACTTCACCGGCACCTCGCCCGAGGGCGCACACAACTTCAACGCGCCGCGCGCGGTGTGCACGGCGGCGGTGCTGTATGTGTTCCGCACGCTCATCGAGCGGCCGATTCCGCTGAACGAGGGCTGCCTCGAGCCCCTCGAGCTCGTGATTCCTCCGGGGTCGCTCCTCGACCCCCGGCCGCCGGCCGCGGTGGCTGCCGGGAACGTCGAGACCTCGCAGTGCATCGTGGATGCCCTCTACGGCGCGCTCGGGATTCTCGCCGCCTCCCAGGGAACCATGAACAACCTGACCTTCGGCGACGAGCGGCTGCAGTACTACGAGACCATCGCGGGCGGCGCGGGCGCGGGCGCGGACTTCGACGGCTGCGACGCCGTGCAGACCCACATGACCAACTCGAGGCTGACCGATCCGGAGATCCTGGAGAGCACGTTCCCGGTGCTGGTGCGCGAGTTCGCGATCCGCCGCGGCTCGGGCGGCGCCGGCCGGCACCGCGGCGGCGATGGCATCGTGCGGCGGCTCGAGTTCCGGGCGCGATTCTCGGGAGCGCTGCTCGCGAATCACCGCCGCGTCGCCCCCTTCGGGCTCTTCGGGGGAGAGCCGGGCGAGCGCGGCGAGGCGTTCATCCGGCGCGCCGACGGTACGGTGGAGCCGCTCGGCGCCACCGCGCGCTTCGAGGTGGGCCCCGGCGATGAGCTCACCATCCTGACACCGGGTGGCGGCGGCTTCGGCTCACCCGACCGAGCGCCACCGCCCTAAGCGATCTTTTCGCCCGAGCGCCGCGGGTAGGCTGGCCTGCCGAAGGCGCCGCTGCCGCACGCCATCTTCTCGCCGGCAAAATCCACGCATTTTGCCGGCGTGCCTAAGCGCCGCGGGTCGGTTGGCCCGCCGAAGGCGCCGCAGGCGCCCTCGGCCCATCAACGAAGTATTGAGGTTTCGATCTCCCACTCCACCTGATGCTTCGCGGTCGCGGAGCGATTCACCGTCACCGGTCGCACGCGGCTTGCGCCGGGGCGATGGGTCACGAGCCAGGTGTCGAACGTGCCCGGCTTGCTCGTGGCGAATCCGAACAACAGGTTGAATTTGCCCTCCGCGAGAGTCTGCGGCCGGTTGACGCGCTCATCGGCGATCACGAAGTGGCTCTCGTCGGCGGCGGCCTCGGCAAACGCCCCCTGTGCGGCCAGGGCGTCGAGAAAGCCTGCAACCTGGGCCCGCGCGCGCTCCCAGGTCGCCGGCCCGTTGTGCTCGAGCAGCACCCAGCGCGTGCCCTGCTCGATGCTGGCCGCGACGAAGAGCGCGAGTCGCCGCGCCGAGAGGTACTTCCAGTGCGAAGCACCGCTCCCTCCCGCGGTGAGGACGCGCGGGCTCACGCCGTTGCGCGACCCGCCGCGCACGGCCAGGAGCGTATTCACGCCCACCTGCGCGAGGCGCGCACGCTCTGCCTCGCTCACGGCGACCGCAGGACGCAGCCCCGGACGCAGGACCGCCTCCTCGCTCTCGGCCGCCGACCAGACCGGCCGGGTCTCATCGGCCCGAGCGATCATGCCCGCGGCGGCGCCGCACGAGCCGAAGGTCTCGATGCGGCCGCGCAATCGGTCGAAAGCCTGCACGCGCGGGTAGTACATGACGGCGCTGTCGCTGCGGAAGGGCCAGCTCCGGAGCGCATCGAGGGCGGCGCGCGCCGTGGTCCAGGCGGCCGGCGGATCGAGCAGCACCAGGGCCTGGCGGTCGCGGCACAAGCGCGCCGCGACCAGCAGCGTCGAGAGGCCGACATCCCGCTCACGCGTCAGTGGCGGAATGCACAGCATGTTGAAGCGCGGGACCCCCTGCAGCGTGAACAGCCCGGTGGCGGCGCCCGCCGCCCCGATGACGTCGTAGTCGGTGAGCGGCGCCCCGTCGTCACCGTCGGGATTGGAGAGCGTGTACCCGACCGCTACACCACCGGGTCCGCCGGCGGTACGATCCGGGCGCTGCCCCGGAACCTCCTCCGCCACGCGCACCAGGCGCGACTGCAGCAGCACGTCGGTCACGTAGCGCGGGCAAGCCGGCAGCACCGAAACCCGGCGGTAGATCTCCTGGTCCTCTATCAGCTCCGAGCCCGCCGTGCGCACCCGCTGTACCACCAGGTTGAAGCGGTCGCGCTCGGCGCCGTTCAGGCCGTCATAGTCCACCGAGGCGCGCAGGTACTCGCGCGAGCCGGGATTCAGCGCCACGAGCCGCAGCTGCGCTCCTCCGGCGGGAAGGGTGACGGTCGGCGGGCGGGCGCCGTTGGCGATGCGCACGATGAGCGCCTGGCGGCCGCCGTTCTCGAAGAACTGCTCGACCGCGTAGGAGACCGTCGACGGCTGCCACAGCCCGCCGAAGTGCCGCTGGAACTCGCCGAAGCCGCCGACGGAGAGCACCTGGTTGACCGGCCCCTTGAGAGTGCGGCCGACAAAGGCGGCGACTCCGGTGGTCACGCGCTCGATGGCGTGACTGTCGCGGCTTTCTTGTATGAGTTCTACGCCGGACGACTGGCTAACGGCCACTCAGGCCTCTCTTGGCATCTGCACGCCAGACTCTAACACAAGCTCAGCGGTCAGTCCGATGCTCGCGCCGCTCCCGGCTCGCCGTGCCGCCGCGCGGCTTCGCTTTCCTTGAGGCGCTGCGCCTCCTCGGCGCGCGCGCGTTCCAGCTCCTCCCGCTTGCGCGCGATCTCGGCCAGCATCAGCTGCAGCCAGTCGGACATCGCGGTCACGCGGCAGACCCCTCAGCCGCCGTTCTTCGGACGAAGCGGCTGCGTCTTCGCGGCCGCTCCGGGCGCGTCCGCACCCGCCGCTCCGCCCTCCTCCGCCGGCGCTGCTGGCTCGGTTTCCGACAGCATTTGTTTAAACGAAGCCTCGTCCATCGGCAGATCCGACTTGCCGTCCCAGGTCGAGCCCTCCGGAAGCACGTTCCGCACCCGCGGCGCCGCGGCCAGCACCTGCTCCATCGTGGCGGCCGAATCCGTGATCGGCACTGGCACTCCGCGCGGGTTGCTCGCGAGGCTCGCGATGAGCGACCAGTCGACTCTCTCCTTTTGCGCCTGGAGCTCGCGCTGCAGCCGCGCCGCGAGTGAGCTGCTGAGGAGCTTGCGCTGCGCTTTCGCCCAGTCGCGCGTGTCGTCCTCCAGAACGTCGAAGGGCTGCATATACAGCTGCGCGTCGCGCCAGCCGAACACGAAGGGCTGATTGACCACGCGCACCTGCGTGCCGATGGGCACCAGGTCGTAGAACTGCTCGATGTCCTCCGGGTACAACCGGATGCAACCGTGGCTCGAGCGCAGCCCGACTCCGGCTGGCTTGTTGGTGCCGTGGATCAGGTAACTCGGCCACTGCAGATAGAAAGCGTACTTGCCGAGGGGGTTCTCGGGGCCGGGGCCGATGACCGGATCGAGATCCTCGCCGTTGTCGTGGTGCTCCTTACGCACCGACTCGGGTACGCGCCAGGTGGGATCCTTCTGCCGGCGCACGATCTTCGTGACGCCCTCCGGAGTGCGCCAACCCACCTTGCCGATGCCGATGGGATGAGTGATGACGATCGCCCGCTCGCCGCGCTTGACCGGCGGATAGTAGAAGATGCGCATCGCGGCGATGTTGATGACGAGCCCGGCACGCGGCGCATCCGGCAGGATGAACTGCGTCGGAACCACGATCTCGCGGCCTTCCCCGGGGAGCCATGGGTCGACCTTCGGATTGGCGCGCAGGAGCTCCTCGTAGCCGACGTTGAAGCGCCGCGCGATGTCGGTCAGCGTGTCGTCCTTCGTGGCTCTCACCACCTGCACCACCCCGACGACGTCCTGAGCGGCCTCGAGCTCGAAGCGCTCGTTGGCGAGCGGCAGCGGTTCCTGCGGGGCGCCGGGGGAGACCGGCGCCGCGGGCGCGGCGGCGGGGTGGCGCAGCGCTCCGAGGAGCGAGCACCCTGCGATCAGGCAGCTGAGCGCTGCCGTTGCAGTACGGACCCCGGCGAACCTCATGGCGGAATTATGACCGATGTCGCCGTGTACCGAACGTCGGGGATGCGCTACAGCAGCACCGGCTGGTCCGGCAGCTCCTGGCCGCCGCCTCGGGACCCTGGGAAATGCCGCCCGAGGAGCGCCCCGACTCCCAGGACACCTACGACCGAGCCCTCGCTAAAGCGACCTTCGCGGTAGTGGTGCTCCATCTGGCGGCACACCGCCTGCCACTCAGCCGGCGCGATGCGCGCGGCGATGCCGCGGTCGGCGACGATCTCGACCACCCGATCCGCCATCAGCACGTAGATCAGCACGCCGTTGTTGTGCTCCGTGTCCCAGACCCCGAGCAGTCCGAACAGCTGCAGCGCGCGCTGCCGTGGCGGCAGGTCGTGCCACAGCTCGGGCAGATCGAGCGCCGTCTCGACCACGAAGCGAATCTCACCCTCATGCCGGGACTCACACTCCTGAACAGCCTGCCCGATGGCCTGGCGAACCTGAGGCGTGAAGTGCCGCCGGGTGCTCCAGCGGGTCGTAGCGAGGTGGCGCAGCAGGCGCAGGAATTTCATGCGGCGGCCCTCCACTACCAGCTTCCGGAAGCGCCGCCGCCGGAGGACACGCCCCCGCCGCCGCTGAAACCACCACCGCCGAGACCGCCACCGCCAAATCCCCCGCCGCCGAACCCGCCCCAACCCCCGCCCAAGCCTCCACCGCGCGGATAGCTCGACCAGCCGCTGCCGCGCGAGAGCCCGGCGAGCAGCGTGAAGAGGAAGGCCCCCACCGCGGCGAGCAGCGCGAGAGCCAACGCGTAGCCGGCGAGGGAAACCAGCAGCCCCGCTCCGGCGCCCGTGAGCGCCGAGCCCAGCGTGCGGCCGAATATGCCCCGCAACACTACCGAGCCGGCGAGCACGGCGAACAGGACGAACGGCAGTGGGCCTCCGCCGTGAGAGCGTTCGCCCGGATGCCAGCCGTGGTCGGGAGGCGGCAGCGGCTCGCCCTGGATGAGGCGCATCATCTGCTCCAGGGCTGCGTCGATGCCGCCGTAGAAGTTACCCTGGCGGAACGCCGGTCTGATCGTCTCCTCGATGATGCGGTTGCACATGGCGTCGGTGAGCACGCCTTCCAGGCCGCGCGCAGGCTCGATGCGTACGCGCCGATCGTTCTTGGCGATGAGCAGCAGAGCTCCATCGTCCACGCTCTTTCGGCCGAGCTTCCACTCATCGAAGACGCGGATCGAGTACTGAGCGATGTCCTCCGGCTGAGTCGTGGGCACGATGAGGACGGCGAGCTGCGAGCCCTTGGCGGACTCGAACGCGGCGAGCTTCTGCTCGAGCTGCGTTTGCTGCTCCGCGGTGAGCGTGCCGGTCAGATCGGTCACCCGCGCCGTCAGCTTCGGAATGGGCTGCTGGCCCGGCCCCGCCGAAGGCATCGACTGCGCGGTGCTCGGCGCCGCGGGCGCGGTGCCGAGCACCGCGAGCAGCAGCAACGACAGGGCGCATCCGGCGCCCGGGCGCGCGCCCCTCGAGCGCGGAGTCATTTCGTCGCGGGTTGCCCTTGACGAGCGTCCGCGGGCGCGCCTCCCGCGGCGGGCGGCACCGCCGGTGCGCCGGGCGTCGAGGTGTCGAAGCTCACGGTGGGCGCGATTGCGATCTGCTGCTCGTTGGCGACGGTGAAGTTCGGCTTCACCTGGAAGCCGAACAGCTTCGCCGTGAGGTTCGACGGGAAGCTGCGCACCTGCACGTTATAGCCCTGCACCGCCTGGATGTAGCGATTGCGGGACACGGCGATGCGGTTCTCGGTGCCTTCGAGCTGCGACTGCAGATCGCGGAAGTTCTGATCCGACTTCAGCTGCGGATAGTTCTCGACGACCACCATCAGCCGGCCGAGCGCTTGCGTCAGCTCGCCCTGTGCGGCCTGGTACTGCTGGAAGCGTTGCGGATCGTTGAGCAGCTCGGGCGTCACCTGGATGGAGTTGGCCTTGGCGCGCGCCTCGGTCACGCCGATCAGAACCTTCTGCTCCTGCGCCGCGTAGCCCTTGACGGTGTTGACCAGGTTCGGGATCAGGTCGGCCCGTCGCTGATACTGATTGACGACCTCGGACCAGGCGGCCTTCACCGCCTCGTCCTGTTGCTGCAGGGCGTTGTAACCGCACCCCGACAGTGCCACCACCGCAGCCGCCAGCAAGGCGCCCATCCACGCACGCATCGAGATTCTCCTTATGCAAACGGCCCGCCGCACCTAAGCGGGGGCGGGATTGTCACACGGCGGGGAAAGGCGCGTCGATTTAGGGCGTCGGAGCCAAAAAAAACCCCAGGTTTTGAGGCCTGGGGTTTATAAAAGGCGGACCTTCGATGAAGGGAAGGAAGTCCGCCAGGGGATCAGTGCAATCGTGCCCAGTGCAGGATCCGAATGTCGTCCGAGTCCAGATCGAAACTCTGTGCCAGCAGCGCGCGCAGCTCACGGCTGGCGCGCGTGTTGCTGAGGGGCTGACGAAGCTCCACTACGCCGCTCCATTCATTGCTGAAGCTCGAGCTTTGCGCCTTGCTGTCGCCGGTGACAAAGTGCGTGTAGTACTTGGTAGCCACGGTTGGAGGTTAGTAGCGCAGCGGCGTTCCCGTCCGTGAGATGCTCCACAGAAACTTCGCTTTCTGTTAAAGCGAGTGCGACATAATTCACAGGAGCGCCCTGCAGATGGCACGTGTGCCGCCCGTCAGCGCCCCTCCCGGCTCGAAGTACATCACTCCCGAGGGTGCGCGGCGGCTGCGCGAGGAGCTCGAGCGGCTGTGGCGCGAAGAGCGCCCAAGCGTGTGCCGGGCCGTGACCGCGGCGGCCGCCCAGGGCGATCGCTCCGAGAACGCCGAGTACACCTACGGCAAGCGGCGCCTCCGCGAGATCGATCGGCGGGTGCGGTTCCTGCGCCGGCGGCTCGACGGTATGGTGATCGTGGATGGGCCTCCGGCCGATCCGGCGCGCGTGTTCTTCGGCGCCTGGGTGGTGCTCGAGTCCGCGGACGGATCCCGCACGCGCCACCGCATCGTGGGTCCCGACGAGTTCGACCTGTCGCCGGGCTACATCAGCATGGACTCACCGCTCGGCAAGGCCCTGATGCGCAAGAGCGTCGACGACGAGGTGACCGTCGAGGCGCCCGGGGGCAGCCGGAACTTGCTCATCGTGGCCATCGAGTACGAGTCGCTTACCAGATCACCCGGACGTTCTTGAACTGCCAGGGGTCGTTCCGGTCGATGTCCTCGGGGAACAGCCGCTCGCGCTCGTGCAGCGGCGTCCAGTCGGTGTACTCCCCGACCATCGGACCGAGGTACGGCGTGCAGATCTCGAGGTTGCGCCGGAAGTCCATCTCGTCCGGCTCGACGACCCCGAGATTCGGATTCTCCATCGCCCACACCACCCCCGAGAGCACGGCCACGCACACCTGCAGACTCGTGGCGTTGTTGTAAGGGGCGAGCTGACGCGCCTCGCCGATCGAGAGCTGCGAGCCGTACCAATAGGCGTTTTTCTTGTGGCCGGCGAGCAGCACCCCGAGCTCGTCGATGCCGCTCACGATGTCGTCCATGAGGATGCGCTGGCGCTCCTGCTGCACGTAGTTGCGTCCGGCAAGCTCGTGAATCGACATGACCGCGGCGGCGCACGGGTGGTAGGCGTAGTGCACCGTCGGCCGATATGCCACCTGCGAGCCCTCGCGCACCGTGAAGTAATCGGCGATGGAGATCGACTCGGCGTGCGTGATGCAGAAGCCGTGAAAATGCCCGGCGCGCGGCGTCCAGGTGCGCACGCGGGTACCGGCGCCGGGCTGCATGAGGTAGATCGAGGCGAGGCTCCCGGAGTCGTGGCGCTTGCCGTCGCGCGGGAAGTTGCGCTCGTGGGTCCCCCAGCCCATCTCGCTCGGCTGCGAGCCCTCGCTCACGAAGCCGTCGATCGACCAGGTATTCACGAATTCGCCCGGCTGCTTCGGGCTGCTCGAGATCTGGGTGTCGCGCTCGGCGATGTGCACCACTCTCAACCCCAAGCGGCGCGCCAGATCGCCCCACTCGGCGCGCGAGGCGGGCTTGCCGGCATCCACGCGCGTTTCGGCGGCGATGTTCAGCAGCGCCTGCTTGACGAAGTGCGACACGAGGCCGGGGTTGGCGCCGTGGGTGAGCACGGCGGTCGGGGCGCGCGCGTTGCCCGCGCGCAGCGCAAGGGCCTCCTCGCGCAGCGCGTAATTGGTGCGGCGGGCGGCCGGCACTGTCGGGTCCGTATAGCCGCCCGGCCAGGGCTCGATACAGGTATCGAGATACATCGCGCCCTTCTCCCAGCACAGCTTGATGAGCGCGACGCTCGAGACCTCGAGCGAGACGTTGACGAGGAAATCCCCTCGCCCGAGCAGCGGGCCGAGGACGCGCCGGAAGTTCTCGCGCGTCAGACGCTCCTTGATGAACTTGATGCCGTACTTCGCCGCCTCCTCGCTCCCCTTGTCCTCGGCCGTCACGATGGTGAGCCGATCGGGCGTAATGCCGACGTGCCTGAGGAGCAGTGGCAGAACCCCCTGGCCGATGCTGCCGAAACCGACGAACAGGATGCGTCCGGGAAATTCGATGTAAATTTTGTGATCGCTGCTCATGATGCTTAAGTCTTCGTGATCTTCGCTCCTCGCGGCACGATGGCACGCGCGGGCGAAGGTTAGCAACCGGACTCGCGCGACTCAATTTCCGCGCGCGCGGCGCTGCGCTCAGCGCCAGTGAGGCGGATAGGTGCGCTCGTACCCCGGCAGCGCCGCGACGCGCGCGAGCCAGCGCCCGAGCGCCGGGTAGTTCACCTCGACGGGCATGAAGCGCGATGACAGCTCGCGCGCCACCGGCCGCTCGAGCGCGCGCTTCAAGAGCTGGATGCCCGGAAAGATCACCATGTCGACGGCCGAGTACGCATCCCCCACGATCCAGTCGGACTTCGAGAGCCGTCCCTCGATGGTGCGCGCGTCGCTCGCGACCGAGTGCATCGCCTCCGTGATCTCGTCGCCGGAGAGGTCCACGTCGCCGTCGAAGATCGCCGAGGTGATGCGCCTCAGACGCGGCTCGATATACGCCTGATACTCGCAGATGACCCGCATGATGGTGCCGGCCTCCTCGGGCGTGCGGCCGAAGATCGGCGGCTGCGGGTACTTGAGGTCCAGGTAGTACAGGATCGCGAGCGACTCGAAGCAGACGTAGTCCCCGTCCTTCAGGACCGGCACGCGGCCGCGCGGATTGAGTGCGAGCATCTGCGGGGATTTGTGCTCCTGCTTCGAGAACTGCAGCAGGTGGCTCAGGTAGGGCAGCCGCTTGTACTCGAGCGCCAACAGCACGCGCCACGCGTAGGGACTGCCACTGCCCCAGTAAACGTCGATGGCCATGGTGCGCCCCGCTGGAGGTGGTGACGGGATTGTAACGACAACCGCACAGCGCCGAAAATGCGCGGCGGACCCTCGCGAGGGATGCGCCGTGACGACGAACCTCATCGAACCCGGCGAGCTCGGCAGGCATCGCGCCGATCCCGACTGGGCTATCATCGACTGCCGCTTCGAGCTCGCGCGCCCCGATTGGGGCGAGCAGGCCTTCGCCGCCGCCCATATCCATAACGCGCTCTACGCTCATCTGGATCGGGACCTCTCGGGTCCACGCACGGCGCTGACCGGCCGGCACCCGCTGCCCGAGGTCGGTGCGCTCGTGGCGACCTTCGGGCGCTGGGGAATAGATGACAGGGTGCAGGTCGTGGCCTATGACCAGGGAGGGGCCGTCGCCTTTGCGGCGCGCCTGTGGTGGCTGCTGCGCTGGCTGGGCCACGGGAAGGTGGCGGTGCTCGACGGGGGCCTCGCGGCCTGGGAGCGCGCCGGGTTGCCGCTCGACAGCGTGACCACGGCCCGCGCGCCGCGGCGCTTTCGCGCCGCGCCCGCCGCGGACGCGGTGGTGACGAGCGCCGCGCTCGAGCGCCTCGTGGCCTCCGGCGCACTCGAGCGCGGCGAGCAGCTCCTGGTGGACGCGCGTGGCGCGGATCGCTTCGCGGGCGAGAACGAGACGCTCGACCCGGTCGCGGGCCACGTCCCGGGCGCCCGCAACCACCCCTTCGCCATAAACCTCGACGCGCGGGGTCGATTTCTCGACGCGGCGGCGCTCGAGCGACGCTGGGCGGAGCGGCTGCGCGGGCGGGGTGCGGCGGAAGTGATCGCGATGTGCGGCTCGGGCGTCACGGCCTGTCACAATCTGCTCGCGCTCGAGGTCGCGGGACTTCCCGGCGCGCGGCTCTACGCGGGGTCCTGGAGCGAGTGGATCCGCGATCCGGCGCGTCCGGTGGCTCGCGGCCCCGAGGCTCCCGCCGGTGCCGGGGCCGCGGCGCAAGCCGCGGCGGCGCCACCAAACACTCGAACTTCGTGAGCCAGCACTCTTACTGGACACGTAATTTTGATATAAGGCGCCCGTGGCCGCCGATCCCAAGAGCGCCGTCAACGGCAATCGCAAGTTCAATCCCGCGCAGCCCTGGCGGGTCGAGGACTCGCTCGAGCTCTACCACCTGCGCGCCTGGGGTCAGGGTTACTTCAGCGTCAATCAGAGCGGTCACGTGGTGGTGCGGCCGGACACGACCGAGCAGCACGAGATCGATCTGTACGAGGTCGTCGAGGGCCTGCTGGCCCGTGACCTGACGACGCCGGTGGTGGTGCGCTTCTCCGACATCCTGGCGCATCGCCTGCGCCGGCTCCACGACGCGTTCGCGCAGGCGATCGCCGAAAACGACTACAAGAACCGCTACGCGGCGGTGTACCCGATCAAGGTGAACCAGCAGCGCCTCGTGGTCGAGGAGGTCTACCGCTACGGCCAGGAGTTCGGCTTCGGCCTCGAGGTGGGGTCGAAGCCCGAGCTGCTCGCGGTGATGGCGATGACCGAGAATGCGCCTGAGCGGCTCATCATCTGCAACGGCTTCAAGGACGACAGCTACATCGAGGCGGTCACGCTCGCCACCAAGCTCGGCCGCACCATCATCCCGGTGGTGGAGAACTTCGAGGAGCTCGGGCTCATCCTCGAGCACGCCCGCGTCTACCAGGTGCGGCCGCGGATCGGCGTGCGCGTCAAGCTCTTCAGCGAGGGCTCGGGGCGCTGGAGCTCCTCGGCCGGCGAGAAGTCCAAGTTCGGCCTGTTCATCACCGAGATCCTCGAGCTGTTCAACGTGCTGAAGCAACACGACATGCTCGACTGCCTGCAGCTGGTGCACTGCCACCCGGGCAGCCAGTTGCAGGACATCCGCCGCGTCAAGGACGCGATCAACGAGCTGGCGCACGTGTATGCCGAGCTCAAGCTCATGGGGGCGGGCCTGCAGTACATCGACGTGGGCGGGGGCCTCGGGGTCGATTACGACGGCAGCGGCACCAACTTCCCCTCTTCGATCAACTACACCCTCAACGAATACGCGAGCGACGTCGTCTACCGCGTGGCGAGCGTGTGCAACGCCCGCGACATTCCGCACCCGATGATCGTGAGCGAGTCCGGCCGCGCGGTGGCGGCCTACCACAGCGTGCTCATATTCGATGCCCTCGGCTCCTCGGCCCTCGATAAGTTCCGCGTTACCGGGGATCGCGCCGAGGACTACGGCGGCGAGGAGGAGCTGCCGCAGCCGGTTCAGGATCTCTTCGAGGCCTTCCGCGCGGTGAGCGACCGGCGTCTGGTCGAGTGCTATCACGATGCGCTCACGGCGCGCGAGCAGGTGCTGCAGATGTTCAATCTGGGGCTGCTGTCGCTCGAGTTCCGCGGGCTCGCCGAGCGGCTCTACTGGGCGACCTGCGCCAAGATCCGCGACTCCTGCCGCAAGCTCGAGCGGCTGCCGGAGGAGCTCGAGGACCTCGAATCGATCCTCTCCGACACCTACTTCTGCAACTTCTCGGTGTTCCAGTCGCTCCCGGACAGCTGGGCGATCGACCAGCTGTTCCCGATCCTGCCCATCCACCGCCTGGACGAGCGCCCGACCCGTACCGCGGTGCTCGCCGACATCACCTGTGATTCGGACGGCAAGATCGATCACTTCGTGTCGCTGCGCGACGTGAAGCGCACGCTCGAGCTGCACGAGCTCAGGGGCGAGGAAAAGTACTACCTGGCGGCGTTCCTGGTCGGCGCCTACCAGGAGACCCTCGGCGATCTGCACAATCTCTTCGGCGACACCCACGTGGTGCACGTGCGGCTGCACGATGAAGGCGGCTGGTGGATCGAGGAGATCGTCAAGGGTGACACCGCCAACAAGGTGCTCGAGTACATGGAGTACGACGTCGCGGAGCTCTACCCGGCCCTGGCGCGCGACTGCGAACGCGCCATCCGCGACGGGCGCATGACGCTCGCCGAGAGCCAGACGCTGAAGCGCTTCTACGAGAGCGAGCTCGACGGCTACGCGTATCTCGAGCCCGCGGGCGCGTGAGCGGGTGCTGTTGTTTTTTCGGCACGCGGCGCTGGTTTGCGTCCCGCAGGGCCCGGGAGTAGCATCCGCCGTGCGTTCGTTCCGTAGTGGATGAGTGCGCTTTGTTGAATGTGTTGACTCCATATCCCGCCCCGCGCTTCTCATCCGCGCGCGAACGCAGGTGCAGGCCGCTGGCCCAAGCGCTGCGCATTGACTGAAACTGCCGATCGTGTGCCTTGAAGCCTTGACCTGTTTGAGTGTTCACGCGGTACATGCGACCGACGCTCGCCCGCCGCCGCTGTCCGCTTTTGCAAGAGAGACTTCCGGATGACGACGATTTACGTGGGAAATCTCCCGTTCAACGCCACCGAGCAGGACGTGAAAGCCCTGTTTGAACGTCACGGCAAGGTGGAATCGGTGAAGCTCATCAACGACCGGGAAACCGGTAAGCCGCGTGGTTTCGGTTTCGTCGACATGCCGCAGGCCGAGGCGCAGGGCGCGATCCAGGCCCTGAACGGCTTTCAGATGAACGGCCGGCCGCTGCGCGTGAACGAAGCCCAGGAGCGCCCCCAGCGCCCGCGCCAGGGCGGTGGCCCGTTCCGTCGCTGACACCTGCGGGGCAACCCAAGGGGATACACAAAACCCCGCTCCACGCGGGGTTTTTTTATGGCACGCAGTGCGTATCGCGCCTTGCCCGAGCGAGGCGCACCGACGGGGACGACCGATGATGCTCGAGAAGCGCATATCCGGCGCAGCCGCCCTTGCCAGCGCGGTGCTGGCGGTAGCCGCGTGCGCGACCGGCGGCAGCTCGCGCCAAACCACCGCCGAGGCTCTGACCGCGATCCTGGCCGCCGACCACCGCTCGGCGGAGAATCGCGCGCGCGACCGCTACCGCCATCCGAAGGAGACGCTGCTGTTCTTCGGCATTCGCCCGGAGATGCGGGTGCTCGAAGTGTGGCCGGAACCGGGGTGGTACACGGAGGTGATCGCGCCGCTCGTGCGCGAGAAGGGCAAGTACTACGCGGCCGTCATCGCGGCGGATCCCACGAGCAAGTACATCACCGAGCGACTCGAGGCCTACCGCAGGAAGCTCGCCGAGCGTGCGGACCTCTACGACCGCGTCTCGGTGGTCACCTTCCCGACGGATGGCGGGGATGCGGTGCCGCCGGGGTCAGTCGACATGGTCGTGACCTTTCGCAACATCCATAACTGGATGTCGCGGGACAGGGCCGCGCAGGCCTTCACCACCATGTACCGGGCGCTGCGGCCGGGCGGCGTCCTCGGTGTGGTCGAGCACCGCGGCAATCCCGCGCTCCCCCAGGACGTGTCCGCGAAGAGCGGCTACGTGATCGAGGACTACGCGATCAAGCTCATCGAGGCGCAGGGCTTCAGGCTGGTCGCGAAGTCCGAGGTGAATGCGAACGCCAAGGACACCAAGGACTACGAGCAGGGTGTGTGGACGCTGCCCCCGACGTACCGACTCGGGGACAAGGATCGGGAAAAGTACGCCGGCATCGGCGAGAGTGATCGCTTCACGCTGCGCTTCGTGAAGCCGAAGAAATAGCCCTCACCACATCTCGCGCAAGCGCGCGCCGACGTCGAGCGTCACCGGCGCGCTCGAACCGCGCAGCGTGTCGGCGGCGCCCGGCGCCGAGCCATGGAAGCTCACCGCCTCCAGCGTCTTCACCACCTTCTCCGTCAGGAAGCGGCTGCGGCCGCCGTAGACGTGCGCGTCTCCCGTGCGCGGCTGCTGCGTGAGATGGAACTTGAGCGGCATGATGAGCATCAGATCGTTCTCGGCGCGCGTGAGCGCCACATACAGCAGCCGACGCTCCTCCTCGATGAGCTCGGGTTTGCCGGTGGAGAACTCGGACGGAAAGCTGCCGTCTACCACGTTCAGCACGTAGACGGTGTCCCACTCCATGCCTTTCGCCGAGTGGACCGTGGACAGCACGAGGTAGTCCTCGTCGAGGTTCGCCCGCCCGGCGAGGTCGCCGGTGGCGTGCGGCGGATCGAGCGTCAGCTCGGTGAGGAAGCGCTCGCGGGAGGGATACTGGCCCGAGAGCAGCTCGAGCTGCTCCAGATCCCCGAGGCGGGTGTGACGCTGCTCGTAAATCCGCTCGAAGTGCGGCCGGTACCACTCGCGCACGAGTTGCACCTGCCCCGCCCAGGGCCGCTCGGGGACGGCGAGCGAGCGCATGAGCTCGATCAGCCGCGCCCAGTCGCCCTCTCCCGTCTCCGGTGGCCTGAAACCCTCGAGCGCCTCGAAGGTGTGGCCGGCCGTCTCGAGATGCTCGATCGCGAGGCGGGCATTGACCGGACCTACGCCCGGCAGCAGCTGCAGGGTGCGAAACGCGGCGAGCGTGTTGCGGGGGTTGTCCGCCCACCGCAGCACCGCCATAAGGTCCTTCACGTGCGCCGCCTCGAGAAAGCGCAGCCCGCCGTACTTCACGAACGGCACGTTGCGCTTGGCGAGCTCCACTTCCAGCAGGTCGCTGTGGCTCGCGCTCCTGAACAGCACCGCCTGCCGCTTGAGCGGCACGTTCGCCTCGCGCCGGCGCAGCACCTCGGCCACGACGTACTCGGCCTGCGTCTGCAGCTCCTCCACCGTAACCAGGCGCGGCCTCGCCCCGGCGCCGCGGATCGACAGCAGGTACTTGCGGTGCTGGCGGGGCGCCTCGGTCAAGAGGGCGTTGGCGACATCGAGCACCTGCTGGGTCGAGCGGTAGTTCTGTGCCAGCGTGACCACGTTCGCCGGCGGCTGGAAGCGCTCCGGGAAGCCGAGAATGTTCTCCACCGCGGCGGCCCGAAAGGAGTAGATCGCCTGGGCGTCGTCGCCGACCACCGCGACGCCTGCCCCGTCGGGCTTGAGAGCGTGGAGGATCTCGGCCTGGAGCCGGTTGGTGTCCTGGTACTCATCCACCAGCACGTGATCGAAGTGCGCGCCGATGTGCTGCGCCAGGCGCGGCTCGGACATCATCGCGTGCCAGTACAGCAGCAGATCGTCGTAATCGAGCAGGCTCGCGTGCTGCTTCTGCTCGACGTAGGCGCGGTACAGCCGCGTGAGCTCCTCCTCCCATTGCGCGCACCAGCCGTAGTGCTGCTCGAGCGTCTCGCGGAGCGTGGCGTGGGTGTTGACCCGGTTGGAATAGATCTGCAGGCAGGTCTCCTTGCGCGGGAAGCGCTGCTCCTTGCCCGCAAGTCCCAGCTCCTCGCGCACACTGTCCATGAGGTCCGCGGCATCGCCGCGATCGACGACGCTGAAGTGCGGATCGAGCTTGAGGTGCGGCGCGTAGTGGCGCAGCAGCCGGTTGCCGATCGAGTGGAAGGTGCCGGCCCAGCCGAGGCGTTGGGCGATGCTCTGGCCGGGGCCGCCGAGCGGCTGGTCGAGCGCCCGGCGCGTGATCTCGTGCGCGCGACGGCGCATCTCGAGGGCCGCGCGGCGGGTGAAGGTCAGCATCAGGATGCGCGCCGGGTCGACCCCGTGGATGACCAGGTGCGCCACGCGATGCGCCAGGGTGTCGGTCTTGCCGGTGCCCGCGCCCGCGACTATCAGCAGCGGTCCCGCGCGATAGCCCTTCTCGGGGAGCGCCTCCCCATGAGTCACCGCCTTGCGCTGCGCGGCGTTGAGTTTGTCGAGGTGGGTCGTAGTGCTCATCAGTGCGAAGCGCCGACTATACCCGCCGCCAACATCCGCTGGCGACCCGCCCGCCGCCTCGGGACAGCGGTTACGATAGCCGCATGAAGCCGGACAATGAGACCCTGCACTTCAGCGGACGGGTCATCCGCGTCACCACCGACGAGGTGCTGCTCCCGAACGGCCACCGCACGCTCCTCGAGGTCGTGCATCATCCGGGTGGTGCCGCCACGGTCGCCCTGGACGAGGAGGGATGCGTGTGCCTCCTGCGGCAGTATCGCTATGTCGCCGGCGGCTGGCTGTGGGAGCTGCCCGCCGGCAAGCTCGAGCCCGACGAGGCGCCGCTCCTCACCGCACAGCGCGAGCTCGCCGAGGAAGCGGGCCTCAAGGCGCGCGAGTGGCTGGGTCTCGGCGCCTGCCTGAGCTCGCCAGGCGTATTCACCGAGAGGCTGCACCTCTACCTCGCGACCGGGATCGAGCGGGTCTCGAGCGCGCACGAGCGCGCCGAGGTGATCGAGGTCCACCGGGTGCCGCTCGAAGAGGCCTGTCGGTGGGCACTCGATGGCACGATCACGGATGCCAAGACCGTCATCGGCCTGCTGCGGGCCCGCTACGGCGCGCCGCCTGTCCGTGGCACAGAGGTGGCGGGGATTCCGTGACCGATCTCGCGGCGCCGCTTGCCACCCCCCGCTAGGCTGTTACCCGGGAAAGAGGCTGCGGCTGCAGGTGTCATAATCCGTGGGCAAAACATCAAAAATCCCTCCCGCGCCGGCGGAGACGCGCGCCGAAACCAAGCGCCGGCGTGTCGGTAAGGTCGTGCACGATGAGCGCGGCAACGGCTCGGTCCAGTGGGAAGATGCGCCCGCCGATTACGAGCGGGTCGTGCTCGAGGTGATCAACGACGGCCGCGCGGGGCGGGCGGAGGACTTCAACCCCTACGCGCAGCGCGTGCCGCGCGCTCGCGACAGCACCGGCGCCACCACGCGCACCGACCTGCGCAAGCTCTCCGACTGGATCAAGAAGATGCGCGAGCTCGAGGAGCGCAAGCGCAACGCGGACGATCAGGACGAGGACTGACGCTCGATGTGCGCGCGCTTGCGCGCATGCGTCAGCCGATAGAATCTCCTCAGCTCCGCGAGCACCCCGCTCTCTCCCGCCGCCGCCGCACCACCCGCGGTGCGCGAGAGCGACTTCTCGAGTCGCCGGCAGAATTTTTCCGCATAGCGACTCGCCTCGCGATACAGCCCCGCCCGCCCGCGCCCCAGGCGCGGATCGATCCGCGTGCGCTCGAACAGCACGCGGCGCAGCTCCGCCGGGAAGCGCTGCGGAAGCTGCCGGCGCAGCAGCCAGTAGCTCACGACGTACTTGTCGACTTCCGCCTGCATCTCGAGCTCGAGCAACGACACCGGCCGGTCGTGCCCGGCATTCCAGGCGAGGTACAGGAAGTGACTCACGCCCTCGAGCGCGGTCCAGCAGTCGGCGAGATTGCCGGCGTGGAGCCGCCGCAGCGGATCTTCGCGCCTTAGACGCTCGAGCAGCGCCGGATCGAGGTACAGCGACATGACGACCTCGTCGCTCCCGTCGGCCGGCTGGGCGACGAGCAGCTCCTCGTCCGCAACGCCGCTGCGCGCGGCATGCGGCAGCCGCCCGCGGTCGGTGACCAGGAAGTCGTAGACGTCGTGAGCGATCCTCACGTCGTAGATGCCGCCGAGCAGATGCTGCAGACGCGAAAGCAGCATGCGTCAGTGCTTGAACGCGGTCCCGCCGGAGCGGGTGGGGTCGACGCCGAGGCGCTTCAGCAGCGCGTAGCTGCGGGCGCTGCCGGTCTTGAGCCAGATCTCGTAGAGCCTGAGGATGTCGCGGTCGGAGTGCGTGTACGAGGTCTCGCTCACCTCGTTCAGCGCATCGACCATGGGCTGGAACTTCTCGGCGAGCTCGGCGAACACCGCCCCGAGCACCCGCGCCCGTCCGCGCGAGTTCGCCTCCGCGAGCACCGCGTACGCGCGCCCGCCCATGCCGATTGCGTAGTCGACGTCGATGAGCCTCTCGGCGAAGCTGTGCGCGAAGAACCCTGCGATGAAGAGTGATACGTCACCGAGGCGCTGCAGCGCGCGGTTGCGCTCGGTGCGGCAGGTCGCCTCGAGCGCCTCGCCAAGGAGCGCGACGAGGGGCCTGAGCCGCATCCCCTCGGGGGTACTGTCGTAGAGCGCCTCGGAGCGCGCGAACAACGTCAGCACATTGACGACGTAGTGCTCCGTCTGATCTTCGACCGAGACGCGCTGCTTCGTGAGTGCCCCGTGCAGCGAGTCCTTGAAGAACTCCCGCAGGTTGGCAACCGGCAGCACGCGTTTGTCAGCCTCACTCATCGACGTCCGACCTCCTACTTATATTGAACGTCGGCGCCAAGACTAGGTTCACCCCCCGATCCGGCCAAGTCCGTGATGCGCTACACTGATTGGGGAATTGGGGGAAATCCCCCGTGTCAGCCTGGCAGCGCCGCCGACACAGTGCTAACAACGAATCCGCAGGGGCAGCGTTGCACCGCCGAGCGTTAAGTGCGTCACGTCCCGGCTTTCTGGGCCTCTCGCCCTATCACTGGGTCGTGATCGCCGCCGGCTGGGCAGGCTGGGGCTTCGATGTCTTCGACGCGGTGCTGTTCAATTTCGTCGCCCCTGACTGCATCCCGGCGCTGCTGCACCTGACGCCCGGCTCGCGGGCCGCCCACGAGGCGAGCGTTTTCTGGACCGGCGCGCTCACTTCGATGCTGCTCCTCGGCTGGGCGCTCGGCGGCGTGCTGTTCGGGTGGGTTGCGGACCGCATCGGCCGCAAGCGCGCGCTCATCGCCACGATCACCCTCTATGCCGCCGGCACCGCGCTCTGCGCGCTGGTGAGCAATATCGGGCAGCTCATCGCCTGCCGCCTGCTCGCGAGCCTCGGCATCGGCGGCGAATGGGGCATCGGCGCGGCGCTGGTCGCGGAGTCGGTCCCGGAGGAGCGCCGTGTCGAGGCCGGCGTCATCATGCAGACCGGATCACCCCTCGGAGTGGTACTCGCCGGGGCGGTGAACTATCAGATCGCCGGCGTGTGGCTCGCCGCGGACCCGCGCGACTCCTGGCGCTACGTGTTCCTCGCGGGGCTCCTGCCGGTGCTGGTCGCGCTCGGGGTGCGCCTGTTCCTCCGCGAGAGCGCCCACTGGACGGCGAGCGACGCGCGCACGCGACCGTCCACGCCGCGGGAGCTGTTCGGCCCGCGGATGCGCGCCGCGACACTGAGCGGGGTCTTCGCGGCGGTCATCGCGGTACTCGCCTGGTGGGCGTGCAACGCCTTCATTCCGCTCCTCGGGCGGACGCTCGCGGCCGAAGACGCCGCCAGCGCCGGACTCCTTCCGGCAGCCGCCAGGCAGCTCGCCGCCTCCTGGCAGGCTCACGCTTCCAATGCCTTCAATCTCGGGGGGCTCCTCGGCGCCTTTGCGGCGGCGCCGCTCGCGAAGCGCCTCGGCCGCCGCCCGATGTTCATCGCTTACTTCCTGTTTTCGGCCCTCGCGCTGTTCGCGACCTTCGGCCCCGTCCTCGCGCCGCAGACGCGGCTGTCGATGCTGTTCTTCGTCGGCGCCGGCGTGTACGGCATCTTCGGCGCCTTCACCTTCTACCTGCCGGAGCTCTTCCCGGCGCGGCTGCGCGCCACCGGCGCGGGCTTCTGCTACAACATCGGGCGCGTCTTCGCCGCCTCCGGGCCGTTCGTGATCGGCCTCGTGACCGCCGCGGCGGGCGGCTCGAGCGGCGCACTCATGCGCGTCATGTGCTGGCTGGCGCTGGTGCCGCTCGGCGCGGCGCTCCTCGCGCGCTTCGTGCTCTTGGAGACCCGCGGCCGCACGCTGCCCGTGTGAGGCCGCTCGTTCGACCCATCCCGGAGTGTATGATCGCGGTCGAGCGACGGCACGGACGCCGCTCGCGGCACCTCGCAAGGTCTCCACTCCCATGGCGCAGCTCACGCTCATCATCGGCAACAAGAACTACTCCTCATGGTCGCTGCGGGCGTGGCTGCTGCTGAAGCACGCGGGAGTGGAATTCGAGGAGATCCTGATCCAGCTCGACACCCCGACCACGCACGACGAGATCGACGGGTACGGACCGAGCGGGCGCGTGCCGATATTGCGCCACGGCGAGCTCACCCTATGGGACTCGCTCGCCATCTGCGAGTACGTCGCGGAGCTCACCGGCAAGGGCTGGCCGCAGCCGCGCGAGGCGCGTGCGGTGGCGCGCTCGGTGTCCGCGGAGATGCACTCCGGCTTCGCCAATCTGCGCATGCTCTGGCCCATGAACGCCCGCGCGCGTAACCGGCGCACCGCCATGACGCCGGCGCTCGAGTCGGACATCGAGCGGATCGACGAGATCTGGAACGACATCCGGCAGCGCTTCGGGAGTGGGGGCCCGTGGCTCTTCGGCTCCGAATATACGGTGGCCGATGCGATGTATGCGCCGGTCGTGCTGCGCTTCAACACCTACGGCGCGCGCATCTCCCAGACCGCGCGCTGGTACATGGCGAGCGTGCTCGAGGATGCGGCTCTTCAGGCCTGGCTGGCGGCCGCCAAGCAGGAGCCCTGGACCATCGCCGCCGACGAGGTGGGTTAACCACCCCACGAAATTGCGCCTGACGTGCCCGGCAAGCTCTCATCGGCCAGCAAGATGCGCAATTTCGTGGGACCCCGGTTAACCACCCCACGAAATTGCGCCTGACATGCCCAGCAAGCGCTCATCGCTCAGCAAGATGCGCAATTTCGTGGGACCCCGGTTAGTGAGGTGCCGCGCGGCGCGCGGGCTCGCGCTGGCCGGGCTCGTCGCAGTCACCATGCCCGCCGCCGTTGCCGGCGCAGCGCAGGCCGCAGGCGGCGCGGCGCAGGCCGCAGGCGCCGGCGCGCCCTTCACCGTGGACGACCTGGTGCGACTCGAGCGCATCACCGACCCACAGCTCTCCCCCGACGGCCGCCAGCTCGCCTTCGTGCAGCGGCAGACGGACATGGACGCCAACAAGGGCCGTACGAGCCTCTGGCTGCTCGATCTCGCGCCGCGCCGCGCAGCGCCTCGCCGCCTGACCGGCGGCAAGGCGAGCGACTCGAGTCCGCGCTGGTCCCCTGACGGTCGCACGCTCTACTTCATCTCGACGCGCTCGGGGAGCGGCCAGGTCTGGCGCATCGCGACGAGCGGCGGCGAGGCGCAGCAGGTGACCGACTATCCGCTCGACGTCGGATCGCTGAAGGTGTCGCCGCGCGGTGACCTGCTCGCCCTCTCGATGGAAGTCTTCCCCGACTGCCCGACGCTCGGCTGCACCCGGGAACGGCTGGACGCGAGGGCAAAGGACAAGGCGGGCGCGCGCATCTACGAGCGTGTGTTCGTCCGCCACTGGGACACCTGGAGCAACGGTACGCGCTCTCACCTGTTCAGCCAGCCGCTCGCCCCCGGCGGCGGCGCCGGCGGCGCGCCCGTTGACCTCTCGCGGGGCTTCGATGCCGATATTCCGGACAAGCCCTTCGGGGACGATGAGGCTTTCGCCTTCAGCCCCGACGGCCGGACGCTGGTGTTCTCCGCGCGCATCGCCGGGCGCACCGAGCCCTGGTCGACCAACTTCGATCTGTTCGAGGTGCCGGTCGAGGGCGGCGCCGCTGCGGTGAATCTCACCGTCGCCAATCCGGCTGCGGATACACAACCGGTGTTCCTGGCCAATGGGGATCTGGCATGGCTCGCGCAGGAGCGCCCGGGCTATGAGTCCGACCGCTTCCACATCATGCTCAAGGATGCCCGCAGCGGCTCGGCGCGATCGCTCACCGGCGGCTGGGATCGCACCGTCCACCAGCTCGGCGCAACGCCCGACGGCAAGGCGCTGCTCGCGACGGTCGATGAGCTCGGTCAGGGGGCGCTCTACCGGGTCGACCCGAAGACCGCAGTCCCCGTCAGGCTCGTGGCGAGCGGGACGGTGGAGGCGTTCAGCGCCGGACGCGAGCGCGTGGTGTACGCGCTCGCCTCGCTCGCAGGTCCCGTCGATCTCTACTCGGTGGCACTACGCGGCGGGAGAGCCGAGCGGCTGACGGACGCCAACCGCGAGCTGCTGGCCGCCCGGCGCATGAGCGAGTTCGAGCAATTCACCTTCAGGGGCTGGAACGACGAGACGGTGTACGGGTATGTCGTGAAGCCCTACGGCTTCGAGCCCGCGAAGCGATATCCGATCGCCTTCGTCGTGCACGGCGGGCCGCAGGTGGGCTTCGGGAACCTCTGGACCTACCGCTGGAACGCGCAGACGTTCGCCGGCGCGGGCTACGCGCTGGCGATGATCGACTTTCACGGCACGCCGGGTTACGGCCAGGCGTTCACCGACTCGATCCGGGGCGACTGGGGAGGCAAGCCCCTCGTCGATCTGCAGAAGGGGCTCGCCGCGGCGATCGAGAAATATCCGTGGCTCGATGGCGAGCGCGCCTGCGCGCTCGGGGCTTCCTACGGCGGCTTCATGATGAACTGGATCGAGGGCAACTGGCCGGAGCGCTTCCGCTGCATCGTGAATCACGACGGCGTCTTCGACCAGCGCATGATGTACTACGCGACCGAAGAGCTGTGGTTCCCGGAGTGGGAGTTCGGCGGGCCGCAATATAGCCACCCGCAGGGCTACGAGGCGGCCAATCCCGTCAACTTCGTGACCCGGTGGCGCACCCCGATGCTGGTCATCCACGGCGAGCAGGACTTCCGCATCCCCTACTCCCAGGGAATAGCCGCCTTCACGGCGCTGCAACGACGCGGCATCGAGAGCCTCCTGGTCGTCTTTCCGGACGAGAATCACTGGGTGCTGAAGCCCGCCGACAGCGTGCTCTGGTATCACACCGTGCTGGACTGGGTCGACGAGCACCTGAAAAAATCGCCCGCGGCAGCCGAGCACTCCGGCGCGCCCTAACGCGTCTTGCGGAAACGATATTCGCCGAGCACCAGCGTGTCGGGGGTGAGCTCGGCTGACCGCACGGCGTTACCGCCGGCGTCGCGACAGAGCAACGGATCCTGGGTGGCGGTGAACTCCTCGCCGGCCTTCTTCCAGGCGAGCTCGCAGCCCGGCACCGTAAGCACGTCCTCCGCCACGACGCCCGTGAAGACCTCGAGGTGCTCCTGCCCGTCGCGCCAGCGCAGCGGGTCCTTGAACGCATAGACGGTCTCGAGGATGCCGCGCCTGTCGTCGACCCTGAAGCTCCACATCCGCTCGCTCATGACGCGCCGCGGATCATCGGCCGCCGTCTCCTGCGCGAACAGCACGTGGCGGCCGAGCCGCGGCGTAGACACCTTGGCGATGATCAGCGCGATGCGCTCCGGTGGGGGCTCGAGGCTCCGCCGGGCGCTGCTGTCGGCCTGGACGCCGCTCTCGTAGCGGCCGGGCAGCCAACCGAGAAGCTCGGTGAGTTCCTGATTGCGCAGCTTCTCCTGGCTCGCGCAACCCCCGACGAGCCCGAGCGCGGACGCCGCGGCGGCGATCAGCCCGAGCGCGGCGAGCGGCGCCGCCCCGCGTGCGGACCCCGCGCAGGAGACGAGTCCACGGCGTGCGCCCTCATCCATAGGTTGCCCGCCACTGCGCGCGGTACTTGAGTCCGAGATCCATCAGCCGCTCGAGCAACTCGCCGTAGCCGAGGCCGCCGGCACGCGCCGACTCCGCGAAATCCTCGGCGCTCTCGAGATTCGGGTTGGCGTTGGCCTCGAGCACGTAGACCTGTCCCTGCGCGGTCACCCTGAAATCCATGCGAGCGTAGCCTGACATGCCGAGCGCCCGGTAGATGCGGCGCGAGAGCCGGTCGAGCGCGGCGAGCACCTGCGGCGGCAGATCCGTGGCCGCGTGCGTGGTGATGCCGTACTTCGCCTGGTAGCGCTTGTCCCACTTCACCTTGCGCGTGGCGATCGCCGCGAGCGAATCCGGCATGGAGCCGAACACCATCTCCCACACCGGCAGCCGCGTGAGCCGCTCGTTCCCCATCACCCCGACGTAGAGCTCGCGGCCTTCGATGTACTCCTCCACCAGGGCGTCGGTCTTCACCTGCTCGTGCACGAACTCGATGCGCTCCCTGAGCCGGGCGGCGTCCTCCACCACGGACGCCTGGGCGATCCCGAGCGATGCGTCCTCGACCGTGGACTTGACGAACAGCGGAAAGCGCAGCTTCCGCGGCACATGGAAGTGCGCGCCGCGGGGAAACACGGCGAACTGCGGCGTCGCGATGCGGTGGAAGGCCAGGAGCTGCTTGCTGAGCGACTTGTCGCGCGAGAGCAGGAGCCCGCGCGGATTGCAGCCGGTGTAGGGCTGGCGCATCAGCTCGAGGAAGGCCACCACGTGCTGATCGTAGGTGACGATGCCGTCGAATTCCTCGAGCAGGTTGAACACGATGTCCGGCTGCCACTCGGCGATCGCGCTGCGCAGCTCCGTCAGGCTGTCGAGCACGCCGAGGCAGCGCACGTCATGCTTGAGCTTGCGGAGCGTCGTGATGACGTCGTACTCGGTGCGCCACTCCTCGATTTCCTTTTCGCTGTGACCTTCGAGACTCTCCGGCGGCACCAGGCTCTTGTGCACCACGGCCAGGGTGCGCAGTTGCCTCATAGCGGCAGGTGTGGAGTCTCACCCTGGGAGTACAGTCCCGCGAGCCGCTCGAGCATCCAGCGCGAGTAGCGCCGCGCGTCGCGGCGGTTGCCGTGCACGTAGAGCCCGAGCCTCTCGCAGCGTTCGATGAGCATGCCGAGCACCTGCTCGACGCTGTAGCGCTCGATCTTCAACGCGCGCGCCACGGCCGCGCCGAGGCGCCGCTGCTCCGCGCGCAGCAGCGTCGCCGCCCGCAGCGCACGCCGGCGCGGGCGCTCGGAGGTGAAGGCGCGGCGCAGCAGCTCGTCGGCGAGCCCGCGGCGGATCTGACGGTTGCGCGCGAGCTTGCGCCGGTAGTGCTGCGCGAGCGTGCGGGTGTTGTGCTCGATGGGCTCGATGCGGAGGCGATTCCGCACCGGCGGACGCTTGCCGCGCACGCTGGCGATGAGCTCGTCGACCGCCCTGAGCTTGTGCAGCGCCGGCCAGTCGGCGTAGCTCTTGCGCCAGGCGGATTTGGGCGCGAGCCACACCGCGAAGGTCTCGGCGAAGTCCTCGGTGGGATGCGCCTGGGCATACCACTCACCGAGGTGGTGCACGTAGCGGCGGCTTCCGGCCCTCGCCCGGTAGCGCGCGGGATAGGGAAGCGAGGCGGGGCCGAAGACCTGCCGCCAGCGCCCGCGCCGGCGCAGCCGGTAGGCGTTGTCGAGCGCGTGCCCGGCCTCGTGCCGCAGGATTCGCAGCAGCAGCCGCGGGTCGCCGCCCTCCGCTTCGCGCATGATGCGCCGCTCGAGCCGCTCGAGGCGCGGATGGGCGAGATAGAAGGGCATGGCGATGCCCGGCACTCCGTCGGGCGAGAACCACTCCTCGGAGAGCCACACATGCGGCCTGAACTCGATGCCGCGCCGCTCGAGGTCCGCGTACAGCCGGCGCACGTGTCGGGCGAGCGGTGCGCGCTGGATCGAGAGCTTCAGGTCACAGAAGCGCATCGCGAGCAGCTGCTCGTCGGAGAGGCGGGTCCAGCGCCGCGCCCGTGCGCGCGCCGCGATTCTCGACCGGCGAGTCGGGGACATAGCTCGGAAGGACGATGGCTTGGAGGGAAACTCAGCAGCGAGCTTACCCAAGCGCTCGCACGGTGTCTGCGGTGCGCAGCACCGGTTTTGCACGAAGAATCGCTGGCGGTCGACCGGAAGAAAGTCGCGTTTTGGCGAAGCCGCGCTCAGCCGCCGACGTCCAGCAGCGCGTGCGCGGGGAGGCGGTCGGCGGTGCTTTCGATCAATTGCTTTTTGATCAGGCTGTTGCGCCAGGAAGCTGGGATTGTGCCTGCAGTGTAGTGCGCACCCGCGAGCGCTCCGCACGTGGCGGCGACAACGTCGCCGTTCCCACCGAGGTTCGCGGAGATGAGCACCGCATCGCGAAAATTCCCGCTGTGGGGCGAAGCTGTCCAAGGCCGCAGCGAGCGCAGCCGGCGCGGTGCTCGCAGGCTGGGCGCCGGATGGATCCGGGTGCGCTGCAGCACCGAGGGCCGTCCGAGCCCGCTCGAGGATAGCGGCCTTGGGCTCGCCGCGGAGCGCGGCCTCGAGCGCCACGGCCAGCGCTCGGCAGGCGCCGAGAACGGCCGGTGCCTGGCAGGTCGTGCGGGCGGCCTCGGCGGCGTGCTCGACGGCTGCGAGGCACAGCGCTATTGCCGTATCGTCGCTCCAGCCGCCGCGGGTCCCGGTCGCGCCCAGCTCCGCACGTATTCGGTCTGCTCGAGGGTCTCGGGAATCCACGGCCACAGTGGCGCGCGTCCGCTGTGCTGCCAGAGCCGGTTGAGCTCGGCGAGCGCCGCATCGCCCGAGCGGCCCTGCTCGAGCAGCACGCATCCGGCCACCATGCCGGTGCGGCCGATCCCGGCACGGCAATGCAGATAGATCGTGCGGCCGGCGCGCAGCGCCGCGCCGAGACAGTCGAGGATCTCCGCCATGCGCGAAGGCTCTGCCGGGATGCCGTGATCGGGGACGGGGAAGCGCAGGTAAACGACGCTCACCGGGAGCTCTGCATCGTAGGGAGCGAGCTCGTCGGGCTCCGTCAGATCGACGAAGGTGCTGACGCCGGCTTGCAGCAGGCGGCGCAGCCGCGCCCGGGTCGCGGACGCGGTGGCGCCGCCCGGATGCTCCCCGGCGAGGAGCCTCCCCGGCAGCACCCAGTAGCAGTTGGAGAGCGCGAGAGAGGCAGGCGCGGCGAGCGGGGAGCCGTCCAATGGCAAGGCCTCAGGCGAGCGCGGGGAAGGTCGCGAAGGCGTCCGCGAGCGCGTTCTCGTCCTGCTCGCTCATCGGCGCGACCTTGGGCGGCGCCGGCTGCCCGGCTTGCGCGGGCGCCACGCGCCGGGCTTCGAGGCCGGCGAAATCGAAGCGCCGGGGGTCGGCCAGGTGCTCGGGCTCGACGTTGCGCAGCGCCGAGAATATCGACTCGGTGCGACCGGGAAACGCGCGCTCCCAGCGCTCGAGCATCTTCCTCACCGCCACGCGCTGCAGGTTTTCCTGGGACCCGCACAGCGTGCAGGGAATCAGTGGAAAGGCGCGACCGCGGGCGTAGCGGGCGATGTCGCGCGCGGCGACGTAGGCGAGAGGCCGGATGACAACGTGGCGACCGTCGTCGGACAGGAGCTTCGGCGCCATCGCCTTCAGCCGTCCGCCGAAGAACAGGTTGAGGAACAGCGTCTCGACGATGTCATCGCGATGGTGACCGAGGGCGATCTTGGTGATGCCGTTCTCGGCGGCGAAGCGGTAGAGCGCCCCACGACGCAGCCGCGAGCACAGTCCGCAGAGCGTCCGTCCCTCGGGCACGACGCGCTTCACGACGCTGTAGGTGTCCTGCTCGATGATGTGAAACGGCACGCCCGCCGCGGCGAGGTACTGCGGCAGCACCTGCTCGGGGAAGCCGGGCTGTTTCTGATCGAGATTGACGGCCAGCAACTCGAAGCGCACAGGGGCGCTGCGCCGGAGCGAGATGAGCATGTCGAGCAGCGTGTAGGAGTCCTTGCCCCCCGACATACACACCATCACGCGATCGCCGCCCGCGATCATGCGGTAGTCGGCGATCGCCCGGCCCACGGCACCGCGCAGCTGGGCGCTCAGACGCTTGAGCGTGCGGGAAGGCTTCGCGGCGTCGGCTGTCACCATGACGCAAGGCACTCGCTTCAGGCGGCGGGAGAGGAGCGCGCGAGCCGCCGCGTCAGGCCGCGGCGCTGCTGCTCGCGGGAGTCTCGAGGTACTTTGCCTCGACGTAGCGCATGAAGGAAGTCGCCGAGAGGGGCTTGCCGGTCGCGCCGCGCAGCAACTCCTGCACCGGCACCTTGGCGCCGAGCCCGTGCACGTTCGTGCGCAGCCAGGCGAAGAACCCCGAGAATTCCCCGCGCGCGAGCTGCTCGTCGAGCCCCTGTACGTCGGCCCGCAGGCTCTCGTAGAGCTGCGCGGCGATGACCGCCCCGAGCGCGTAGGAGGGAAAGTATCCGAAGGAGCCGACGGCCCAGTGAATGTCCTGCAGGCACCCCTCCACATCGTTCGCCGGGCGGATGCCGAGCCGCTCCTCCATCCCGGCGTTCCAGGCTTCGGGCAGGTCGCGCACCGCCAGCTCTCCGGCGAGCAGCTGCTTCTCCAGCTCGTAGCGCAGCATGATGTGCAGCGGGTAGGTGAGCTCGTCCGCATCCACGCGGATCAGTCCGCGCCGCACCCGGGTGAGGTGGCCGTAGATGTTCTCCACGTCCCACTCCGGTCCGCTCGTGCCGAAATGCTTCGCCAGCAGCGGTTGGATATAGCGCACGAACGGCCGGCTGCGGCACACGATCATCTCGATCAGCAGCGACTGGCTCTCTTCGAGAGCCATGCCGCGGTCGCGGCCGACGGGCTGGTCGCGCCAGTCCTGCGGGAGCCCGAGGTCGTACATCGCATGTCCGGTCTCGTGCAGCGCGCCGAGCAGACCCGAGAAGATGTCGTCGGGGTCGAAGCGCGTCGTGACCCGGATATCGCCCGGGACCCCCTCGGTGAAGGGGTGTTCGCTCTCGTCGAGCCGCCCCCGGTCAAAGGGGAAACCGACGCTCTTCATGACCTCGACGGCGAGCGCCCGCTGCTTGCTGGCGGGGAACTTCCCGGGGAGCGGCAGCGCCGGCCGCACCTCCTGCTCGGCGATCACCTCGCGGATGAGCGAGGAGAGCCGCCGCGACAGCGCCTTGAACATGGCGTCGATGTCCGCGGTCGTGAGCCCGGGGCTGAACTCATCGACCAGTGCGTCGTAGGGGGCGAGGTTGAGCGCCTGGCCGAGAAGGGCAGCCTTGTCCCGCACCAGATGGACCACTTCCTCGAGGTACGGCGCAAAGGCCTCGAATTTGCCCTGCGCGCGGGCCTCGAGCCAGCGCGATTCGGCGCGCGAGGCGGCCTTCGTGAGGCGCGAAACGAGCGTCGCGGGGGTCGCGATCGCGTGATCGCGCTGCCGGCGCATCTCGTGCAGGTTGGCGATCTGCCAGTCCTCGAGCCCCTGGGTGTTCGCCTGGGCGCGGTCCAGGAGGCGGATGATGCGCGGCGCGGTAAGGAGCGCGTGATGCTCGGTCTCGAGCGCCGCAAGCTGCTCGCCGCGAACGTCGGCGCTGCCGCGAGGCATCATCACGGCTGCGTCCCAGCGCAGCAGCGCGAGAGCACCGCGGAAGGCATGCAGGCGCTTGAACTCCTGTTCGAGCTGCTTGTAGGGCGAGGCGGACATGAGCGTTTCGACAGCGGGGAAACAGCGACTAGTCTACCAGCTCCGGGGGCATGCCCCGCCGTGTACAGTTCAGTATTTTTATTATGAATCAATATGTTAGACCATATGACAACCCATTGACACCGCTTCGAGCTTGACGGCGCTCTAAGCTTTAGGGTCGAAGCGGGGAGTCGAGCCGGAGCTGCGTTATGTCGCCGGCCGCACGTGCCTCAGAGCGCCGGAGGACTCGAGCGGGCGCTTGCGGTCGGCCGGGCGTGGAAGCCCATCCAGCCCTTGCCAGGCGAGCATGGCGCGCTTGCGGTCCTCGCCAAACTGGTATCCGCCGAGCGCGCCGTCCCGTCGCAACACGTTGTGGCAGGGGATCAGCCACGCGACGGGGTTGGCGCCGACGGCCTGGCCCACGGCCCGGGCGGCGCCGGGAAGCCCCACGGCGCCGGCGAGAGCCGAATAGGTGGTGGGCCCGGCGGAGCCGAGCTCGAGCAGCGCCTGCCAGACCTTGAGCTGAAAGTTCGTGCCCTTCACCGCGAGCTTCAGGGGCGTGGCGGGATCCGAGGGCGAGCTCCAGATGCGCGCCGCGAGCGCGGCGGCGGCCTGATCGTCGCGCTCGAGCCGCGCCTGCGGCCAGCCGTGGCCGAGGGCGGCAACCGCCTCCGCCTCGCCTCCGGACTCGACGAACGCCAGATGGCACACGCCGCGCGCCGTGCTCGCGATGAGGGCACGCCCAAACGGCGTGGCGGCGAAACCGTAGCTGATCGGCGTGTCACGCCCGCGCGCCTTGAGCTCGCCCGGGGTCACCGCCTCGAGTGTCACCATCAGATCGTGCAGCCGCCCGGGACCGGAGAGCCCGACGCCGTAGGCCGCATCGAGCACGGAGGCGTCATTGACGAGGGCGCCGCGCGCGGCCCGCCCGGTGACGAACGCCAGGTACTGCCGGGGGGTGATGCCGGCCCACCGCCGGAACAGGCGGTTGAAATGAAACTCCGACAGGCGCGCCGAGCCGGCGATCGTGGCCAGGCGCGGCTGGCTGCGGAAGTTGTCGTCGATGAAGCGGATCGCGCGGGCGATGCGCGCGAAATCGCGGCTGTCGACGAAGGCGGGCTCGGTGCTCATCGGTGTGATGATAGTCACGTCCTCAGCGGGTGCGACCCGATTCTTGCGGGTGCGGGAACTCACCGCCACAGGTGCGGCCAGCGGGCGACGGCCACCCCCACGGCGATGGAGACCACCAGCAGCAGCGTAACCGCGATGCTGATCAGCAGGCGCTGCATTCTCACATCATAACCTGACAACGGTCCGGCATCCTGACAGGCACCCGAGGGTCCAACAGGCATTCGATAGCCTGACACGCATCCGGTAAGCTGACCGGCATTCGCCGCAACAGCGCCCGATGCAAGAGAAACTCGCCATCTGCCTGCTCGCCTCCGAGGTCGAGCCGCTCTCCAAGACCGGAGGGCTCGCGGACGTGGCCGGGGCACTCACCCGCTCTCTGCACCGCGCCGGTCACGACGTGCGGCTCTTCACCCCGTGCTATGCGACCATCGACCGGGCGGGCATCGAGGCTGAGCCGGTCGAGGGCCTCCAGGGCCTGTCGCTCGCCCTGGGGCCGAACCACTACGTGTTCTCGGTGCTCCACGGGCGGCTGCCGGGAGGCGCGCCCGTGCACCTCATCGATTGTCCGGAGCTCTACGCGCGCCGCGCGATCTACACCAGCGATCCCGACGAGCACCTGCGCTTCCTCGCCTTCACGCGCGCCTCGCTCGAGGCGTGCCGGCGCCTCGGCTTCGCGCCCCGGGTTCTGCATTGCAACGACTGGCACACGGCGTTCGCGCCGCTCTTCCTGCGCACGGTGTGGGCGCGCGAGCCACTGTTTCGCGCGACCCGCACGGTGCTCACCATCCACAACATCGGCTACCAGGGCATCTTCGCCGCCGAGCGCGTCGCGGATCTCGGGCTCGCGCCCGCTGCGAGGGAGCTGCTGCACCCGGGCGATCTCGCCGGCGGACGGATCAACGCGCTGCGGCACGGGATCCTCTACGCCGACCTCATCACCACGGTCAGTCCGACTCACGCGCGCGAGATCTGCTCCGCTGAGTACGGCATGGGGCTCGAGGACAGCCTGCGCGCCCGCGGCGCCGCCGTATCGGGCATCCTGAACGGCGTCGACTACGAGAAGTGGGATCCCCGCCGCGACCGCTACCTGCCGCGGCACTACGACGCGGGCAGCCTCGCGGTGAAGGGGGAGCTCAAGCGGCAGTTCGCCGCGCGCGAGAAGCTCACGACGGCGCCGGAGGTTCCACTCGCCGGAATCGTGAGCCGCCTCGCCGTGCAGAAAGGCATCGAGCTCATGTTCGAGGCGTTGCCGAAGGTGCTCGACGAGCGGCCGCTCGCCTTTGTGGCGCTCGGGAACGGCGAGCCGCGGTACGAGGAGTTCTTCAGCGCGCTCGAGCGGGACTTCCCCGGACGGGTGCGCTTCCACTCGGGTTACGACGACGAGCTCGCGCACTGGATCGAGGCGGCGAGCGACCTCTTTCTCATGCCCTCGCGCTACGAGCCGTGCGGGCTGAACCAGATGTACAGCCTGCGCTACGGCACGGTCCCGATCGTGCGCCGCACGGGGGGACTCGCCGATTCGGTGCAGCACTACGAGCCCGCCCTCGGGACGGGAACCGGCGTGGTGTTCGACGATTTCAGCCCCGGTGCGCTCGAGTGGGCGCTCAACACGGCGCTCGACCTGTACGCGCAGCCCGCGCACTGGGCGCGCCTCCTCAGGAACGGCATGGCGCAGGACTTCTCCTGGGAGCGCCAGGTCGGGGAGTACGTGGCGCTCTACCGGCGCCTCACTGCAGCCTGAAGCTGCCGCGCTCGTCGAAGGGGATCGATCGCAGCAGCCCCTCGGACAGCGAGACCTTACCGGTGAGACGGTACTCGACGCTCCGCCCGAGGCCGTCCGGACCTCGCCCGAGAAGCGTGAGGAGCGTCCCCGCGAGGTTGGTCGTGACGTTCGTGTCGAACTCGCTCTCCCCCATGGCCGGCACGATGAAGCTCGCGGCCGAGGCGCCGCGTGCGAGCTGCTGGCCCGCGACCTCGAGCGTGTACTCGAGCCCCTTCACGGGCAGGGGGCGACTGTTGGGGTTCTCGACGTGCAGGCGCACCCGGAGCCGCTGCTCCCACAGATCGCCGCCCTCGAGCTGCACGTCGGCGATCGAGAGCCTCGGAGGAGTGAATCTCGGCGTCAGCGCGCAGCTGCCGAGGAGCACGGCGGCCGCGAGCCCGGCGAGGCCGCGCATACCGCTGCTCAAACCGGCGCTCAAACCGGCGCTCATACCGGCACTCATCCCGGCGCGCGCCCGAAGGCGCCGTTCAGGCGGCGATAGTGCTGCGCGAGCTCGGTCGTCAGCGCACCGGGCGGCAGCCGCCAGG
>Ga0209267_1000057_pt1 | contig 72081 bp, 49 predicted proteins | sample GraSoiAngelo_137_FD_185894 | JGI IMG/M metagenome (GOLD analysis project Ga0209267, IMG submission 185894) | Grasslands soil microbial communities from the Angelo Coastal Reserve, California, USA - 14_0929_09_30cm (SPAdes) (version 2) | ecosystem: Environmental > Terrestrial > Soil > Grasslands ... | reverse complement strand
TCAGGAGGGCAGCTTCTTTGGATGGGATGGCGTGAGTTGCTCGGCAGGGGAGGTGTGAGATGGCGCTGAAAACGTACGGGCCAATGGCCGTGGATTGGGAGAACCGTATTGATTTTGACCGGCTCCGCCGCGAGCGGCTGGCGCGCGCAAAAACGCTACTGGCGAAATCGGAAATGGGAGCGCTGCTGTGCTTTGACATGAATAATGTGCGTTACTTGACGGCCACGCATATCGGGACGTGGGCGCAGGACAAAATCAGCCGATTTTCGCTGCTGCCGCAAAATGACGAGCCGATACTTTGGGATTTCGGATCGGCCGCACGGCACCACCAGCAGAACTGCCCGTGGCTGGGAGACCGTTCGCGGCCGGGAATTCCGTTGCTGCGCGGAGCGATGTCGCCGGAGATGGGTCGCGCGGAGAACGTGGCGCGCAAAATAAAGGTAGAACTCGAGAAGCGCGGGCTGCACCAGGAGCCGCTGGGGATCGACGTCGTCGAACCTCCGATTCTTTTCGCGCTGCAAAAAGAAGGGATCAAGATCGTTGATGGGCAGCAATTGATGTCCGACGCGCGGGTGCTCAAGACGCAGGATGAGATTTCGCTGCTGAATCACTCGGCGATGATGGTGGACGCGGCGTACGACGAATTGTACCGGGCGATGAAACCGGGGATGAGCGAGAACCAAGCCGTGGGGCTGGCCAGCAAGGTGCTGTATGACCTAGGCTCGGAATATGTCGAAGCGGTGAATGCGATTTCCGGGGAACGCTGCAATCCGCATCCGCATGTGTTTTCCGATCGTGTGTTGCGGCCGGGGGATCCGGTTTACTACGACATTTTGCATTCCTACATGGGCTACCGGACTTGTTACTACCGGTGCTTCACCATCGGATATGCGTCGCACGCGATGATCGACGCGTACAAACGATGCCGCGAGTATCTGGATGCGGCGATTTCGCTAGTGCAGCCGGGCCGCACGACGGCGGAGATTGCTTCGGTATGGCCCAAGGCGGAGGAATTTGGATTTCCCGACGAAGAAGCGGCGTTTGCGCTGCAATTCGGACACGGGATTGGGTTGGCGATTTGGGAGAAGCCGGTCATCAGCCGCATGGTTTCGCTCGAGCATGCGCATGAGATTAAGCCGGGGATGGTGTTCGCGCTGGAAACGTTCTGGCCCTCGACGGACGGGTGGAGCGCGGCGCGGATTGAAGAAGAGATTGTGGTGACGGAAACCGGGCATGAAGTGATCACGCGATTTCCGGCAGATCAACTGATGGTGGCGGGCGCGCACTACTACACCGTGAATGGGCCGCTATCCACAACGCGCGAGAACGAGGCGCCGCCCAGCCGGCGGGTGAAAGAGATGGTGGCGGCCAGCGCGAAAGTCGAAGGAGTGGCGGCGACAGACTGAAGGCTCGTCCCCGGCTCCTGGCAAAGAAACTATGGCGATCAGCGTGGTAATGCCTGCGCTCGAAATGGCGCAGGAAACCGGGAAACTCCTTACGTGGCGAAAAAAAGAAGGCGAGCGCGTCACCAAAGGCGAGCCGCTGCTCGAAATCGAGACGGATAAGGCGATCGTGGAAGTGGAAGCGCCGGGGGACGGGATTCTTGCTGGGATCACGGCGGATGCGGGAGCCGTTGTCCCGGTGGGACAAACCATCGCGTGGCTTGTTGCTCCCGGCGAAAAACCTCCCGCCATGGCCGTGACGGCAGCCCCCGCCGCGCGCGCATCCAGCGGCCCGCAACGCACCAGCGCGGCTGCGGCGGTGCAAGCGACCGAACAGCGCGTGGCAGTGGCTCCGCAGATTTCTCCAAAGGCGCGGCGGCTTGCCAAAGAACTTGGCGTGGACATCAGCAAGATTCGAGGAACAGGGCCTGAGGCGACCATCACGTCAGAAGATGTGCAGAGTGTCGCCAAAGGAGAAGGTGCCGCCGCTCCCCCGGGAACGGAGTCGCTGAGCCAGGTTGCGCGGCTGATGGCCGAGCGCACTACAGCGAGCTGGACCAGTGTGCCACACTTTTTTCTGGTTCGGGACGTCGACTGCGGCGAACTGGTTGCGGCGCAAACGCGATTTAGCCAAGAGATGGAGAAAACGCATGACGCGGCGCCGACGATCACGGATGTGCTGATTTCGCTGTTGGCGAAAGTTTTGGTAAAGCATACGCGAATGTATTCCAGTTGGACGGGAGAAGGGATTCGTTCGAATCCGGAGATCAATGTCAGCGTGGCCATGGCCGTAAACGATGGCGTCGTGGGTGCAGTGATCCACAAGGCGAACACCGCGAAGCTTGCTCAAATCTCCACGCTGCGGCGGGAATTGACGGAGCGCGCGCGAGCGGGGCGGCTACGTCCAGCCGACATTACCGGGGGGACCTTTACGCTGAGCAACTTGGGCATGTACAGGGTCGATGCTTTCTCGGCGATCATCACCCCGCCGCAGGCCGCGATTCTCGCGGTTGGAAGTATTTCCGATCGGGTCGTGCCCGTTGATGGAAAACCCGCCATCCGGCCGATGATGACCATGACGCTGTCAAGCGACCACCGCGTGGTGGACGGAGCCCGAGCGGCAGAGTTCTTGAGCGATTTGGCGGACGCCATTCGCGAGCCCGAGAAGGTGTTGTAGCAGTTGCGTTCGCAAAAAGCCTTGGAAGGGGAAAGAGTACTTCTCGCGCCGCGTAGTTCCGGCCCCTACTATGACGCCGCCCAATCCGCGCACGAGATTCTTTTACCCAAGTTCGTCGGTGCAAGTGCTGCTGGCCATCGGCACGGCGATCGCGCTCGGCTACTTGCGACCGGCAACGGCGATCGCGATGAAGCCGCTGGGGGATGCGTTCATCCGGCTGATCGCGATGATCATTACGTTGATCATCTTTTGCACCGTGGTGACCGGCATCGCAGGCATGGAAGACATGAAGAAGGTCGGCCGCGTCGGCGGGAAAGCATTGATCTACTTTGAGGTGGTGTCGACTTTGGCGCTGCTCATAGGTCTGGTGGGCGGCAACGTGCTGCACCCGGGCAGCGGATTCAACGCCAATGCGGCCGCGTTGGATGCTAAGGCGGTGGCGGATTACGCCGGGCAGGCCAAGGCGCAGAGCGTTTCGGATTTCCTGCTGCATCTCATCCCCAACACCGTGGTGGACGCTTTCACCAAGGGCGATATCCTGCAAGTGCTGCTCGTCTCCGTCCTGTTCGGTTTTGCGCTTTCGATGGCGGGGCCGCGGTGCAAGCCGCTTTTGGATTTTTTGAATCTGTTGACCGAGGCGGTGTTTGGGATCGTGAAGATCCTCATGCACTTCGCGCCGATCGGCGCTTTTGGGGCCCTCGCATTTACGATCGGCAAGTACGGCGTTTCCTCGCTGGGGCCGCTGGTCAAGCTGATCGGCACGTTATACATCACATCTATTCTATTCGTGTTTATCGTGCTGGGCATGATCGCTCGCATGGCAGGGTTCGGAATCCTGAGATTCCTGGCGTACATCAAGGAGGAGATTCTTCTGGTGCTGGCCATCAGCTCTTCGGAGCCTGCCATGCCGACGCTGATGGCCAAACTGGAAAAGCTGGGATGTTCGAAGGGTCTTGTGGGACTCGTCGTTCCCACGGGTTACACCTTCAACACTGACGGCACGAGCATGTATATGACGCTGGCAGCGTTGTTTGTGGCGCAGGCCACCAACACGCCGCTGACGCTGACACAGGAGCTGACGATTTTTGCCGTAGCGGTGCTGACTTCGAAAGGGGCCAGCGGAGTCCAAGGGGCGGCGTTTATCGCCCTGGTGGCAACCATGACGGTCATCCCGACGATTCCGGTGGCGGGAATGGCGCTGATTCTGGGAATCGACCGATTTATGAGCATGTGTCGCGCAACCGTGAACATGATCGGGAATGGAGTAGCCACCGTGGTGGTGGCGCGATGGGAAAAGGAACTGTCCGCCGAGACGCTGAGGCAGAATCTGGGGTGACGGAACGTGTTGTGCCGGGGCACTGCACGTTGATCCGCCGGGGCAGGGGGCCCCGTGAATTGAGAATCGGAGCGGCAAACCGTCATGGCGGAGCGATTCGATATCGTGGTGGCAGGCGCCGGACACAACAGTCTGATTGCAGCGGCGTATCTCGCCAAAGCAGGATATCGCTGCCTGGTGCTCGAAGGGCGGCCCATCGTGGGCGGCGGCGTCAAGTCCGCGCAATTGACATTGCGCGGATTCACCCACGACATTTGCTCTTCGGCGCACAACGGAATCCACGGAAATCCGATTCTGCGCGACGACGAACTGAAACTCGGAGACTACGGCCTCGAGTATATCTATCCCGATCCGGTATATCACATGCCGTTTCCCGACGGCAGCTATCTGACGCAGTGGCGCGACCTGGACCGCACGTGCGAGGAGTTCGCGAAATTTTCCAAGAAAGACGGTCTCGCCTACCGTCGAATGATCACCGAATATGAGACCGTCAGGCCTCTCTTAAATGCGGTTATGTTTACACCCATTGGCTTCGGAAAAGCCATCAACGACCGTTTGGCGGAACACCCGCACGGCAAACTCTGGCAGCGGCGGCTGGCCATGTCGGCCTGGGAAATTGTTCGCGATACATTCGAGGACGACCATTGCCGAGCCTTCATGTTGGGCTGCCCCTATCCGTTGCAGCCGGTGCAGGACCCCATGACAGGCCGGGCCGCGTACCTTCCGCTGCACCAGCAGCGAGAGAGCCGGCCACTGCCTAAGGGCGGATCGGGAGCGTTGACGGTGGCGTTGGCGCGGTTCATCGAAACGCATAGCGGCGTGATTTTGACCAACAAATGGATCAGCGGGCTGATCATCGAAAATGGCCAATGCGTTGGGGTGGAATGTGAAGATGGCAGCTGGTATCGCGCGGAGAAGGCGGTTCTGTCGACGATCCACATCAAGCACCTGATGGACATGGCGCCGCGCGAATTGTGGGGCCAGGATTTCATTGACGGCGTGGACACATGGAAAGCCGGCCTGACCCTTTTCGAGACAAATTATGCGACGACTGAGCCGCCGAAATATGCGGTAGCCGACGGGACGCTCTCGCCTGTGCATTCTGGAGTGATGGTCAGCGCTGATCGCGTCTTGCGCATGAGTTATGACTTCGCTCGAGGAGCGGTGAACCTCGAAAACCCGTCGATCCATGCGATTTGTTGCAGCATCGCTGATCCGACCCGTGCACCCGCAGGCATGCACACCATCAAGATCGTTGCCTACCAGCCGTACGAATTGAAAGCGGGTCCGCAACATTGGGACGAAATCAAGGAGCAAGTTGCCGACGCGAATTTGAGATTTCTGCGGCGGTTCGCGTCCAATCTGACGGATGACAAGATTCTCGCGCGCATCGTCAAGAGTCCGCTTGATCTGGAGCGCATGAACCCTCACAACTGGCGCGGCAGTTGTCACGCGGGTGGGTCGGGACCGGCGCAGTCCGGTGCGATGCGCCCAGTGCTTGGTTGGGCGCAACACCGGATGCCGATCCCAGGGTTGTATCAGACGGGGGCCACGACGCATCCTGGCGGGTCGGTCACGGGCGGGCCGGGGCGAAACGCAGCGACGGTCATGCTGAAAGATTTCGGAACCAGCATCGAGGAAGTCGTAAAGAAGAAAGCGTAGAAGGTTGTTCCAAGGAGGGGTGCCCACATGAGCAAGATCAGCCGGCGCGGATTCGTGAAGACTGCGGCGCTTGTACCACTTGCCGTCACGCCGTTTTCCATTGGCCAGCAGGCATCCCAGGAAGATCGTTTCGACATCGTGGTGGCGGGCGCGGGGCACAACAGCATGATTGCGGCAGCCTACTTGGCCAAGGCCGGTTATCGCTGCCTGCTTCTGGAGGGACGGCCGATCGTGGGCGGCGGCGTAAAGACGGCGTCATTGACGCTCAAGGGATTCAAGGACGACGTCTGTTCAACGGCTCATACTTTCTTGCTGGACAATCCCATGATCAAGAACGACGAGCTCAAGCTTCGCGACTACGGGCTTCAATACGTCGACCCCGACCCGATCTTTCACATTCCCTTTGCGGATGGCAGCTATCTGACGCAGTGGCGCGACCTGGACCAAACCTGCGCGGAGTTCGCGAAGTTCTCGAAGAAAGATGCCGCCGCCTATCGAAAAATGCTGGCGGAGTTTGACGCCGTCAAACCCGTTTTGCTTGGGACAAGTTTTACGCCGATCGGATTTGGGAAACCGTTGAACGATCAACTGGCGCAACAGCCGCGCGGCAAGCTGTGGCAGCGGCGGCTGGCGATGTCGGCATGGGAAATTATTCGTGACACCTTCGAGGAGGAACACTGCCGCACGTTCATGCTCTACATGTCCCACTTGGCAGCCGAGCCGCCGGATGCCCCGATGACCGGAAGGCTCGCTTACGGCACGGCTCGCCAACAGCACTCCGGCCGACCCATCCCGAAAGGTGGATCGGGGGCTTTGACCCAGGCGCTGGCGCGCGCAATAGAAGCGCAAGGTGGCGTGCTGCTTACCAACAAGTGGGTGAAGCGACTGATGGTGGAGAACGGAAAGTGCGTGGGCGTGGAATGCAGCGACGGAGCTTCGTATCGCGCCGAAAAGGCAGTGGTCTCGACCATCCACATCAAGCATCTGGTGGACATGGCGCCACGCGAGCTTTGGGGCCAGGACTTCCTCGATGGCGTGGATACGTGGCAGGCGGAGCACGCCATGTTCGTCACCCATTACGCCACGTCAGAACCACCAAAATACGCGGTGGAGGGCGGAACACTTTCCCCGGTGGAGTCGGGCATTTTAGTGTCACCGGAGCGTGCCCTGCGCTATGCATATGACGATGCCCGAGGCGTGGTCAATCTGGAAGATCCGTCGATGCAAATCATCTGCTGCAGCGTTGCCGATCCAACTCGAGCCCCGGCGGGAATGCACACGCTGAAGGTTGTCGGCTGGCAACCCTACGAGCTGAAGGAAGGTCCCGAGCATTGGGACAAGATCAAGAAAGACGTTTCCGACGCTTATCTCAAATACCTGCGACGATTCGCACCCAATTTAACCGATGACAAAATTCTAGCGCGATTTGTGGAGAGCCCACTCGATCTCGAACGAATGAATCCGCACTTCTGGCGCGGGAGTGCGCACGCGGGCGCACAAAGCGCTTCGCAATCCGGGCCGATGCGTCCAATGCTAGGCTGGGCGCAACACCGCATGCCGATTCCGGGCCTGTATCAAACCGGCGCGACGACGTTTCCAGGCGGATCCGTGACAGGGGCGCCCGGAAGAAATACCGCGACGGTCATGCTCAAGGATTTTGGAACAAGCATCGAGGAAGTAGTGAACAAAAAAGTGTAGTTGGGGCGAAGCAGGGCGGCAAATCCTAATTTGCGAGGTCTGCGGATGGTGAAAAGAATTGGATGGATCGCTGCGGCAGTAATCACTTCGACGCTGGCAGCATTTCTTTTCCTTGCGGCAGATCTCACCGAGCAACAGGCTGCGTCACCGCAAGCGGCGAAGCAAATGGTCCCGGACAATCCTTCGGAACACACGCCGCCCGCGCAGCCCATCCCTTACAGCCACAAGAAACATCTGGCTCTCGGTTTGGATTGCAAGGACTGTCACACGAATCCCCAGCCGGGCAAACTGATGACATTCCCGGACGCCAGCAAATGCATGCTGTGCCATGTGACGGTTTCTAAGGACAAGGTTTCGATTGAGAAGCTGGCCGAGTATGCGAAGTCCAAGCAGGCGATTCCCTGGATTCGCGTTTATGCCGTGCTGCCGGGCGTGGCGTGGAACCACCGCGTGCATCTCGAGGCCGGCGTAACATGCGAGACCTGCCACGGCCAAGTCCGGCAAATAGAGGCCATGTCGGAACTGACCAGCGTCACCACCATGTACAGCTGTCTGAATTGCCATGAAATGAATCACGCGAAGACCGCTTGCGACACTTGTCACAAACATTGATCGGGTGGAGAATTCTGCTTAGGAGGAAGGATTATGGCGAAGCGGATCGAACTGGATATCAACGGCAAGCGATATCCCGTTGACTACCCGGCCGACACGGCTCTCCTCTATGTCCTGCGTGATGAGCTAGGCCTGACCGGCAGCAAGTACGGTTGCGGGGAAGGGCAATGCGGCGCATGCACCGTATTGATTGGAGGAGCGCCGCGCCGCTCATGCCAGATTCCCGTCAGCGCGGCCGCGGCAAAGCCCATTACAACCATCGAAGGTCTTGAAAAGGACGGCCGGTTGAATCCCGTGCAGCAGGCGTTTCTTGATGCCGGCGCATTTCAATGCGCCTATTGCACTTCAGGAATGATCATCAGCAGCGTCGGCCTGTTGCAAACGAATCCAAACCCCAGTCGGGCGGAGATCGTTCAATTCTTGCAAGGCAATGTGTGCCGTTGCGGTACGCACCCGCGCATCATCGACGCGGTCCAGCAGGCGGCCAAGATGATCGAGGAGCACGGGCGATGAGCGAGCCAAGCGGAAAATTCGTCCTTGAACCGGAGCGCTACGAGTTCGCCGCCGCTCCCATGCATCAATTCGAACTGGCCAGGCGCGATTTCTTCAAGCTTCTTGGCGCGGGAATCGCGGTTTTCGCGATTGCCAAAGATGCCACTGCTGAACAGGAGACGGCGCCGGGGCACCGGAGTTTCCACAATGAAGAATGGCCAAAGGACATTAACGCGTGGCTGCATATCGGCGAGGACGGCACGGTTACTGGATTCACGGGCAAGGCGGAGATCGGGCAGAACGCTCGAACGGAGTTGGCGCAGACGATTGCGGACGAATTGCGCGTGCCGTTTGAGAGCGTTCGCATGGTGATGGCGGATACGGCGCTGACGCCGTTTGACGCAGGGACGTTTGGCAGCAGAACGACGCCGACGATTACGCCCCAGTTGCGGCGTGTGTCGGCCGCGGCGCGCGACATTCTTGTCGAAGCGGCGGCGAAGAACTGGAACGTTGCGCCGGAGAGATTGGTAGCGGCGGACGCCAGAGTCTCCGATCCGGCGTCGGGCCGTTCGCTTAAGTATGCAGAACTCGCCCGTGGCAAGACACTTGCGCAGAATCTCCCGGCGGAAGATCCCGTCACACCGGCCCCGCAATGGACGATTGCGGGAAGGGCGATTCCCAAAGTGGACGGCCGCGCGTTCGTGACCGGGCGCCACCAGTACACACCGGATCTTCGGCCAGCTGGAATGCTTTACGGCAAAGTGCTGCGCCCGCCGTCATTTGGTGCGACACTCACGGCTTACGATGACAGCGCGGCGAAGGCCATGACGGGCGTTTTCGTAGTGCGTGATGGAGAGTTTGTGGGCGCAGCGGCGCCAAGCGCCGATGAGGCGCAGAGTGCTCTCGATGCGATTCACGCTCAATGGAAGGAAGTGCCACAGATCGCGAACAAGGAAATCTTTTCCTATCTCAAGCAGAATGCTGCTGCGAAGACCGATGATCGTTTCCGGAAGCAGAGAGGTTCCGTGGAAGAGGGACTGGCAAGCGCGGCGCACCGGGTGGACGCAACCTACACTGTTGCCTACATCGCGCATGCTCCACTGGAGCCGCGCGCAGCGGTGGCTCAGTGGGCCGATGGAAAACTAACGGTGTGGACCGGCACGCAGCGGCCGTTTGCCAACCGCGACGAGCTTGCGGATATTTTCCATTTGTCCGAGAGCGACGTGCGAGTAATTGTGCCGGATACGGGCTCGGCGTACGGAGGGAAACACACCAGTGATGCCGCCATCGAAGCTGCCCGACTGGCGCGCGCGGCGGGGCGCCCCGTGAAAGTGGTGTGGACTCGCGAAGAAGAATTCACCTGGGCGTATTTCCGGCCCGCGGGCGTCATCGAAGTCAAAAGCGGCATCGCTAGCGACGGGACGCTGACCGCGTGGGATTTCCACAACTATCATTCCGGAGCGTCGGGAATCGACACACCCTACGTGGTTCTGAATCAGCGCACGGAATATCATCCAGTGCCGTTGATCCTGAGGAGCGGCTCCTATCGCGGGCTTGCGGCGACGGCGAATCATTTCGCGCGAGAAACGCACATGGATGCGTTGACACGCGCGGCGCGCATGGACCCGCTCGATTTTCGCTTGAAGAATCTTTCCGATCCGCGTCTGCGCGCGGTGATGGAGGCAGCAGCGAAGTCCTTCGGCTGGCCGCACAAGAAGACGCAAGAGAGGCAAGGATTCGGACTTGCGTGCGGATATGAGAAGGGCAGTTACGTGGCAACCTTCGCCGAAGTAGTGGTGGATAAGAGTTCGGATGCGGTGCGCGTCGCGCGCATGGTCGAAGCGTTCGAATGCGGCGCCATCGTCAATCCTGACGGTCTCCGTAACCAGGTTGTTGGCGCGATGATTCAGGGGCTGGGCGGCGCCCTTTTCGAGGCCGTCGAATTCGAAAACGGCCGGATAAAAAATCCGCATTTCGCAAGCTATCGCGTACCGCGATTCCGTGACGTGCCGGAAATCGAAACGATCCTGCTGGATCGCAAGGATATTCCCTCTGCCGGAGCGGGCGAGACGCCCATCATGGCCGTGGCGCCGGCAATCGGCAACGCCATCTTTGACGCGACCGGCATTCGTCTGAATAATCTGCCGATGGTTCCAAACGGGCTTCGCTCCGCGTAAGACCGATAACAATGCCAGATGTTCTTCGCGTGAACTTACCAACAAGGCGCGGAGCGCCGATCTTTGAAGTTCAGATCGTTTTGTCCTTCGCGTAGCACAGTGATTCCATGTTGCACTCGATGCATTTTGGTTTGCGCGCGTGGCAGATCCGGCGTCCGTGCCAGATCAGTTGGTGGGAAAACTGGATCCACTTCTCGTGCGGGATGATGTTCATCAAATCCTGCTCGACCTTCTTGGCATCTTCGTTTCGCGACAAATCCAAGCGGTTGGAGAGACGCAGCACATGCGTATCCACGACCACCCCGCTGGCGATACCATACGCCGTACCGAGTACAACGTTGGCCGTCTTTCGCGCAACGCCCGGAAGCGTGAGTATCTCTTCCATCGTGCGCGGCACTTGCCCGCCAAACTGTTCAATGATTGCCTTGCTCGCGCCCATCACGGATCTCGTCTTGTTCCTGAAAAATCCTGTAGGCCGGATGTCTTGTTCCAACTCCCCTGGCGTGGCATAAGCGAACGCCTTCGGATCTGGATATTTCTTATAAAGCGTTTCGGCGACCAGGTTTACGCGCACGTCCGTGCACTGCGCGGAAAGAATCGTAGAGATCAGCAGTTGAAAGGCATTCTCATGCCTCAGTTCGCACGTCGCATTCCCGTACGCCTCATCCAGTTTGGCGAGGATAGCGGCTACCCGCTTGGGATCCGTTCCCGCCGCATGCGCCGGTTTGGCAGATTTGGTGGTCTTCGCGGTTTTCGGTCGGTGCGGAGCAGGTTTCTTCTTCTTCGATGGTTTTTTCTTCGACTTCCTTGCCATAAGGGCCAAAACTATAGCATGGAGGAAAGAGCCGCGAGCAATTTCCGGACTGCCTTCCCCCGATGGCTGCGCTGATTTTTTTCTTCGGCGGGAAGCTCCGCAAATGTTTTCTCGAGAGCTGGGAAGTAGAACAACGGATCATAGCCAAATCCGCCCGATCCACGTGGTGCCTCCAGGATTTCTCCGTCCACACGACCCGTGACGATGGCCATGGCTCGTCCGCGTTCCGCCAGTGCAATCGCGCAAACAAAATATGCAGCACGCTCGAGTCCCGTCTTGCCGCGCATCTCGTCCAGCAGTTTTTCAATCCTTTGCGAATTTGTCGCCTGCAGCCCGGCGTACCTTGCGGAATGCACTCCGGGCGCACCCCCGAGAGCAGGCACGACCAAACCGGAGTCATCGGCGAAGACCAGCCCATCTCTGTGCTGTGAGTAATGCAGCGCCTTGCCTGCCGCGTTTTCTGCGAATGTTGGAGCGTTTTCTTCGAACGCGGGAAGCACATCGAAACCCGGCAGCAATGCCAGATCAATCACAACGGAAGGTGCGCACGCCGCCGCGAGCATGCGATATTCGGCGAGCTTCCCCGCATTGGATGAGGCGAGAAAAAGCTTAGCGTGCGCGCGCACTGAATTTTAAAGGCAGAAGGGCGCGTTGTTCTTCCGTCAGGCGCCGAATTCCCGCGGCGGCGAGCGCCAGCAAATCTTGCATCTCGCTTCCGGAAAAGGCGCGTCCCTCCGCCGTCGCCTGGATTTCTACAAAATGCCCGTTGCCGGTCATGACCACGTTCATATCCACTTCGGCGCGCGCATCCTCTTCATAAGCGAGATCCAGCAACGCGCGGTCGTCCACAATGCCGACGCTCGTTGCCGCCACGGTATCGATCAGGGGCGAACTCTTCAATATTCCCGCCGCCGTCAGACGTTCGAAGGCCAGCGCCAGCGCGACGAACGCTCCGGTAATGGACGCCGTGCGCGTTCCGCCATCTGCCTGAATCACATCGCAATCGAGCCATACCGTGCGCTCGCCCAGCGCATCCTGATCCGTGACCGCGCGCAAGGAGCGGCCGATCAAGCGTTGAATTTCCAGCGTGCGCCCCGACTGTTTCCCCCGCGCTGCTTCGCGCGGTGTGCGCTCCTCGGTGGCGCGCGGCAGCATTCCATACTCACTAGTGACCCAGCCTTTGCCGCTGCCCTTCAGAAATCCAGGCACGCCGTCATCGACAGTGGCCGTGCAGATCACGCGAGTGTTTCCCAACTCGATGAGCACGCTGCCTTCGGCCGTGGAGATAAAATCTGGTGTGATTTTCAAGGGACGCATCTGGTCCGCGGTTCGGCCGTCGACTCTCACTCTTCCTCCTGCGGTCAGCATTGCCGTGTTCAAGAATTCTACGGTTTGCGGTCAGGTTGCGCCAGTTTGCCGGGGACTTTATCTGGTGTCAACGTTCCGGGAGCCGGAGCGGGCACCTTGTCGGCTGCCGGGGGTTGAGCGGGCTGGGTGTTGACGACAAATGTCCCTGTCAAGTCCAGATGCCCCGCGAGCGTTTCCACTTCCTGCCCATGAATCAGTATTTTCAGCCGTTGCACCTGCGGCACATTGGCTTCCAGTGTCCGCGTGATGGAGTTCACCGCCAACTGCTCACTCACAATCCCCGAGGGAATGGAAGTCGCCAGCGCCTCAGAGAAATCCGCAATCGCCGTTCCGTCCGGCAACAGATAAAACGCAAGCAGCAAAGCGTCCGGTGGAAGTGTCCGCAACTCTGCATCCACAGGGCCAGCCAGCAGCGTGTTCAGGACCTGTTTCGATCGCACTACCGGGTCATTCGAAAGCGGCAGTTCCGCGGTGACTGGTACCAACGTGGAATCGATCGTATCCGAAGCCCAGAAGAGTTTGGTCTTGACGCGGGGATCGCCCGGATTGATCACCATCGGTTGTGTCAATTCGCGCCGCGCCTGCTCTTCGCTCTGCTGCTGGAGCCTCGCGGCGCGTTTCACGCGTCTGCGGAGAACTGGGAAATAGATCGCTGCTCCAAGCACGGCGATGACCAATCCGCCGATCAGCCAAGATTTCCAGCGTGGCGTCACGGCAGCGCCTTCGGCGAGCTTGGAATGACGTAGGAAGGTTTGAACGTCGCGGCCCCGCGCGCAATGGCATCCGCCACACCGGGCGCCATACGGTCCAAGTCGGCGCGGTCCTCGACCGTTACACTGGAGATTTCTACTGCGATTGCCGGTGCTGCCGTAGTTCGAAGCTGGCGCACGCTGGCGGTTTCGACGGTTTCTGGCGAGCCCTTGAAACGCTGGGCGAGAAGTCCCTGCACAAGATCGCCAAATGTCCGGCTCAGTCCAAGAAACGGCGCCTGCGCGCGGTCCCAGGGAATCAAGCCATTGGAATCTGCAACCGGCGGCAAATCCGAGTTCACGTAGACACGCACTGTGCCCGGCAATCCTGTCGATGAAATGTGCAAGGTTACGAACACCGCTCCTCGCTGCGCATTTGCAGTTGCGGAGCGATCATCAAAGGAGGGATTTTCATTCCCTTGCCGCGTCTGCACTACTTGAAAGCCTTGCAGCTCCAGCGCGCGACGAACCTGAATCACGAAATCCAGAACGATCTCACTCTCGCGGATGCCACCTGTGCCTCGCGCGCCCGGGTCCGTCCCACCATGGGCCGGATCCAGCACGACGACGTTGAGCCCGGCTTGCTGAGTTGGTGCGCCAAACGGGGAAGCCGATCCCGATACTCCTTCCGGTCGCGATGGCAGGGAGGGACTCGCCAGGGGTGGCGTGGGCGCGGGTTGCTGGGCCGGCGAGGGAGCTTGGGACAGGAAGACCATCAGCGCACTAAAAAGAGCCACGGAGAGCAGCCCCATCAGAGAGAGAGACCTGATTCGGAGAATGGTTCCCACCTAGAACAGCATACCAAATCCGCCCCTCAATTCGCGCCGCCCGAAGAGTGCAAACGCAGCTAGAAAGAGTCGGCCCCAAAGCTGCTTCTTCGATCTCGAATCGTCTCCGCGCAAGAACTACGGAGCCGTCGGCACCTCTCCGGGGATCATCAGAGAAATAACCAGCGGCTTCAGTTTGGCTTTTTCGAGCAAAGCATTGACCGCCGCCAGGTCGTCCTTTTGGAACCTAGCCCAGCGCGCCAGAGTCTCTTGCGCCGCTTCTTCCCACCCTTCGCTGGCCATCATGGCATCAGCAGCGGGCCCCATATCGGCGCTGTCCACGATGATCAAGAGTCCGGTGAGCGCCGCCGCAACCTTGGGAAGCGGCTCATGCTCCTTACTCGGAGCGGCAAGCCCAAACAGCATGAAATCGGCGTCGCTATCGGGCTCGACCGCCGCTTCCACCTTCTCTACCAGCCCCTGCAAGGCCGCCAGAAGTTCAGTGTTGGCACCCGCCTCCTTCCTGCATTTCTCGATTTGCTTTCGCAGGTCGCCGACCTGCTGCAACGCCAACGAGACTTCGCCCAATCTCGCAGCAAGCTTGGAGGCCAGGCCAAACTGCCGCACCATTGCGTCTTGCGGAGCTTTCACACGCGGGTCCAGCTTGATCGTCAGCGGTTGCGTGCTACTCTTGCCGTTCGCCGTGAGCTTCACGGTGTAGTTGCCCGGCACTGCCAAAGGTCCGGCCGGTCCCCAGAAAGATCTGCGAACACCTTTCGGCAGCGCGTAACGAAGATCCCATACGAATCGGTGCATTCCGGCCTCGGCCAAAAGAGGTTTCGGGTCGCGCAGCCAGTGGAATTGAAACTGCACGTCATTTGGGTTGGTCTTGTGCAATTCGTCGTTGCTCGCAAATCGTCGCACCAGCTTTCCTTCCGAGTCGAAGACCTCCAATTGGATGGGTGACGCGGCTTTGTCCTTCAGGTAATAATCCAGCACAGATCCTTCCGGCGGGTTCGGAGCCAAAGCCTCATCCATCGGCACCGGGGTGCCTTGATCTGATGCCGGCCGCATGCGGGTGGCGGTCTGCGGACGAAAGAGCCACGCATCGGCGGCGGCGACATGCGAGTCGATCTGCCGCAGCGGCGTCACATCGTCCAGTATCCAAAACGAGCGGCCAAACGTGGCAATCACCAAATCGTTTTCATGCACTACTAGATCACGCACCGACGTTACCGGCAGATTGAATTGCAAGGGCTGCCAATCGTCACCGTCATTGAAAGAAGTGTAGACGCCCTTTTCCGTGCAGGCGTACAGGAGCCCTTTTCGAGCAGGATCTTCCCGCACGCAGTTCAGAAAGCTCCCTTCGGGAATCCCATTCGAGGCGTGTTGCCAGGTCTTGCCGAAATCCCGCGTGCGATAGAGGTAGGCCTGATAGTCCTCCAGCCGGTGCCTGTCGACGGCTGCGTACGCCGTCCCCGCATCGGAATGCGACGCTTCGATGTGCGCCACTTTGCTCCAGGGCGTCAAATCCGGCGGGGTAACGTTCTCCCAGGTTTTCCCTTCGTCTTGCGTCAGTTGAATCAGGCCATCGTCCGTGCCTGCCCAGATTTCTCCAGCCCGCACAAACGACGGTCCAATCGTGTAGATCACACCGCGGCGTTTGCCCTTAGGAGCGTCCGCAGCCGTTGCCGCGTCCAGATTTGGCGGCACACCGGGATCTTCGCGTGTGAGATCAGGGCTGAGCGCTTGCCAGGAGCTGCCGCCGTCCGCCGTTCGGAACAAAACTTGTGAGCCGAAGTACAGCACATGTGGATCGATCGGCGAAAAAACAAGCGGCAGCGTCCACGTGCGCCGGTAATCGCCGGAATGCGCAAGTGTAGGCGGCAGTTGCTGCAGCTGCTCGTCGCCGAAATCCTGGCGCGCCACAAAGCCGCCGAACACCACGCCAGGACTTAGTGGGTCCGGGGCGACGTAGCCATTTTCATCCCCAGCGTCCATCGGCCGCCAATCGTGGAAATTTAACGAACGGTATCTGCTTCGGCTTGGAGTGGACGCCGAACCGCTATCCTGCTGCGCACCGTACACCCAATACGGAAACTGGTTATCCGTCACGACGTGATAGAACTGCGCGGTTGGCTGGTTGTACCAAGAACTCCACGTCACACCGCCGTTGCGCGTCACGATGGCCCCTTGGTCGCTGCTGAGAATCATACGCCGGGGCTCATCGGGATCAATCCACAGTTCGTGGTAGTCGTCGCCACCGGGCGCCCCCTTGAACGCCGTAAATGTCTTTCCTCTGTCCCGTGATTGGTAGGTCGACGTGTTCGGGACGTACACGATGTCAGGGTTTTGGGGATCAACGCTGACCTCTCCGAAATACCATCCGCGCTGCCAGATGCGGCGGTCATTCGAAACGCGCTGCCAACCCTGCCCACCGTTGTCAGAACGATAGAGCCCGCCCTCCTTGGCGTCCACGATCAGATAAATCCGCCGCGGATTGCTTGGCGCAAAAGCAATCCCGATCCGTCCGAGACCTTCCGATGGCAATCCCTGAGCGGTCAGATGTTCCCAATGGTCGCCCCCGTCAGTGGAGCGATACAAGCCGCTGCCCGGTCCGCTGGAAGGGGCGTAAATACTCCACGGCGGCCTGCGGGTCTGCCACAGAGCGGCAAGAATCGTTTTCGAATTTCCCGGTTCGAACGCCAGATCGATTGCTCCTGTGTTATCGTCGTGAAAGAGAATTTTTTGCCAGCTCTTTCCGCCGTCCTTCGAACGGAAGACGCCTCGCTCCTGGTTCGACCCGTAGGCATGACCAAGCGCAGCGACGAAAACTCTGTTCGGGTCCCGCGGGTCCACGAGGATCCGCCCGATCTGCCGCGAATCATCCAGCCCGATATGCGCCCAGTTCTTGCCGCCGTCCGTGGACTTGTACATTCCATTCCCGCAAGAAATCGAGGAGCGCATGTCGGCTTCTCCCGAGCCGGCGTAAATGAAGTTCGAATCCGACGGCGCAACGGCGATCGCTCCAATCGATGCAATCGGCTGCGAATCGAAGACCGGATTCCACGTTCGCCCCGCGTCGTCAGTCTTCCAAATTCCGCCGCCCACGCTTCCGAAATAGTAAACTTCCGGCTGCCCGCGCACGCCCACCACTGCAAGCGTGCGCCCCCCGCGAGATGGCCCGATCATCCTCCACCGCAGCTCCTGAAAGAGTTTAGCGTCGAAGTGCTGCGAAGTCTGCGGCGAGGCAGCCAGCCGCGAGGTACCATCTAGGGCTAAGAGCACAAATAACGACAAGGCAGCGAGATGTCGCGGTTTCACGTTAGGAGTCTCCCGACGGAAAAAGGGATGGTCTGTCTCCGAGGATGGTATCAACTTTAATGTCAGGCCGAGAGCTATTGAGACGATTCTCGGATGAGGACAACGTCGGAGTCCGTATGGCCGCGGAGTATGCAGAGGCTTCTGCCTTCCGCTGACCAACGGAAGTTGAGAATTTGCTCCGAATCAAAGTAGGTGATCTGTCGGCCCTGCGAACCGTCGAGCGGTTGTACCCAGATATTGTCCACCCCATTTTCGCGGATCGGGTAGGCCACCGCCTTGCCATCCGGCGTGAAGTTCAGGCCTCCGCTCGAAATCCGCTCGTCCGCGTCAATCAGATGTGGTGGCGAAGGTGTCGAAGAGGACTCCAGTAGCGCGATCTTATATTGAGGATATGGATCCTCCGGTGTTGGCATGGTAGCCAGGACATAAGCGAGAACTTTCCCTTCGGGAGAAGGACTCAGCCCAGTCCCGGTGGGAAAGGTTCGGGGAACAGCGCTCCCCGGGAACATTTCGGGTTTTCCTGAGCCGGCTGTCGGCACCCGCCAAACCTGTTGCAAAGAAAGGTCCCAGTAATATACCCATTTTCCATCTGCCGAACACACGGGAGCCCGATCGTCCTTTCCGTCGGTCAATTTCACGGGATTTGTGCCGTCGACGTTAGTACGCCAGACGTTCGCTGAGTTTGTGCCGCCATGAAAAGCCCAGGAAAACACCATATAACGAGACCCGCAGCCCGCCAATTCAACAATTGCTGCAGTTGAATCACCCAGCAACTGTGTTGGGATGCTCCGCTCGGTGCCGATCCTCAGCACGCGAATATAGTCGCTGAAAACCAGATTGCCGTCGGCGGACCAATCGAACCCGTAAACATTCTGTCCCTGGGGAAGCACGGGGTTCGCCGTCGGCGATTGGCTACCTGCGGCTGGAAGGACGTATAGATTTTGCGTGCTCTTGGTCTGGACGGTCGCCAGAGTTTTTCCGTCGGCAGAGAGAGTCAAAGTCGCATAACTATTGGTATCCCGAGTGATCGGCTGGAGCTGATCGGCCCCCTCAGCGACGAATCCGATCTGTGACCGCTGGTAGTAATCTGGTCCCTTTCGCGAATATAACGCCAGGACTCCACGTCCATCTGGGAGCCATTTGAAGTCCTTAGTGAGCTTGTCATCAAAGGTAGCGAATCTGCCTATTTTCTTGCTTTCGACATCGAACAGGGCGATTCCTCCGAGAGCCTTGTCCGGCCTGAACAATCGGTATGCCAGCTGGCCGTCTCGCGGGGACCAGGCCACGAACGCCGGGGCATCAGAAGTTGGCGCAACGGCATCCAGAACCTGCTCGTCGCCGCCATTCAGATTGGATGTCATCAACCTGTACTTGCCTGCCTCCGGATCATTTCTTCGAGCAAAGGCGATGCGCCGCCCATCGGGAGAGAATGCGATGTCGCTGTCAATGCCCCGGACTATTGTTTGGGGAGTGCCCCCCAGCACCGGCGCTCGGAAGAGGTCGAAGTTCGTATCTGTGGCATCTACCGCTTTGATAAAATAAAGATAATTTCCGTCCGGTGAAAACATGAGACTCTTGTAAGAAGCTGGCGCGGGCGGGATCACTTGCGTGTCGCTGCTAGTCGGAAGGTTGCGCAGCCACAAGCTCTGGAGTCCCTTGTTGTTGATTACGGTCAGCACGTATCTGCCATCTGGTGAAATTGCCGTGAGTGCAGCCTTGCCCGAGTTGGTCACCTGGGTGATGGCGAAATTCTGGAAATGAGCCCCACTGGTACGATGCAGCAGCGAGTAGACTCCAAATACTGCGGCAGCCAAAACGGTCAATCCGGCCATCGCAATCCCAGTAGCTCCCCATTTGTGCTGCTTCACCACGGCAACAACCGCGGAACTTCCGTGCTGTTGAGCTGCGGAAGGCGCCGGCGAGGAGACAGCAGCCGCCGAAGACGTCGAGGCCGGCTGCGGAGTCTGACTTGATTCGGTTTCGCGCTTCAACCGCTTCAGGTCCGCTCGCATTTCCGCGGCCACCTGGTAACGCAGATCGCGGTCCTTCTCCAGCGCTTTGCTGATGATCTCTTCTAACTTAAGCGGTAAATCGGGATTGAGTCTCAATGGGCGCAAAGGTGGCCGGTTGAGAATCGCATCAAAAATAATCGCAGAAGTATCCCCGCGAAATGGCATTGCCCCTGTGGCCATCTCGTACAACACCGCACCAAACGAGAAGAGGTCGGTGCGCACATCCAATTGCTTTCCTTTTGCCTGCTCCGGCGACATGTAGGCCACCGTCCCCAGCGCCGTGCCCGGACCGGTCAGCTGCTCGGCGCTGGAACCGGCCGTCGCCTCGAACCGCACCCCCGCACCTTGCGCGATCTTACTGCTGATCGGCGCCAGTTTGGCGAGGCCGAAATCCAAAATCTTGGCGTGCCCTCTTTTGGTGACAAAGATATTGGCGGGCTTGATGTCGCGGTGAACAATGCCTTCGCTGTGCGCAGCATCGAGCGCATCCGCGATTTCGATGGCCAGCAAGAGCAGCTTTTCATTTTCCAACGGACTGCCGGTGATGACGTGTTTCAGTGTCAGGCCGTCCAGATACTCCATGGCGATGAACGCCCTTCCCTCCTGTTGTCCGATGTCGTGAATGGTGCAGATATTGGGATGATTCAGGGCGGATGCCGCTTGAGCCTCGCGTTGGAAGCGGAGCAGCGCCTGCGGATCACGGCAAACGTCCTGCGGCAAAAATTTAAGGGCCACAAAGCGGTGCAGGCGTGTGTCTTCGGCTTTGTAGACCACACCCATGCCACCGCCACCGAGCTTGTCGGTGATTCTATAATGGGAGATGGTCTGACCGATCATCGGACTGACATCTTAACCCCATTTTAACCCAACTTTTACAGTTGCAAGTAATTTTTGGCGTTTTTGCCATAATTTTGGCGGTTAAGTCGCGTGCTTCGATCGCCCGACTCCGCAACAATCGAAAAAAGACGGCAAAGATCCATCGCTTACTCTAGCATCGTCAAGCAGTCGCATTGCTTCTGACACCCCGGCGCGGACATCCGCGGCGGTACTCGGAGGGTGGGCGGAAATCAAAATGATCGACGTTTTCATTGGTGCCGTCGATCAACGGTGATTGATTCTGCCGCGCGACAGGCAACCTTCCGCTGACACCCGCCTTCTCGCGCAAAAACAGAGTTTAGGAAGTGAGGTACGGCCCGTTCAGTACGAGGTGTTTGTGGTGGAGATCTTTCCACAACCTCGCTTGATTCCAAAGCACTTAACCGGCGGGAACTGTGAAAGATTGGATGCGGTTAAGGAGTGACCTTGTGTGAAATCAACGGAAAGACAGGAGCTAGAGCACCTTGGGCGAGTAGACCAAGGACGCCAACAGGTTCCTGATGGGGTATGGGTAAACCGGGCTCCCTTCCAGACTGAATTTCGGTTGAAGGTCTTTGGCACCTATTGTAGCGTTGCGGCCGGTGTTGCTCTCGCAAGTCCAGGCAAGCCCAACAATCTCTGAGGTTGGGACTTAAGCGAGGAGTCTCTCTTCAACAGCCGACAGGCAAGGGACAAGTCGCGATGCAATTCCATGCGGCCGCAGTTTCGGCTATGGGTGACGCGCTCCCAACCGTTTCTCGATGCTGAGTACCTGCTGAGTATTGCGACTGCGTGAACTTTAAGGAGGCAGACATGAAGTACTCCACTCTCCCGCGAATCAAAGCCTTGCTCGCTCTGATTTTCACGGGTCGGATACCCGATATGTTGAAATTACTCCTGGGAATGTTTCTGATTTGTCCCATTCTTTGCGCTCAGCAGACCAATACTCCTCCCGATATGAATCAGCAGACGGCGCAGATGCTCTTGCAGCGCATGGATCAGCTGGAAGCAACGGTGAGAGAATTACGGGCGGCTTTGGCGCAAGCCACCGCTGCAATCCCCAGGCCAGCGCCTGCGGAGGCCGCTCCGCCCAGCCAGCGCGAACCTGAGCCGCAAGTTGAACGTGCCCCCTCGGAAGGAATGGACCTCAACAAGACCCTCTTGCGCATAAGGGGATTCAGTGACGTCACCCTTCACGGGAGCAACCTGAAAGGCGACACAAGCTCTTTCAGCCTCGGGCAGGTCGACCTCTTTGTCACTTCAGACGTCTCGGAAAAGCTCAAATTCCTTAGTGAGATTGTTTTCGAAGCGGGGCGAGACAATTTGTTTGGCGTGGATGTCGAGCGCTTGCTGCTCACTTATTCATTCGGTGACTTCCTGAATGTGGGGGTCGGCCGTTTTCATTCGGCGATCGGCTACTACAATACTGCTTATCATCACAGCACCTGGCTTCAAACGACTACCGGCCGCCCTTTCCTGTTTCAATTTGAGGACCAGGGCGGAATTCTGCCCATCCACAATGTCGGTGCGACGGCATCCGGGCGAATTCCTTCAGGAGCCCTCGGTTTGCACTACGTCGCCGAGGTTGGCAACGGGCGTTCTTCGCGCTCACCCCTGAACGAGCCGGTGCAAAACGTCCTTGATGAGAACAACCGCAAGTCGGTCAATTTTGCGGTCTTTGCACGGCCGGACGCCGTCCGCGGATTGCAGGCGGGCTTCTCAATCTACCGGGATCTTTTGGCGCCCCAGAATTCGCCAAGAATCGGCGAGACCATATTTGCTGCGCATGCCGTTTATGTGGGGCTGAACCTCGAGTGGCTGAATGAGGCCTTGGTCCTTCGCCATGCCCCCCAAGGAACTTCTCGCGTGTTCGATACGCCGGGCTTCTACACGCAGTTTTCCAAACGATTCGGCTCTTACCGCCCTTATGTGCGCTACCAGTACGTTCATGCCTCCCAGAGCGAGCCGGTGTTTCCCGACGTCGGCCTCCGCCATGGCCCTTCGGTGGGCTTGCGCTACGACTTGAGTGAGTTTGTGGCTTTGAAGTTGCAATACGACTACACTGCACGAGGGCGCGATCAGGCGATCCACGCACTGGCCCTCCAGGCAGGCTTCACCTTCTAAAGGTGTGCGACGATGCCTCGTGTGACCTTTGGTTTATTGATGTTGGGCGCGGCCATCTTGCTGTCCCATGTGCTGCCGCTGGGGACCAGCGAATCCGTTGGATTCGCACCGCAAAGCCACCCGGCAACCGACGATGCGCTGGGAATTGTGGTGAATCGCTCGAACCCAGTCGAGAACTTATCGCTCGCGGAGCTGCGTAAAATATTCATGGGGGAGCAAACCCATTGGTCAAATGGCCGTCGCATCACCGTGGTAATGCTCGAACCGGGCAAGCAGGAACGCCAAGCCGTACTCACTCAGATTTACCGCATGGATGACAAAGACTTCAACAAACACTTTCTGCAGGGGATGTTCACCGGAGAAATCCACGCGGCACCGAAGACACTGGCGACTTCCACGGAAGTGCTCAAGTTCGTGTTTAACGTGCCGGGGGCCATCGGGTACGTGCGCGGGGCAGAAGCGGATGAATCTGTGAAGATCGTTCACGTCGACAGCCGTCTCCCTGGCGACAAGGATTACAGCATTCGGCTACATCCGAAATCAGCCAAATAATAAGAGTTAGGTGGCTTCCGCGTTCTCGGCCAGTCGAGGTTGTGGCAGGCGCTTACGCAGTTTGCCGGTGGCCCCGTACACCACGAAGCCGGCGACAATGATCAACGTTCCGAAAGCCAGCCCATTCATCCCGAGCACGCTCTCGTGCTCGCTCTCCAGCATCGCCAGGCTGAGGAGCAGCAAAGGCAACACGCCGGCGAGAATCGTACCGGTCAGCCCACCAGGAACGCGGAATTCGCGCTTCAACTGGGGCTCGCGGATCCGCAGCGCCACCAGCGTTACGAACTCCAGCATTAGGCTTATGCCGTAAAGCATAATGTCCAGCGTTACCAGCCGCGTGAACCCCAGTCCCAAGCACAGCGCCCAGCAAGTCGCGCAGAAAATGATGGCCACCCAGGGCGCCTGACTTCTGGCGCTCGTCTTGCCAAGAAACTTCGGCAGCATGCCGTCTCGCGCCATGGCCAGTGGGAGGCGCGAATAGCTCAGCACCAGCGCGTTGAACATGCCAAACGCACTCATCATTCCCCCGAGGACGATCAGAAACCTCAGCCATTCGAATCCCTTGAACTTTCCGCCCACGAGACCCGCTACTCCAGCCCAGGCGCCATCACTCCCGAACGTGGAAGCCGGAATACCAGCAAGGTACACTGCCACGAACGGGAGCACGTAGGTCAACGCCACCAGAACCACCGCAGCAATCATGGCCTTCGGATAAGTCCTTTGTGGCCGCTCGACTTCCTGTGCAATCGTCGAGGCGTTATCCCAGCCCATGTAATTCCACATCGCTACGAGCACGCCGCCGAGCAATCCCAACCCCGTAGCCCCTGGCGCGTTATGGACCTGCGCCAACGCTCCTATTTTGAGGGGCGCCATCACCACGATCAACGCGAACGGCGCCGACAGCAGAAAGAAGAGCCACAGCGACGTGATTCCCACGACGCGAATTCCTGCAAGATTTAGCAGCGCGCAGGTAACGACCACGAAAAGGCCGGCGTAGATTCCATGATTTCCGAGTCCAAACCAAGGCGACATCTGCTTCAAGTAAAAGACAAACAGCGTGGGGTAGATCGCCATGTCAAAGATGCTGGCAGCCAGCGAGAGCCACGCTTCCTGGAAGCCCCAGAAATTTCCCAAGCCGCGGCGCACCCACGCGTAGTAGCCACCCTCTTGCGGCAACGCACTCGACAGCTCGCCAATCATGAACGCCGTCGGCAGACACCACAGCACCGGCAGGAGCAGCAGGATCAATATCCCTTGACCGTAACCCGCGCCATGAATGATCTCTTCCGTGCCGTACGTGCCGCCAGACACCATGAAGAAGGTGGCTGCCACAAGCGGCCAGAGCGTAAGTTTGGCGACTCTTTTTTTCGCTGTTGGGATTGCGCGGGAAGGTAGCTGGGCGGGAAGCGATATAGAACTCAATTTTTACTCTCGTCCTCCTAATCGAAACTCGCTCGCGCCGCTGCGGTGACCGTCCGGCGGTCACCCCTGAAAATGAAGCGAGTTCGCATTCGAAGGATACAAGACTCGTCACTGCATGCAAGAAGAAAATGCGCCTGAGCGAAAATATTTTCTGTCTCCCTGCCATACGTTCGCACAACGCGAGCGCCCGCCGTGCGAGCCCCTCAGGGCTGCTTCCCGATTCTTGCCCTACGCTGTCTACCGGAGGGCCTGTGTTACACTTCGCCGTTTGTTTTCTTGCTCTCATAACGCAAGGGGGCATTGCGAATGAAGCTCGCTTTTCGTCTTTCATCTCTTTCTGCAGTGCTGGTACTCGCACCTCTCGCTCTTGCTCAGCAACCCGCTCCTCGCGCCATCACCATCGACGATTATTTTCAGATCCGCGAGGTTCGCGACCCCCAACTGAGTCCCGACGCGAAGTGGGTCGCCTACAGCATCAAGACCGTCCTTCTCAAAGAAGACAAGAACGAAGAGCGCATCTGGATCGTTCCAACCGCCGGTGGTGACCCTCTCGCGTTAACCGCCGACGGCGTTTCTTCCGCTCACGCGCGATGGCGTCCCGATGGCAAGTTCCTTGCTTTTCTTTCTGCTCGCGATGAAGGCAAGACCCAAGTCTGGCTCCTCAACCGGCTCGGCGGGGACGCGGAGCGCCTTACAGACACCCCGCAAGATGTCCAGGACTTTGCATGGTCGCCAGACAGCAGCCAGCTCGTTCTCGTTCTTCGCGACGCCAGTTCTGAGGAACTGGAAGCCGCCAAGGAAAACAAAGACGAGAAGGTTGCTGGCCGCGCCAGGGCCGCTGAAAGTGAAGCCAAGGACAAGAAGAAAGCGCCAAAGCCCTGGGTGATCGACCGTTTGCAATTCAAACTCGATGAGGTGGGTTACCTTGATCGCCGCCGTACGCACCTCTATGTGTTCGACTTAGACGCGAAGTCCCTAAGGCAGATCACTTCCGGCGATTACGACGACTCCGAGCCCGCGTGGTCTCCGGATGGCAAGTGGTTGGCATTCAGCAGCAATCGCTCGGTGCCAGACCCCGACGCTACTTACGACCAGAACATCTGGGTCGTCCCGGCGAGCAACTCCGATAAGGGTGCGCATCCGACGCAAGTCACTACAAATCCCGGCGCCGATGGCTCACCCGCCTGGTCCCCAGACGGAGAGTGGATCGCCTACGTGACGCAGATGGATCCCCACCTCTTCGACTACGCCACCAAACATCTTGCCGTCGCTCCCGCCACCGGCGGCGAGGCCAAGCTCATAACCCTTGCTCTCGATCGCATGGTGACCGTCCCCCGTTTTTCCCCGGACGGGAAGTACCTCTATTTCATCGCCGATGACGATGGCACGCAAAATCTCTGCCGGGTCCCCGTGACCGGAGGCGAGATCGTTCGCCCTGTCGGGGGCCGTCTGATGGTCAACGACTACTCGCTTGCCAAGACCGGCGACATCGTCGCGCAGATCGCCACTCTCGACCACCCTGATGAGCTGTACACGATTCCCGACGGCAAACTGACCCGGATTACACACACCAACGACGCCCTGATGAGCCAGCTCAAGCTCTCCTACGGCCAGTACGTCCACTTCAAGAGCAAGGATGGCACGATCATTTCCGGCTACCTCTACAAACCCGTGGACTATGTCCCGGGCAAGAAATACCCCACCATCCTTCGTCCGCACGGTGGACCCGTTTGGGCGTATTACGCGGAGTTCGATCACCTGCCGCAACTCCTCGCCGCCAACGGCTATGCCGTGCTCTTCCCCAATCCGCGCGGCTCAACGGGATATGGTCAGGACTTCGCCAAAGCCATCTGGGCCGACTGGGGCAACAAGGATTTTCAGGACGACATGGCCATGGTCGATTACGCCATCGAGCAGGGAATCGCCGACCCGGCTAAGCTCGCCGTTGGCGGCTGGTCGTACGGCGGCATTTCCACGGACTTCATCATCGCGCAAACCAACCGTTTCAAAGCTGCCATTTCCGGCGCAGGAAGCGCCCTGTTTAGCAGTTTTTACGGCCATGACCAGTACCAAAGAGATTACGAAGCCGAGCTAGGCCACCCGTGGGAGAACAAAGCTGTCTGGGAAAGAGTCTCGCCCTTCTACAAGGTCGCCAATGTAAGCACGCCCACTCTCTTCATGGGCGGTGCGATCGACTGGAACGTTCCCATCCTTGGAGGCGAGCAGATGTACCAGGCCCTGAAGCGCCTCGGTCGCGCCACCGAGCTGGTCGTCTACCCGGGCGAGTACCACGAATTCAAGACGCCATCTCACATCAAGGACCGCCTAGAGCGTTACCTCGCCTGGTATGCCCACTTCGTAAAGGGCGACTCGACTCCCGCTCGCCCCGTGCCGACTCCGAAATCTGGCGAGTAGTGCAAGATTCGAGTGTCTTTGTGTCTCCGATTACCTGCGCCGATTTCAGGGCAGACTGCTGCGCTGATCCTTTTCAGGTTCTCCAGGCTTGAGGCCCACAAGCATGTCGGTTTCCTTTACAAAATTGGCGGGCATGGTCTTCCGCTGAACTGCTTAACTGCATGGGTTTCTCGTGGACGCCGGGAACACTCGCCCTCGCAGGCGTATGTAAATGACCTGAGCTTTGGGACAACCGCCGTCCCAAGGAATTTGGGCGTCTGCCAATTTTGCTTTACTGACGGGCCATGTGTGAAGTGACTCTAGATAGTTCGCGGCAAGGAGCGGGCGGGGTTTGCCCGCCCGTCGGCGTGCAGCCTCATCGCAAATGAAACCGATTCAGTGCCAACGGCGTCCCATGCGAAGCGGGTGCTTCTCCGCGGCGATTTCGAGAAATGTAAATACGACGGGTGGAGGGCGATAGTGCGAAAGCATGCGAGTGCGTTAGCCGTATTCCTGGCGTTGACAGTGGTTTTGCCTTTGGCTGCACAGGCGCCCAGCCAGACGGACTTATCCGCGATCCATCAAATCAAGGACGAGGGCTTCAACGATTCCAAAGTCATGGAAATCATGAGTTACCTGACTGACGTCTACGGCCCGCGTCTGACGAATTCGCCGAACATCAAGGAGGCCGCCGCCTGGACCACCGCCAAGATGAAGGAATGGCAGTGCGCCAACGTCCGTCTCGAGCCTTGGGGACCGTTCGGACGGGGGTGGTCCAACGAACGTTTTTCCGCTCAGGTGATCTCGCCGCGGCCATTCCCTCTCATTGCCTACCCGAAGGCTTGGACACCCGGGACCATCGGTCCGGTAACCGCGGCTGCCGTCCTCGCGCCAATTCTGAAAGAGGAAGATATTCAGAAGTATCGCGGACAGCTCAAAGGAAAGTTTGTCCTGACCGCCGCCATCCCCGAGAATCCCGAACGCTTCGAGCCGCAAGCCCACCGCTACACCAATGATGAGCTAGCCGATCTCGCGACTCAGCCGGTGCCTGTGGCCAACGCTGAAGATCGCGCTGCCCAATTCCGCGCTCAACGCGAATTGAATCTCAAGGTACAGAAGTTTCTTGTCGAAGAAGGGGTCGCCGCTTGGATTGAGCCTTCCCGCAGCGATGACGGAACCGTATTCGTCCAGCAGGGAGGCGGTCGCGACAAGGAGAAAGATCCGCCGGCTCCTCCGCGCGTCGCCGTAGCCAGCGAAAACTACGGCCGCATTTTTCGAATGCTCGATAAGAAGGTGCCCGTCACGCTGCAAGTGGATATCGAGAACAAGTTCTACGACGATGATCTGAATTCCTTCAACATCATCGGCGAAATACCGGGCACCGACAAAGGCAAAGCCGACGAAGTCGTAATGCTCGGCGCGCACTTCGATTCCTGGCACGCCGGAACAGGTGCGACCGACAATGGCGCGGGTTCCGCTGTGATGCTGGAGGCCATCCGGATTCTCAAGACGACTGGCCTAAAGATGCGTCGCACCGTGCGAATCGGCTTATGGACCGGTGAGGAGCAGGGCTTACTTGGCTCGCGCGCCTATGTAAAGCAGCATTTCGCCGATCCAGAAGTAATGAAGCCCTTCCCGGAGCATGCTAAGCTCGACGCCTACTATAACGTCGATAATGGAACGGGCAAGATTCGCGGCGTCTATTTGCAGGAGAACGAAATGGTGGCCCCGATCTTTTCCGCGTGGATGGAGCCGTTCCGCGACCTCGGAATGCACACGCTCACCATCCGCAACACCGGCGGAACCGATCACCTTGCCTTCAATGCTGTTGGGCTGCCCGGTTTTCAGTTTATCCAAGATCCTCTCGACTATGACACGCGGACGCACCATTCAAACATGGATGTCTATGAGCGCATCCAGGAGCCGGACATGAAGCAGATGGCGGTGATTGTCGCCTCCTTCGTGTACCTGACGGCCAATCGCGACGAAATGATTCCGCGCAAACCGCTGCCCAAACCCCAACCTGCCCGCCCTCAGCCCTGAACGGTTAGCGTAAGGGGCATGGCTTGTTTATCCTGGAGGGGCCCGCTTCCCGGCATCGAAAACGTGCGCCTGCTGGCGGGTGTCCGATCGCCCTTCTTTCTTACGTGACGTTTGGGTTTCCCCTTCGTTTGCGTGCTATTCCCGTCAAGAACACGCCTCGTTGTCGCAAGCAACGCTCTCGCAGGTTCACGCGCTGAATTTTTCCAACCATTCTCCGTTGCTCCCTCTGCTAAACTACGCCCCCGGTTTGCGCTCCATCCCTGTTCTGAGGAGTTATGCGCATGAAAATCATTCGCCGCATCACGTTCGCGTCTCTTGCCGTGGTTCTGTGGCTGCCCGCCCAGGAATCGATCCCGAAGCCCGCTTCCGCTACTCCACGCAACATCACCATTGACGATTTTTTCCAGATTCGCGATGTTTCTCAACCCGAAATGAGCCCCGATGGACAATGGGTCGTCTACTCCGTTCGAACCAGGATGCTCAAGGACGACAAGAACGAGCAGCGCCTCTGGATGGTCTCAACACACAGTGGCGATCCCATTCCCATGACCGCCGAAGGAGTCTCCTCCTTGCACCCACGGTGGAGCCCTGACGGCAAGTACCTCGCATTTCTCTCCTCTCGCAACGCGGGCAAGAGCCAGGTATGGTTGCTCAACCGCCTCGGCGGGGAAGCCGTGCGCCTCACGGACACAGTTCAGGGCGTCACCGATTTCGAATGGTCCCCGGATAGCACGCGGCTCATCCTAGTCCTCCAGGATCCCAAGCCGGAGGACGCCGAAGCCGCGAAAGACAAGGACAAAGATACGCCAGCTCCAAAACCGAAGACCCCGCCGCCCTTCGTGATCGACCGGCTCCAGTTTAAGGAAGACACCGTTGGCTATCTGGATCGGCGCCGCACCCACCTCTACCTTTTTGAGGTCGCGTCCAAGAGGGTCACCCAAATTACTTCCGGCGACTTTGATGACAACGAACCTGCCTGGTCGCCGGACGGCAAATCTCTGGCCTTTACCAGTAACCGCAGCACACCCGACCCCGATCGCAATTTTAATTCGGACATCTGGGTCGCCGCCGCCGACAACACTGACAAAGGTGCGCACCTAAGGCAGGTCACCACCAATCTTGGAGCGGACCGCTCACCCACCTGGTCACCCGACGGACAGTGGATCGCCTTCGTCAGCCAAACCGACGTCAAGGCCATCGACTACGCCACCGCTCACCTGGCCATCGCTCCTTCGACTGGCGGCGAGGAAAAAGTCCTGACGCTGTCGCTTGACCGTAGCGTCCGCCGCCCGCGCTTCTCCCCGGATGGCCGCTCGATCTACTTCATCGCCGAAGATGACGGTGCGCAAAATCTCTTCCGCATTCAGGTCAGCGGTGGTGAGGCCGCGCGTCCCATCGCTGGCCGTCTCACGGTGTCCTCCTATTCGCTCGGCATGGACGGCAGCATCGGCGCACAAATCGCCACGCTCGATCGTCCCGACGAAATCTATCTTTCGAATGGAAACGATCTCACCCGCCTCACCAAAACAAATGACGCCTTGATCTCGCAACTCCATCTCGCCCCAGTCGACTACGTTCACTTCAAAAGCAAGGACGGCACCCCCGTCGCCGGTTATCTCTACAAACCCGTCGACTACACTCCCGGCAAAAAAGCGCCTACGCTGCTCAATCCACACGGTGGTCCTGTCGGTCAATATTCCGCTTCTTTCTATCACCTCGCGCAGCTCTACGCCGCCAATGGCTACGCCGTCCTCCTACCGAACCCGCGCGGCTCTTCCGGCTACGGCCAGAAATTCTGCGAAGCCATCTTTGCCGACTGGGGGAACAAGGACTACCAGGACGATATGGCCATGGTGGACTACGCCCTCGCGCAGGGCATCGCTGATCCCGAAAGACTTGGCGTTGGCGGCTGGTCCTACGGAGGAATCTCCACCAACTTCATCATCACCCAGACCACCCGCTTCAAGGCGGCGATCAGCGGCGCCAGCGAAGTTCTCTACGTCGCGAACTATGGCCACGACCACTATCAGAAGCTCTGGGAACTCGAGCTAGGTCTTCCGTGGGAAAACCGCGCTCTCTACGAAAAGATCTCGCCGTTCAACAAGGTCACCAGCATCACCACCCCCACCCTCATCATGGGCGGCGAGATTGATTGGAACGTCCCTATCATCAATTCCGAGCAACTCTACCAAGCACTCAAGCGCCTCGGGCGCACGACCGAGCTCGTTGTTTATCCCGGCGAATATCACGGCTTCACCACTCCGTCGCATATCAAGGACCGTCTCGAGCGTTACCTCGCCTGGTACGCTCATTTTGTCAAAGGTGACGCCACCCCTGCGCGTCCTCTCGAGCCCAGGCTGGGAACTGCGCCCGCCGCCAAGCCTGCCAACTAGTGCTGGGGGCGCGGCACCGCTGCGCCCTCTCTTCTCTGCGACTTAGTGCCCTCATCGTTGAGTGTTTGGGCTTTTCCATCTTTGCATTGCCTCAACTGATTTGCCCGCGCTATCCTCACACTCTTCGCGGAGGTGCCCTTATGCGGATTCGCCTTTGGATTGTCGTAACCCTACTGCTCACTCCTTTTCTGGCTCATGCCCAGTCCCCCTTCACTGTCGGCACCGCTTCTGCCGCCCCCAACGAGAAAGCCACCGGCACCCTCGAAGTTTCCGCTGGTGTCGACGCCGCCACCAGCATCCCCATCGTCGTCGTAAACGGGGCCAAGCCCGGCAAAATTCTCGCACTCGTCTCCGGTGCCCACGGCACCGAATACGTCTCCATCATCGCCATCGAAAAACTCATCGCCGATCTCGACCCCGCGCAAGTCACTGGCACCGTCATTCTCGTCCCGCTCATCAATATCCAATCCTTCGAGCAAAAAGTCCCGCACGTCAATCCCGTCGACAACAAAAGCATGAACCGTTTCTACCCCGGCAAACCCGACGGCACGCAAACCGAGCGCGCCTCTTTCCTCATCACCAGGGAAATCGTCGACCGCTGCGACTACCTCATCGACTACCACGGTGGCGACCTCGACGAAAGCCTCCGCCCCTACGCCTACTGGGGGCCCACCGGCCGCGAAGCCCAGGACCGCACCTCCAAGGAAATGGTCCTCGCCTTCGGTCTCGATCACATCATCATCTGGCGCGAACGCCCCACCGACCCCGTGGCCACCCGCTACCTCGACAACACCGCCTCGGTGCATGGAAAACCTTCCATCGTCGTCGAAGCCGGCCACGCTGGCACCGTCGACTCCGACGACGTCGCCCTCCTCGTCAACGGCACCCTCAGCACAATGCGCGCCTTGAAGATGCTCCCTGGCGACCCGCATCCCATCGAAAATCCCGTTTGGATTGAAAAATTGGTGGACGTCCTCGCCGATGGCCCTGGCATCTGGTATCCCCTCGTCAAACGCGGCACTTACGTCTCTGCCGGAATGAAACTGGGCATCATCACCGACTATGTCGGTAAAGTTATCGCCGCGCCTCGCGCTCCGGTCTCCGCCGTCGTCCTGCACGTCAACGCGGTCCCCTCTCTAAAAAAGGGCGACAACATCGCCGACCTAGGCGTCCCCGCCGCCAAAGCCCCGTAACCTGGCGCTGACCTCATGTATGCTCTACCAGCAGCGGGCCTCGTGCCGCGATCTTCAGATTGTGCAGGGGTGAGATCTTCGATCTTGTTACCTTCAAGGCGATTCTTCGGGACTGCTCTCCGGCGGATTGCCACACAAAATCTTCAACCCTGGTGCTTGCTTCGATCCGAACTGCGAACCTCTTCGCTAATATCGCTCCCGCGGCCGCGCACCGCACCTTGAGCGCGATCTTTTTCTTCAAGACCTCCCGCAAACGGCCGCCTCGCATTGCTCCGATTCCGCAGCCAGAGTATCCTCTCCCTTCTCACGGAGGACGCGGATGCGAATCGAGAAGTGGTTTGTCGTTGGAGTCGTCACCACAGCTTTTTTTTGTACTTCTCTATGCACTTCGGCGAACGCGCAGCAGTTCGAGCAGAAGCTTTATTCCGAGATGCGCTGGCGTTGTATTGGGCCGTTTCGCGGAGGCCGCACTGTTGCCATCTCCGGCGTGCCGCACCAACCCAACGTGTTCTACATGGCCGCTGTCAACGGCGGTGTCTGGAAGACCACCGATTTCGGAAACACCTGGAATCCGATTTTCGACGACCAGCCAACCGGCTCCGTCGGCGCGCTTGCCGTTGCTCCGTCCGATCCGAACATCATCTACGTCGGCAGTGGCGAAGGATTGCAACGCCCCGATCTCGCCACCGGCGATGGCGTGTACAAATCAACCGACGCAGGAAAATCCTGGACGCACCTCGGCCTCCGCGACGCCCAGCAAATCACGGCGATACTTATCGACCCGAAGGATCCCCAACGCGTTTTCGTCGCCGCTGAAGGACATCCCTACGGTCCCAACACCGAACGCGGCGTTTTCCGTTCCACCGACGGCGGGCAGTCCTTCCAACAGGTTCTTTACAAGGGGGAAAACACCGGCGCCGCCGAACTTGCTTTCGATCCCACGAATCCGCAAACGATTTACGCCGTGTTGTGGGCCGCGCGCGTTGCACCGTGGGAGATTCGCAGCGGCGAATCGTTCATCAGCGCGGGAAGCGGCCTCTACAAATCCACCGATGGCGGAAGCAATTGGCGCCAACTCACGAAAGGCCTCCCCGCGGCGGATGATGGTCTGGGCCGCATGGGCATTGCCGTTTCGCACAGCTTGCCGAACCGCGTTTATGCGAACGTGGAGGCAAAGAAAAATGCTGGCGTCTACCGCTCCGATGATTCCGGCGAATCGTGGAGACAGGTAAACGCCGACCGTCGCATCGGTGGCCGCGGCCCGGGTGCAGCGGGCATCGCCGTTGCGCCGGACAACTCGGAGGTCATCTACGTTGCAAACACCACGACGTGGAAGTCGGCCGACGGCGGAAAAACATTTCTGGGATTCAAAGGCGCGCCCGGCGGCGACGATTACCAGCGCATTTGGATCAGCGCGGAAAATCCTCAGATTATCGCGCTCAGCTCCGATCAGGGTGCGGTCATCAGCGTAAACGGCGGTGCTACGTGGAGCAGTTGGTACAATCAGCCAACTGCCCAGTTCTATCACGTTACGACCGACAATCGTTTTCCCTATGGGGTTTACGGCGCGCAGCAGGAAAGCGGATCCGTCGCGACGCAAAGCCGTAGCGATTATGGCGAAATTACTTTTCGCGATTGGCATCTCATTGGGATCTTTGAGTACGGATATATAGCGGTCGACCCGCTCGATCCGAACATTCTTTATGGCGACTGGCTCACGCGCACGAAGCAGGATATCGGCGAGTACGCCAAGGTTACACCGGAGCCAATTCGCCGCGGCGAGTATCGCTATACGCGCACGCTGCCGGTGGTGTTCTCGCCGCTCGAACCGCATACGCTGTACTTCGCGGCCAACGTGCTTTTCAAAACGACCGATGCGGGAAACAGTTGGCAAGCCATCAGTCCCGATCTCACGCGCGAATTCTATGAGATCCCCGCGAATCTCGGGGTTTTCGCCGCGAGTGATCCGGAGAAAGGAAAGCACCGCGGCGTTATCTACGCTGTCGCTCCTTCGTTCAAAGAGATTGACACCATCTGGGCGGGCACCGATGACGGGTTAATTCACATCACGCGCGATGGGGGCAAGACCTGGCAGAATGTCACGCCGCCGCAGCTCAAGCCGTGGAGCAAAGTCTCCATCATCGAAGCCTCGCACTTCGATGCGGGGACGGCGTACGCTGCGATTAACTCGTTCCGGCTCGACGATCTGCGCGCGCACATTTATCGCACGCGCGATTTCGGCAAGACGTGGACGGAAATCACAAAAAATATTCCCGATGGCGGCGCCAGCAACGTAGTGCGCGAAGATCCGGTTCGAAGAGGTTTGTTGTTCGCCGGAACGGAAGGCTCCGTCTACGTTTCCTTCAACGACGGAGACGATTGGCAGCCGCTACAGCTCAATCTGCCGCACACTTCCATGCGCGATCTCGCGATTCATGGCGACGATCTGATCGTCGCCACGCACGGACGGTCGTTCTGGATTCTTGATGACATCACGCCGATTCGGCAAATGAACACTGAAATTCCCAAGGAAAGTGTGCATCTCTTCGCACCGCAAGAAGCGATTCGGTTCCGCTGGAATCGAAATCCGGACACGCCGCTGCCACCGGAAGTTCCTGCAGGGAAAAATCCCCCAGACGGCGCCATCATCGATTACTACCTGACGAACGCGGCAAAAGCGCCGGTCAAGCTCGAAATCTTTGACGCGCAGGATCATCTCGTGCGGCGCTATTCCGGCTCGGATAAACCCGAGCCTCTGGAAAAAACCGCCAGCGAGCATCCCATTCCGATGTATTGGGTTCGCCCGGCGCCGCTTCTTTCCGCGGGCGAGGGGATGCACCGTTTTGTCTGGGACCTTCACTACGCGCCGCCGGATTCTCTTGGACATGAATTTCCGATCTCGGCGATCGTGCATGACACGCCAAAATATCCGCTGGGAGCGTGGGCACTACCCGGGAACTACACAGCGAAGCTCACGGTTGATGGGAAAAGCTTTTCTCAGCAGTTCGTCGTGAAAATGGACCCGCGCATCAGAGCTTCGTTGATCGATCTGCGCAAGCAGTTTGAAATGCAGAGCGGTGCCGTCGAAGGAATGAACAAGAGTTTCGGAGCGCTCTTGCTGGTCCGATCGGTGCGCACTCAATTGAAGGAGCGCTCCGCGAAAGCAGGGAAAGGGACTCTTGTCGATACGATGGCCGCTCTTGACAAGCAAGCTGCGGAACTGGAAGGCGCGGCGCAGAGCAATTTCTTCGGCTTGCCGCCCGGCGCGAAGCGACCGGAGGATTTTTCCAGCTTGAACCAGCATTTCGGCGGCATTCTGGCGGTTGCAGACAGCGCCGATGCCGCACCCACAGCGCAAGCCACCGCCGTCTTCAAGGAACTCCAAGAGGATCTTGAGAGACTCGCCGAGCGCTGGACAAGAATCCGGCAGCAGGATATTCCAGCGCTAAACGCGGATCTCCAGAAGGCCGGACTTGCTCCCGTCGATCCGAACAAGTCACCCGATGCCGCTCCTTTCGCCGACGCGGATGGAGACGACGAACCATGAACGGGACCGCACTGGAAATTCGACAGGCGCCCAAATGAAGAGTTTACGTATGTTTCGAATTCTCTTTTTTGCTTTTACGGTCCTGTGGTCCGCGGGATTTGCGATGGCTGTAATCGACCGCGCACAGCAGATTCCAGAATCGCTCTATTCCGAAATGAAATGGCGAATGATCGGGCCATTTCGCGCGGGAAAGGTGAACGCCGTGGCCGGTGTGCCGGGAAATCCCGGTGTCTATTATTTCGGGGCGAATGGCGGAGGCGTCTGGAAGACGACTGACGGCGGCACGGTGTGGAAGCCAATTTTCGATGAAGAACCGGTGGCGTCCATTGGGGCGCTGGCACTTGCTCCTTCGAATCCGAACATCATTTACGTGGGAAGCGGAGAAAACAATCTCTATGCCGACATCACGTATGGAAATGGCATGTACAAATCCATTGATGCGGGAGCGACGTGGCAACATCTCGGACTTGAGGACACACGTCATATCGCACGCATCCTGGTAGATCCTCGAAACCCGGATATCGTGCTGGTGGCAGCCATGGGCCACAGCTTTGGGCCGAACAAAGAGCGCGGCGTTTTCCGTTCAGCCGATGGTGGACGAAACTGGAAGAAGGTTTTGTACAAGGACGACGTTACAGGTGCAGTGGATCTTAGTTTCGAACCGGGGAATCCACGCGTGGTTTACGCGACGCTGTGGCATGGCATCCGCAAGCCGGGACACAAGGGAACTTCGTTTGGTCCCGGCAGTGGGCTCTACAAGTCAGCAGACCAAGGCTTGACGTGGACACAGATCACGGGACACGGTCTACCGACGGGGGACTGGGGCCGGTCTGGCGTTGCGGTGGCCCCCGGAAATCATGGGCAACGCGTTTACCTGATTCTGGAAGCCAACGAAAAAGACGGGGGTCTCTATCGTTCCGACGATGCGGGAGCAACCTGGAAGAAAGCCACGGAGGATCGCCGCATCCAAGGGTATTGGTACATGAGCGAGGTTTTTGCAGACTCGAAAAACCCCGATGTGGTGTATGTGCCTTCGCAAAATCTATACCGTTCGACGGACGGCGGGCATACCTTTACTGCCATCAAGGGCGCACCTGGTGGCGACGACTACCACACCGTGTGGATCGATCCGACAAATTCGCAACGCATCATGCTGGGTGTCGACCAGGGCGCGACGATCAGCCTCAACGGAGGCCAGTCCTGGAGCACGTGGTACAACCAGCCAACGGGGCAATTTTATCGGCTCGCGACAGATCACCGGTTTCCTTACTGGGTGTATGGGCCGCAACAGGACAGCGGCACAGCGGGCATCGCCAGCCGCGGAAACAATGGACAGATCACGGAGCGTGATTGGCTCCCAGTCGGCCCAGGAGAGAGCGGTTACACAATCCCCGACCCGCTAGACGCGGATGTGATCTATAACGCGGGTCCGGGTGGCAGCGTCGTGCGATTGTCAAAAATCACAGGGCAGGTGCGGGATATTTCCCCAGCGCCGGTCTCGTTTGGCAGCAAGTACCGTTTCAACTGGACGATTCCGCTGGTTTTTTCGCCGCAAGATCCACATCTGCTTTATCTCGGGACGCAGTTTCTCTTGAAAACGACGGATGCAGGGACTAGCTGGCAGGCCGTGAGTCCCGATCTCACGCGTACGCGCGCCGCGGAAAAAGATTCGAAACAGGTGCTTGGCACAGTCCTGACGATTGCGCCTTCAGAGATCAAGGAGGGTCTCATTTGGGTTGGGACGGATGACGGGAATGTCCAACTCACGAAGGACGGCGGAGCGACGTGGCAGAACGTCACGCCGACGGGCGTATCGGAGTGGAGCACGGTGAGCATTATTGAATCTTCGCACTTCGATCCCGGTACGGCCTATGCGGCGGTGAATCGAAACAGTCTCGACGATTTGCACCCGCACATTTTTCGGACGGGCGACTTTGGAAAGACGTGGCAGGAAACGGTTAACGGCATTGGCGACGACGATTTTGTCCGCGTGGTGCGCGAGGATCCGGTGCGCCAGGGGTTGATGTACGCGGGGACGGAACGAGGAGCGTACGTTTCGTTTGATGGCGGAGATCATTGGCAATCGCTCCGGCTGAACATGCCGGTAGTGGCCATCCACGATCTGGCCATCGAGCAGGATGACCTAGTGGCCGCGACGTATGGCCGGTCGTTCTGGATTCTCGACGATGTCACGCCGCTTCGCCAGGCGGATGCGCGGGTAGCATCTTCTGGCGCGCATCTCTTTGCGCCACGAACCGCCATCCGTGTGCGCCGCGATGAGAATCAGGACACGCCGCTGCCGCCGGAAGTTCCTGCGAGAAAAAATCCTCCCGATGGCGCCATCCTGAATTACGTTTTGCCGGCCAATACTGCCGGAGACATTCAACTGGAAATTTACGACGCGGATGAAAAGCTGGTGCGGAGTTTTTCCAGCGTGCCTGCGCCAAAAGAACCAGAGGAAACTCCCTTCGTGGCGGAGTACTGGATCGGACATCCCCAAGCGCTTTCGAAAGCAGCCGGAATGCACCGTTTTGTTTGGAATCTGCGCGATCCCGATCCGCGCGCTCTGCACGCGCAGTCTCCTTACAACTATCCGATCGCGGCGATTGTGGGCTCGACGCCGCTGCCGCCGCAGGGACCACTGGTGCTGCCGGGGAAGTATGAGGTGCGGCTGAACGTGGGGGAACAGGTCTTTCGCCAACCGCTGGAAGTCAAGATGGATCCGCGGGTGGTGGCGGCGCGCAACGAATTGCAGAGTTCCCTGGAGTTGCAACTGAAAATCTCCGCGTTGCTCGAGAAAAACTTTGTCGGCTACCAGCAAACGAAGGTATTGCGCGGACGCCTGACCGAATTGATGAAGCGTCCCAAGGAAGACGCGATTGCCGTTGCGGCCGACGCGCTGGACGCGAAAATCGCCGCGCTGCAAGGGGAAGCGACACCGATCCTGGAGACACCGAAGACGGCCAGTCTCATGGTGGTGAACGATACCTTGACGGCGCTGATGGCGCTGGTGGATGGAGCGGACTTCGCGCCATCAGAAGAATCATTTGCAGCGTATCGGCGCATCTGCAAGGGTTCGAACGAAGCTCTTGCGGCCTGGCAGGAACTGAAGAACAAAGACGCCGCCGCGCTGAACAGCATGCTGGAGAAAAGCAATCTCGCGGCGCTGCCCGAGGTACCCGATCTAGCTGCCGATACGGCTTGCGGAGACTGAGGCTAATTTCTCACTTTCTCATCTCACTGGAAGCTTCCAACTCTCTCCAATAGGATGGCCACCCTCCAGAATACGGCAACGTCGAACCTGCAGGATCTTAGTTAGCCGCATGTCTGCAACGAAATGTGGATCAGCTGAGACCCTTCGCTTCGCTCAGGATAACAATGGCCGGATTAGCCTTAAGAGCAGGCGCTTTCGTCGGGAGAAAGCCGGGCGAGCAGGATCACCACCGGAGCATTTCGCTTGCCCGAGGACGCCGGAAAATGACGCACCTACCTTACGTCTGGAGGCTGCTGGAGTTGCGACAGATCCGCCAAGACCTCGGCGCTGTGCTTTTCGGCGTTCACGTTGAGATAGGTCTTGCGAACGATGCTATGGGGATCGATGAGAAAGGTATGGCGCGCGGAAAGCTTGGCGACCCCCAGGTTCATCAACGAGTCGTACGAGGATGAGACCTGATGGTTTGTATCCGCGAGCAGCCTGAAGCCGAGACCTTCTTTGGCGCAGAACTTCTGGTGAGTGGTTTCATCCTGAACACTCACGCCGAGGATGATCGCGTTTTTCTCCTCATATTGCCGGAGGTCGCGCTGGAAATTGTGTGCTTCTTTGGTGCACCCGCTGGTGAAGTCCTTGGGATAGAAATAGAGCACCACCCATTTGCCGCGGAGGTCGTGCAGACGGAGAGCTTTTCCATCCTGCGAATTCAGCGTAAAGTCCGGCGCGGGCGTCCCTGAGGAGGGCGCTTTGCCTCCGGTGCGCATGGCGCGGACGACGACGATTCCGATGAACAGAACGATGATAGCTACGAAGATTCCAATCATTTTCATCTCGCATACTCACCTCTGGTGTTGCACTGGACACGCTGCGCAGTGGCTATTCCTTTTGGCTGAACAGACCGAAGCCTAAGCGAAACTGAATGGTATTAATACCTGGATTTGGCGTTGCAAGCCCAGCGTTCGAAATATGCATGTAGCGGACTTCCGCGCTGAGGTTGCGCTTGCTGCGCAGGAAGTGGAGGCCGGCTGCGCCGCTGGTGGTGAAATTGATGCGGGATGTTCCTTCGGGCACCTTGGTATTGGTAAAGAGAGTGCCGCCGCCAAGTTCGAGATACGGAACCACGCTGCTGTGCGTGTCCAGCGCCCATTTGAACGCGAAAGGGTTTATGCCAACGCCGTAGGCGGTGTTCGTTTTCTGAGCAACCATGAAGACCGGAACGGCATCCACGGCATATTCCAAGCGGCCGCGCAGGAATCCAGGTCCGTGCGGCGCAGTGAGGATCAATCCGTAGCGGAAGCCCGCATTCCATACTCCGTCGCCGGATTGGCTGCCATTGATTCCGCGGCCACCGCCGGTCCACACCTGCAACTCATGGCCGCCCTCGACGGGGCCGGCTTGCGCGCGAACTGCGGGCGCGTTGAGGAACATGGCAAAGAGGACGGCCGTTAATACTCTTCTCACAGAGGGCGCTCCTTCCAGTTCTTTGATTCCCGCCGCCGCGGTCTTGGTGCTGAGAAGATATAGAAAACTGGTTCGAAAGGCGACTCCCTTCTACTCTATTCGAGGTAAGTGCAGACGATGTGGATGACATCGTCGGCAGCTTCTTCCGAGGATTTGGAATTGCGAGGCATGTGGTCGCGGATGTGGTCTTCGATCAGCTCGGCCATGAGGCTGTTGATGGCGCCGCGGGCGGCGGAGAGATTGCTGGCCAAGAGCCTTGGGAATTCCGGCATTGTTCATGCGGTGGTAACCACTCCAGGCTTATCTTGGGCGGCGGCAGTAGCTGACGAATCCAGGGGACAAACAATGTCCAGAAGTTTTTTGTGTTTGCCTTGGTATTTGCGGGTTGGAGCTGCCTGGCTGGCTATCCTGGCGGTTTCTCCGGCCGTGCACGCACAAGAAGCATCTGTTCCGGGACCTCCGATTCCGATCGCTGCTCCCGAAGAGACAACGGAAGACGATGCAGTCCCGGCGATGTTTGCACATCCGGAGACGGACCGCTGGTGGATTTCGGGCCAGGCGAATTGGATCTCGCAGTGGCATCCCGCGTTTCATTCTCCTTATGAGGGACCGCGAAGCCTGTCTCCACAAGCGCAGGATGCCACTTCACGCGTGCTCACCCTATTTACGGGCGTGCGTTTCACGAATACAAACGAACTGCTCTGTGATGTTCAGGAAACCGGCGGCCATGGAATCGGCGAGGCCGTCGGCCTGGCGGGTGTCACGAATCTGGACATCGTACGAAACCCCGATCTAAGCAAAGCGCCTTACCTGGCTAGACTCATATGGCACCACATCATTCCTCTGGGGCGCAAGAAAATCGACAGCTCCCGTTCGCCGCTCTCACTTTTTTCCTTGCTTCCCGAGCGCAGGCTGGAAATCCGCTTCGGCAAGTTCAGTTTGGCGGACTTCTTTGATACCAATACTTACGGCACCGACACCACTTTTCAGTTCATGAACTGGACCGTGGATAACAACGGCGCGTACGACTATGCGGCGGACACGCGAGGATTCGCGTTTGCGACGATGCTCGAGTATCACGAGCGACGCTGGGCGGTACGCTTTGCGGAAGCCTTGATGCCGAAAGTGGCCAACGGCATTCACCTCGATGCGGACATGAGCCGAGCCCGCGCAGAAAATGTGGAATTCGAACTGCACGGCACGATGCTTCGACATCAAGCAGGAACTATCCGCTTCCTGAGTTTCATCAATCGCGCCAACATGGGCAGCTACCGCGAAGCGGTCGACGGTTTTCTCTCAGGTCTGACTCTCAAACCCGATATCACCGCGCATCCACTCCATACCACGATCAAGTATGGATTTGGCTTGAATTTTGAACAGCCGCTGAATGGTTGGGTGGGCGCGTTTGGCAGGTGGGGGTGGGACGAGGGCCGGCATGAGTCGTTTGCCTATACGGAAGTGGATCAGACAGTGGAAATTGGCTTGGGCGGCAAAGGCAAGCCGTGGCATAGAAAATTCGACCACGCGGGACTGGTATTTGTTTCGAACGGTATCTCGCGAGACCACCAGGAATATCTCGCTCTCGGTGGTTCCGGTTTTCTTCTCGGCGACGGCCGTCTCAATTACCGCCGCGAGAACATTATCGAGACTTATTACACGCTGCATGTTTGGCGGGGACTTTATCCTTCGTTTGGCCTGCAGCACATCAACAATCCTGGCTACAACCAAGACCGGGGGACCGCTAGTCGTGCCCACCATGCGGCTCCATCTCGAGTTCTGAATACCGGAAACTCCTTGGCAGCAGACCAAAAGTCTGCTAACTAAGTGCTGCTCGTTTAATCCGAGTCATCAAATGTTGGCCTTTTAGATCCCTTCCGTTTGGGGTGTTGCCACTTAACGTTGGGTTGGGGGGAGTAATGAAAGTAGATTTGCGAGTGACTCCGTTTATGGAGTTCACCAGGGTGGTCCGTTTTTTCTTTCCGGTATTGGCGACCATCGTATTCTTTTCTTTCGCTGCCAGCGCACAAACGGTTGATGAGGTCATCGCCAAGAATATTCAGGCGCATGGTGGACTCGACAAGCTGAAGGCCGTGCGCAGCATGCGCACCACGGCAAGGTTCAGCCAAGGTTCCTTTCGCGCCGAATTTCGTCAGGAAAACAAGCGCGCCGACAAGGTTCGAGAAGAATTAATCATTCAAGGGCTGGCGCAGGTGCAGGCCTACGACGGCAAGACGGGATGGCAGATCTCACCTTTCGGTGGGCGCAAAGATCCGGAGCTACTCTCCCAGGACGACCTGAAAAGCTTGGTCGTGGACGCCGATATCGATGGGCCTCTGGTGGAGTACAAAGAGAAGGGCCACAAGGCCGAACTCGTGGGGCACGACTCGATGGAAGGAACGGATTGCTTCAAAATCAAGCTGAGCATGAAGAACGGAGACGTGCGCTACTACTACCTCGATGCCGACTCGTTTCTCGAGTTGAAGCTGGAAATTCAAACTACGATTCGCGGCGCGCTGCAGGAGAACGAGCTGTACTACGGCGACTACGAACTGGTAAACGGCATCTATTATCCATTCGCCGTCGAGCAAGCGCAAAAAGGCAGCGCGTCACGTGCGCAAATCTCCGTTGAAAAGATCGAACAAAACGTACCGCTGGAAGACGCACATTTCTCGATGCCGGTCTCCAAACCGGAGACCAAGGCGCCGCCGGCCGGAAAGTGATTCTCTGCCGCACGAAAATTCATGGATGGGACTTACACCAAAGAGCCGTGGTTTCTACTTTATCGCTGAGGAATCCGCCAATATGCGCAAATCAATCCGCTGCTTTGCTGCCGTGATGATGGTGTTTCTCGCTACGATGATTATTGCTGGGCCCGCGCCCGCCCAAGACACCAAATTCGATTCGGACACGATTTCCGGTCTCGGTGCGCGAAACATCGGCTCCGCCTCCATGAGCGGGCGCGTGGCCGCGATTGCGGCAGTAAAAGAGGACGGACGGCTGACGGTCTATATTGGTGCGGCCAGCGGCGGCGTCTGGAAATCTTCGAACGGCGGCACCACGTTCAAGCCCGTTTTCGATAAGGAAGCCGCGCAGTCCATTGGCGCCATCACCATTGATCCGCAAGCGCCGAAAACGATCTGGGCCGGCACGGGCGAAGCCTGGACACGTAACAGTGCGTCCATCGGCACTGGCATCTACAAGTCGACGGATGGCGGCGACAGCTGGACCAACATGGGTCTGCAGAATTCTGAACGTATTGCGAAAATTATTGTCGATCCGAAGAACAGCAGTACCGTTTACGCCTGCGTGCCTGGAAAACTGTGGAGCGACAGTGAGGACCGCGGGGTCTACAAAACTACCGACGGCGGCAAGGGCTGGAGCAAGATTCTCAAAGGCGCGAATCTCTCGACCGGCTGCTCGATGATTTCCATGAATCCGCAAGACCCCAACGTCATTTTCGCGGGCATGTGGGACTTTCGCCGGAAGGGATGGACGTTCCGTTCGGGCGGTGAGAATCCCACCGCGCCCAGCGGCAGCGGTTTTTTCCAGACCACCGATGGCGGAAGCACCTGGAATGAGCTGGATGAAAAGAGCGCCAAAGGGCTCCCTGCGAAACCCTGGGGGCGCGTTGCCGTCACGATTGCCCCGGCAAAACCAAATGTTGTGTACGCTATGATCGAATCGACTCGCAGCGCTCTTTTCCGCTCCGAAGATGGCGGCAAGACGTGGGAAGAGCGAGACCGCAGCAATTGGATGGTCTGGCGGCCGTTTTACTTCGCCAACCTGATCGTCGATCCGAAAAACGAGAACAAGGTTTACAAGCCGGACCTCACATTGATTGTGAGCGAGGATGGCGGCAGAAGCTTCAGCGTGATCGGGAACGGCGCACACGGGGATTTCCATGATGTCTGGGTGAATCCCGACAATAGCGATCATGTCATCGCCGGCGATGACGGAGGCGTTTGGTATTCCTACGACGGCGGCAATACCTGGTGGAAGGGCAACAACCTTCCCATCTCGCAGTTCTATCACGTGAGCGCGGACAACGCCGATCCTTACCACGTATTCGGCGGATTGCAGGACAACAGCGTGTGGATCGGGGACTCACAGTATCCGGGCGGAATTACCAACGGCCGCTGGGAAAATATTTTTGGAGGGGATGGGTTCTGGGTATTTCCGGATCCCGCCGACGCGAACTACGTTTACGCCGAATCACAGGGCGGCGAGATCGGTCGAGTGAATCGATTCACACTCGAGGCCCGGCTCATCAAGCCGCAACCCAATTACGGGGAAGGGAAGTTGCGTTTCAACTGGAACACTCCGATCCACATGAGCCCCAATGAGAAGGGCACGATTTACATCGGCGCACAATTCCTGTTCCGCTCCCGCGACCACGGTCAATCGTGGGACCGCATCTCGCCAGATCTCACTACGAATGACCCGCAGAAACAAAAACAGGAAGAATCCGGCGGCGTAACTGTCGACAATTCCTATGCGGAGATGCACACCACGATCTACTCCATCAGCGAGTCGCCGCGCGATGGTCAAACCATCTGGGTTGGAACCGATGACGGAAATCTCCAACTGACGCGCGATGGCGCCAAGTCCTGGACCAATGTCGTCGGCAATATTCCGAATCTGCCGAAAGCCTCGTGGGTTTCGTGGGTGGAAGCGAGCCTCTATGATGCGGGTACCGCTTATGCAACGTTCGATCGGCATACGTTTGGAGATATGGGGCCTCACGTCTTCAAGACCACGGACTACGGGAAGACCTGGACGCCGATCGTAGTCGCAGACAGCGGTGTGCGCGGCTATGCGCATGTCATCAAGGAAGACTCGCTGGTGCCCAATCTGCTCTTCCTGGGAACCGAATTCGGTCTCTGGATTTCACTGGATAGCGGTAAACACTGGGCGCAATACAAAGGTCACGAATTCCCCAACGTAGCTGTCCGAGACATCGTGGTGCACCCGCGCGAATCGGATCTGGTGGTGGCCACCCATGGCCGCGGCATTTGGGTCGTGGACGACATCACGACGTTGCGTAAGCTGACTCCCGAAGTCATGGCGCAAGAAGCTGTTTTCCTCCGGGCCAAGCCCGCGCAGCAGCGGCTCCCGGCCAATGGCGGCTGGGCGGAAGGAAGCGCAGTGTTCACCGGGCCCAATCCACCGGACGCGGCGCTGATTACCTACTACCAGAGCAAGCGTCACATTTTTGGGAAAATGAAACTGGAGATTTTCGATTCCCAGGGCCAGCTGGTGGATACCCTCCCTCCGAACAGCCGCCGCGGCATCAGCCGCGTGGAGTGGCCCATGCGCCTTAAGGCGCCCCACGTTCCTCCCGCCGCCACGGCTGCGTTTGAAGCGAACCAGGGCCCCAGAGTTTTGCCCGGCACCTACACAGTGAAAATGACGCGCGGGAAAGAGACCTACACCACGCAGCTTGTCCTGGAACTTGATCCGCGTGCTAAGTTCTCGATGGAAGATCGCAGACTGGAATTCGACGCAGCGATGCGCGCCTACCGACTGCTCGGGGAGATGAGCTTCCAAGTCGATCGCATCAACGGCGTTCACGACGCACTCATGGAGCGCGGCACAAAACTGAAGGGAGACCCCGCCTTCGGCAAGAGGCTACAGGAACTCGCCGGCAAAGTGGAAGCCATGCGAAAGAAGATCGTGGCCACGACGGAAGGAGGAGCCATCACCGGTGAGGAGCGAATCCGTGAAAAAACGACGCAACTTTACGGCGTCATCTTGAACTATGAAGGCCGTCCAACCGACTATCAGATCGCGCGCATCGATTCGTTGAAGAAAGAACTGGAAAAAGTGGCCGGTGAATTTGATGCCGTTGTTACCAAGGAGCTTCCCGCCGTGAACAAAACACTCTCGCAGAAAAAACTGGAAGCCATCCAGCCGATGGACCGCAAAGCCTGGGATGTCGCGAACAGCGATTCGGAAGAAGGGGCCCGCACTGGCGGCGCTGCCTTGCATGAACGCGATTAATTTCTACGTGGCCTATAATTGCCGCATTTCTAAACCACCCTCCGCAAACACATGACCATGTCGGCGAGATAGATGCGAACAAGTACAGCGACTCTCGAGCATCGAAGGCTGCGGGATACGCTTATAACCGAACGGTGCGCGGGACCTCCGGCCCGCCTGCAGGCATTGACCTTTCCGATGGCGGGTCCAGTGAATCACTCGTTCGCCGTCGCCCGGAAGGACGAAGGCGGATGTCAGTCTCATTTTCCGAGGAGCTGACGAGCATAGGCTGGTGCTTTGCCAGCATCTTCGTGTTTGAAATAGGCGTACACTCCGACGCCCTGGCCAAGCCAGGCGTCGAAGCGTTTTCTCCAGGCTGTAATTTGCTTCGGAGCGTAGTTTTCAAGTCGCAAGCGGGCGTAGGTGAAGTCGGCAGTAAGCACATCGGGAGGCGTTTGCTTGTCGGTCTCGGACAGGCAAAGCGCCGTCTTGTGTTGACGAAGAACGGAATACGTTTCGTCGGTGTACCACGACGGATGGCGGACCTCCAAAGCGAAAGCGAAGGCGGTTGGGCGAAGAGCAAGAAAATCCTCCAGCAGAGGACGATCGAACTTGAAGTTGGGCGGCAGTTGAACGAGGATTGGGCCCAGGTGGTCGCCGTCGTTTAGAACGCTGGCGACTTCCAGGAAACGTTTCACAGTGCTCTCGCAATTGCGGAGCCTTTGAATATGGGTGATCTGTTGGTTGGCCTTCAAAGCGAAGCGAAAGCCTTCCGGCACGCTCTTGGCCCAATTCAGAAGGGCGTTCTCGGTGGGCATGCGATAGAAACTGTGATTGATTTCGACCGTCGAGAACTGCTGGGCATAGAAGCCGAGCATTTGGCGGTCGGGAAGCTTCCCTGGATAGAAGCTGCCCTTCCACTCCTTATAGGAGTATCCGGAAGTGCCCACGCGAAGCTGTCCCGGGTGAGGGATAGAAGACCTCCGTGGAGGGCCATTAAATCACAGGCCAGGCGCTGGGAAAATAGGGACAGCCCCTTTCGCCACGAGCGCCTATTGCACAACCTCGCTAAGTCATTGATTTCATTGGCGGGAATTGGGTTGTGCAACACCTGCTAGTGGTTTTTTTTCGCCGATGGCGAGACCCGACGGCTGAGCGATTCGATAGCATTCTCCAGTCGTTGACGTCGTTCCCAGAAATCGCCCCAGAGATCACCCTTCTCCTTTAAGCGCGCAAAGACCGTCTTTATGTTCAGTGATGCGGGGCGTAAGCCGGGACGCAATTCGCGGGGTAACAGCGGAGCGGAAACGGGCGCTTGCGGGAATGCTCGCACGGCGTAGGGGGCAGCCAGCGGGCGCCCAAGAGCATTCTGTTGGACGTCGATCAGGACGCGACCGGCGGGACGACGTGCGACGGATCGTTCGTTGGTTACCAGATTCGAGTGTTCGGCGGTTACGGTTCGAGCGACGATCTCGGCGAAGGTTCGTAACTGTTCGTACGTATAGACGGGCTCAACAGGAATATACAGGTGGATTCCAGTTGCGCCTGAAGTTTTCAAGAAGCTCGCCAACCGCAATTCTTCCAACTTTTCATGGAGAACTCGAGCGATCGTGACTACAACGGAGAAATCGGTGCCCTCAGAAGGATCGAGGTCGAAGAAGAAATAGTCAGGATGCTCAAGATCGGCATAGCGGCTGGACCACGGGTTGTGGTCGATGCAACCGAGGCCGGTCAAAAACAGCAGGGAGGCCCGATCGTTGGCGGTGGCGTAGTGTATTTCTTCTCCGCGTTTTTCGGAATCGAGGGGCATGGTTGTAAACCATTCTGGTATCCCCTCGCGCAAGTCCTTTTGAAAGAAAGCTTGGCCCTTGATTCCGTCTGGGTAGCGGCGCAAAACCAAAGGCCGATCGGCGAGAAAAGGCAAGACGAAGTCGGCCATGCGGTAGTAGTAGGCCAGTAGATTTCGTTTCGTGTAGCCGGACTCGGGAAAATAGACTTTGTTCAAGTTGCTCAGCCGCAGCCGTTTGCCGTTGAGTTCAATGGTGACGGTTTCCGAGCCTCCCTTGAACAACTCAGCTTCGATCTGGGCTTTTGTGTTGAGTACGCGGCCGACGAACTCGGGGGCTCGAACTGCAGTTGGATCGGCGGCGGGGGCGGCTTCGTTCTCCCATTGGCAATCCAAGGGACGCGCATCCTCGCGGAGCGCGAGGAAAACAGGATGACGCAGGGAGTGCTCCTGTGTCCAGCCGCTGAACTTGACACGCGCAACTAAAACCGGAGAGACCCAGGATGGCCTTTCGTTGGTTTCGGGCACGGTGTCGAACGGGCAAGCGGGAGCCGCGAGTTCCTTCAACTTGCTAGTTACTTCTTTTAGCTTTTTCGCGTCAAATCCACTGCCAACATGACCGATGAATCGAAGTTTTTTGCCTTGATACAAGCCCAACAGCAGCGAGCCAAATGGAAGGGCAGCACTGCGAGGTGCACTCCAGCCGCCCACGACAGCGTCCACCGTTTTAGTAATCTTTAGCTTCACCCAGTACGGACTTCGATCACCAACGTACGGGCTGTCGGCTCGCTTTGCGACGATCCCTTCCAAGCCATTCTGTTCTGCCAGCCCGAACAGTTCTTTTCCGTGCTCCAACTGATGGTCGGAGTACCGAAACTGTTCGGACGTGCGAAGCAATCGGTACAGGAGCTGCTTGCGATCGAGGAGTGGAGTTTCGCGAAGGTCGTATCCGTCACAGTAGAGAAGATCAAAGACGAAGTACACGACAGGGACCCGCGAGAGGAGGCTCTCGCTGGGAGCCCGCACGTGCATGCGTTCCTGCAAGAGTTCGAAGTCACTGTGACCACGGGTGTCTAGAGCGACGATCTCTCCATCAAGAATTGCCTGGCGGGCGGCCAAGGCATCGGGAAGAGAGGCCAGTTCGGGATAGCGCTTGTCCATGTCAACGCCGGTGCGAGAGCGTAACGTCAAAGCGTCATTCTCAATTCGGGCTAGCGCGCGCACACCGTCCCACTTGATCTCAAAGAGCCAGTTGGGATCGGAAAAGGGGCGGTCGGTGAGCGTCGCCAGCATGGGTTCCACGCGAGACGGCATCGAGCACTTGCGTGCGCCTTGCAACTCTGCCGCGCGAATTGGGCTTGCCTTGCGTTTGGGGGGCAGCTCCTCCTTAATCTCTTCTAGCGTGCGTCCCGTGAGGACCGAGCCGTCGTGCTCCTCGATGTTCCAAGCGGAATCTTCGGCGGCGTCCTTGTGTTTCATCATCAGCCATTCGTTGCCCTTCTCGCTGTGCCTAAGCTTGACCAAAACGAAGCTGCCCCGCAGCTTCTCGCCGTTCAGATTGAACTTGATTTCCTCCCGTTCTAGTTGCTTTCGCGCATCGAGGGTGCCCTCAACGGTGAAGGTCCCGCGGTCCCAAACCATAACCGTTCCTGCGCCGTAGCTGCCCTCGGGGATCTTTCCTTCAAAGCCGCCGTAATCGAGCGGATGATCCTCGGTTTCGACGGCCAGACGTTTGTCCGCGGAGTTAAGCGAAGGTCCCTTGGGCACAGCCCAGGACTTCAACGTGCCGTTGATGGCCAAGCGGAAGTCGTAGTGCAGGCGACGGGCAGCATGTTTTTGGACGACGAACGTATTTTCGGAAGTGGCTTGAACGTCTTTGCCAGAGGGCTCGGGAGTTAGGTCGAAGCGGCGTTTTCGCCGGTATTCTTCAAGCTTGGACATGAAGGCATTCTATCCCAGACTTTTCCTTGGGCCCCAGGCCTGCCCATCCGATGCAAATTAGTATGAAGCTGACTGATAAACGACCTGCCCAGGATTCGTCTTGCTTCCTGCCGGCGTGGACGGCTAATCTTAAAGGCTTGTGCACCGTCCCAAGGCTGCCGTCGAAGGAGCGTTCACATGGCCACGACCGTCTGGAAAGGCCACCTCACCTTTGGCCTGATTTCGATGCCCGTCCGCATGTTTGCCGCCGCCCGCGGTGAACGAATCAGTTTCAACCAGCTCCACAAGCAGTGCCATTCGCGTCTCAAGCAGCCCCTGTTTTGTCCCGTCTGCAATCGCAACGTGGAACGGTCCGAAATTGTGAAGGGCTATGAATACGAAAAGGACCAGTACGTCTTGTTCAACGAAGAAGAACTCGACAAGATCGAGCCCTCCTCGGCGCGCGTGATGGAGATTCTGGAGTTCGTGAAGCTGGATGAGATGGATCCGCTGTACTTCGATTCCTCCTATTACCTCACGCCGGAAGACGCCGGGGTGAAAGCTTATCAACTGCTGATGAAGGCTATGGAGGAGTCCGGATACGGAGCCATCGCGAAGCTCACCATGCACCAGCGCGAACACATCGTGATTGTCCGGCCAGGGACTAAGGGCATGACGCTGCATACGATGTTTTATTCCAATGAGATTCGCGCGGCGGAGTCCGTTCCGACTGACAAGATCGAAGTGAAAGAACAGGAAAAGAAGCTGGCGCGACAACTTATTGAAAGTCTTGCGGCTCCCTTCGAGCCACAAAGATATCGGGACGAGTATCAAGAGAATGTGCGGGCGATGATCGCTGCCAAGCTCAAGGGCCAGGAGGTAACCGAAGTTGCCCAGCCGCATATGGCTCCGGTGATTGATTTGATGGAGGCCCTCAAGAAAAGTCTCGCGGAAAAGCAAGCCCCGGCTGCGGCGGCCGCACCCGCAGCGCCAGTGCCGGTGGGCAAGAAACCTCCAACTCGAGCCGTGCAACCGATCTCATCGGTGCAGAAAAAGGCAGGAAAGAAGGCCACCGGTTAATTCCTGATGGGTGCGACGGACAGATTCACTCCGGAGGAGACCCAGCGCATTGTGGGTCTGACCGGGAAGCAGCTGGATTATTGGGACCGCTTGCGCCTTGTCTCTCCCCGAAAAGAACAAGGAAGCCGCTTCTACGACTTCGGCGACCTGATTGGCCTGCGCACAGTAAAGCAATTGATCGAAAAAGGAGTGCCCGCCAACCGTTTGCGACGAGCGCTTGCCGCGCTTCGTGAGAAACTTGCCCAAGTCCACGCGCCGCTGGCGGAGCTGCGTGTTCTTTCCGATGGGAAAGATATCGTTGTGGAGCGCGGCGGGGCGCGACTGGAACCGCTGTCGGGTCAGTTTGTGTTGAACTTCGAGATTGGCGAGCTTGACGAAAGAGTTCGTGTCATGGCGAGTCGCAATGCCGATGAGTGGCTGGCCACGGCACTCGCTTATGAGGCCGAGGGAAAGACCCGGGCCCAAGCAATCGATGCGTATGAGCGTGCCCTATGCGTCGATCCCCAGAGGCTTGAGGTACTGATCAATTGCGGGACGCTTTGCTACGAGGATGGAAATCTCGAAAAGGCGTCTGAGTACTTCCGTCGCGCTCTCGGATTGGACGCGGAAAACGCTTTGACCCATTTTAATCTAGGGAGTGTGCTGGAAGAAATCGGCGAAGTCGAAGCAGCACGGCGGCACCTCCGGCGAGCAGTTCGTCTGGATCCAAACTATCCCGACGCACACTACAATCTGGCTTTCGTTTGCGAGAAGCTGGGCGCGTATGCCGAAGCGCAGGAGCACTGGGAAGCATATGTCCGACTAGACCCCGTGGGCCCTTGGTGCAACTATGCCCGCCAACGCCTCGCCTCTTCCAAGACGGCCAAGTCGGCCAGTAACAAGTAAGGGCGAACTAAGGTTGCGGTGAGCGACAGGAGAAGCCTAGCCTCGGCCGTCAGCAGGGGACGTACAAGGGTCCAGTCAAGTTTAGTTGAGGTATAGAAATGTGCAGGAACATCAAAACACTTTTCAACTTTGATCCGCCCGTCACCGCAGCAGAGATTCAAGCTGCCTCTCTCCAGTTCGTGAGAAAAATCAGCGGTTTTAGCAAACCGTCGAGAGCCAATGAGGCCTCGTTCCTGGCTGCTGTCGATGATATAGCGGAGATATCGACCCGTCTCATTCATGCCCTCGAAACGACCGCAGCACCGAAGAATCGAGAAGAACAAGCCGCAAAGGCCAAGGCTCGCGCCTTTTGAGAGAGTCGTACTCGAGTCCGCCAAGCACGGCCTCTGATGAGCGTGCTAAGTCCTTGCTAGGGTATGAGTTGGCGGAGCAGGAGGAGTCGGAATTCTGACCTGCTGAGAACGCGTAACTTCAGAGCCCCTGACATTTAACGGCTCAATGCTTCGCAGTTGGGAACCCTTCCGCAAGAGTGACCAACAGGCTCATCAGACCTGCAGTTTGCGCAGATAGGGAACGCTGGCTTGCATCATTTCCAGGTTCATTTCGACGAAGTAATTCTTTATGCCGCCCACTTTCGCTGCGGTAAAGATTTTCTTCCAATCCAAAGTGTCTTGCCCCACGGCCATCACTTTCTTAGTTTCTGCCGACCAGCCTTGTACGTGCATTGAAATGAAGCGGCCCGGATACTTCGTGAAATACTGAGCGGCGTCATAACCCTGGCTGATCGTGGAGACCTGGAACTGAAACTTGACCAGCTTCGGATCGAGAAGGTCCAGCAACAAGTCATAAGTCCGTTTGCCGTCAACCATCGAGAGTTCAAAGTCCTCATTGTGAAGGCCCTGCTGGATGCCAGCCTTAGCCGCCTGTTCGCCCATTTTGTTGTATTCGTCGGCCGCTCGCTTCACATCATCCATTGTCGGTTTCCGAGGCCCGCCGAGGCTTGGCACAATCATTTGCGTCAGGCCCACATCTTTCGCCCAGGCAATTCGGCCCTGTTGATTCCCCCTCAGCTCCTCGATGCCGAAGTGAGAACTCACAGTACTGACACCTGCGTCGCCGAGAATTCTCCGGAGCTCGGTGCCTGTGTATTTGCCAAGGCCCGCGAAGCCCGAATCGGCGTAACCTACCGGCGAGCAAAGCTCAATGGTCTGAAATCCGGCCTCGGCAAGCCGTTTGATCGTGCCGGGAAAGTCCTCGGCGATCATTGCCCGAACAGGCCACGTCTGACATCCGATGGGCATGCCCAGCGGATTGGCGCGAAGCTCCCGTGCACCGGCGGAAACAAAGCCGGCCGCGGCGGCACCCTTCGCCGCATCCTTAAGAAACTCTCTTCTCGAAATCGCCGACATTGACGCCTCCTTGCTCGCTGATATTTTGCTACGTGGCTGTGCCACGCCTGAACCGGTGAAATCTGCAGCTCTAAGATTACACGTACTCGTTAAAGTTCCCACCCTCTTCGACGTTCCGGGCGGACGTAGTTCTGTGCGAGAGCGGAGTTAACGACTCTCAGGTTAGAGCGATCCCAATTGAGTCTTTGTCCCAAGCGAGTAGCGAGATTTCCCAGGAGCAAGGTCTCGGTGACTAGGCCCGAAAATTCGAAATTCCCACCGGGCTTGACTTTGCTTCCCTTGCAGGCCTCCAGCCATTCCCGTTCGTTGCCAGGTGACCTTGGCAGTGTTTTTGCCGGCTCTTTGTAGCTATTCATCTTCGTCTCGGGAATGATCTTTGGACGAGCGCCATTGAATGCGCAAAGAATTTTGCCACGGTCTCCGATGAAAAGAAGCCCTTCGTCATTTTCTTCCCCGTCCCCTTTTAGCGGACGGTCTTCTTCCAGTTCCTCTGGACGCGGAGGTTTTAGACCACCGTCATACCAGCTGAATTTCACCGGTGGCATGTCGCCACGGGCCGGGAAGGTGAAGCGGATGATCGAAGCCAGCGGGTAGGTCTCTTCGTAGCGCTCGCTCGAACTCGCTTCCACACTCATCGGCGCTTCCAGCTTTAGGACTCGAAAAATCGTATCGAAACTGTAGGAACCCATGTCGCCAAGAGCGCCACAGCCAAAGTCGCTCCACCCGCGCCATACAAACGGCAAGTACGCATGGTGGAAAGCGCGTTCGGGCGCCGGGCCGAGCCAGAGATCCCAATCCAAACCCTCCGGCACCCGTTCGGCTTCTTTGGGTCGTTCGAGACCTTGCGGCCAGTACGGACGGCTGGACCAGTTGCTGACTTCGCGCACTGGCCCAATTGCGCCATCCCAAATCCATTCACACAGCAAGCGCGTGGCTTCAGAGGCTTGATTCGCGACAGCGATCTGAGTGGCCACGCCGGCATCGCGCGCGATTTCGGCCATGCGGCGGGCTTCATAGATGGTGTGGGTCAAAGGCTTCTGGCAAAAGACATGCTTGCCCTTCTTCATCGCCGCCACGGATACGGCCGCGTGCAGGTTGTCGGTGGTGCACACGACAACGGCATCGAGGTCCTTGTGCTTCTCGAGCAGCTCCCGGAAGTCGCTGTAGGCCGCGCAGCCGCGAGACTCGCCGGAACGTCGCTGAAGACCGTTGTAGGCGTCGACGATTTTCTGACATGGTTCGCGGCCTGCAACGCCACTGGTCACCTGGAGAGAATGGGTCAATTGCAGGGCCTGGTCGGGGCTGAGCCAATCCCAGCCACTATCGACGCCCAGCAGTTTGCGAACGGACTTGCAAAACTCATGCGTATCCCACTGCGGGTGATTGGCGCTGGACCGGTTGGGATCGCAGACGGCGACGCCTTGCACGTCGGGTTCACTCAAAAAGCGCAGCATGACGCGCAGGCCCTGCGAGCCAACGCCGATAAACGCAATATTGACCTTGTCGCTCGGTGGAACATATCCCGCGCCGCCCAACACCCGACGCGGTACGATGGACAGGCCCATCGCCGCCGCAGCGGTTTGCCCTAAGAACGTGCGCCGCGAGACCGAGCTCTCTAGGAAGCTCTGAGACCGAGGTCGATTTTTCACTGTCCCTCCTAGCAACAGCTCACAAATACCGCAGGAATCTGGTGGCTGCTCGCATTTTGCAGTGATTTACCACAATACTGCTCAACTTGGATACTGTAAACGAACCAGGGGTCTGCATGTGCGAAATTGGCAGTTGCACCACTTGCGGCCGATTGCGAGCGGATGACGGCGTGCAGCATCCCTCCTTCCAGGAAGTGCAATCTGGACCGGGAAAAGTCCTGGTCACATATCCTGGATTTGTGGGAGATTCAGGCACACATTCTCCAGATGGAACCTCTTTCTCAATACCGACCCGCGTGAAAGACTGATGCAATCTAAGACGACCTAGCACACCCAGAGCTCCCTGGCAGTTCATTTCCGTCTGATCAGAAGTTGTCCATTCCGCTTAAAATCCGAGATAAACTGCATCTGCAAACTGCGGTGATCAATTCCGAGAGTGATGCGCCCCGCGAATAACAAATTTGCGAAATTCATGGCACTCCAAGTGGGCCGACCACGTTGAGCACAGAAGCTTGCATTGACGAGGGACCTGCCTCGAGAATCAACCAATTGCTGGATGTCCTCGTCACTGAGGGTGGAAGCGATCTACTGCTCGTTCCAGGTGTGCCCGCATGCGTGCTTTTCGAGGGTCGGGTAAAGAGGCTCGAAGAGCGCGTTTTGAACGGAACAGAGATTGAAGCAACTGTCCTCCCTGCCTTAACACCGCACGCGCTGAAGAATTATCGCGCCATTGGAATTGCGGATTCCTCGTATCGAGTCAATGGATCGGGTAGATTTAGAATAAATTTGCATAGAGAGCGGGGCAATCCTGCCGCCGCTATCCGCGCTCTGCCCTCATCCGTACCCACCTTGGATGCCTTGCATCTTCCAGCTTCCGTTCGTTCCCTTGCCCGGTTGCCTCGAGGCTTGCTTCTAGTCGGGGGACCAGCAGGGTCAGGAAAATCCACGACATTGGCCGCTCTAGTTAACGAGATTAACCAAAATGATGCGCGGCACATCGTCATCGTCGAAGACCCTATGGAATACGAGCACCGCCACCTTCGCAGCATTGTTGAGCAAGTGGAGATTGGCACGGATGCTCCAGATTTTCCGACGGCATTGCGGGCCGCAGTTAGGCAGGCGCCGGATGTGATCGTGGTGGGAGAAATGCGTGATGCCGAGAGTATGAGAATTGCTGTGGCAGCTGCAGAAACCGGACACCTAGTCTTGTCGACGCTCCACACGACAGACGTTGCAACTACAGTTGCCAGAATCTCTGATAGCTTTGCTCCGGAACGCCAGAACACCATAAGGCAGGAGCTCGCGATCGGATTGGCAGCAGTTCTAACTCAAATCCTACTCCCCAGCAAGCGAGGCGGTCGTTTTCCCGCAGCTGAACTCTTAATGGTTGGCTATGGTGCTAGGCAGCACATTCGGAGAAATATGCTCCAGCACCTACACCAGGAAATCGCGATTACAAAGAAAAAGGGCTCTTTCAGTCTCGAAGATTCGCTACTTAGCCTGATCAATCAGGGGCACATCGAGCGGGAGGACGCTTTGCTATGCGCTACACATCCTGATGACCTAGAAATTCTGTTAAGGGATGACCCGCGAAGTCTATGACTGCAGTCGTCAGCTTGCCATCCACAACGCGGGGGGAGTCGGAAGCCTGTCGGAGGCTTCGCCAGCGTAAGTTAAGTTACTGATTCTGCGAAGTCACAAAAAAACTTCAAAATGCTGTAAATCCCGAATGTGGGCACGCATCGGGCACACGAGAATTTCGCCCAGACTCAGCTCGGCGAACGGCAAGGAGGGTGATTCCTGTAATGCTGCTTCGGAGCGCACGCTGCTTTTGACAAGCTCGCAGTGCCTTGCGCAGTGCCGGCGTGGCCCGCGGGTCACGCTACGTGTTGATTGGAGCGCGTGCAGTCGAGAGGCGAGTCACCTCGCGGGGTATGCTGATTGCGGAATGATGTTCTAGCACTGCCAGCAATGAAGCAGAGTTCGTGGTGTTCGCTGTAGAGTTGCTCTTCAGGTGCATCAAGGAAGTCCACGTCAAGTTCGTAGTTTCTTGCTGTCAAATATATCTCGGCGTTTCTGCGCCCCCCAGCATCAATAGAGCAGCACGACGATGCGGAAGCGCGTAAACCCTGAGGCCCCTTTCCCAGGGCAGGCGCCCACTGCTGCAGACTTGTAGCGGCGGGATTGAATCTCCTTTTCCATAGTTCCTGGGAATCGGGAGATGTCGGGCGTCTCATAGTGCGCGATGTACTTTGCCTTGCTGTTTCCCACATAGTCTCGGTCGAGTTCGCAGCTCTTCCGCGCATCGTCCCCAATTTTGAGCAAGCGTAATCCGCGCGCAGTGAGAAGTTCCCCGACGCGTTTTTCCTGCTCCTCGATCGAGAGGACCGCGACGGCATGCGCAAAGTCCTCTACGGCGTATAAATCCACGCTGCCCTCGACTACCGCAACCCCAATCGAATCAGCGATGGCGTCAAGGATATTCGCCCGGTGCCCGGGGGAATGCATCCAGCCGTCATGGAACTCGTCGGCGGACGCCCCCATGGCAATATTCTCTGTAATATGGCTAAATCTTGCTCCTGCCTCTCGCGCCCGAGTCGCCAGGTCCGCTTCACCGGGCACTTGGTGCTCAAATAAATCCTGTTCTGCCATCTGTTCGGCATGCTTGCGCGCCGCGCGTGCCAGGCCCTCATCCCATTTCAGAATTGGCAGATGCCTTGCCAAACGTTCGCGATTCACGGAATCGAATAACAGTTGTTCTGCGTTGGAGGTTTTCTGCTGAGCCGGGCACGCGTGTGCAAAAAGGAATGCAAACGCAAATATCTGCGCCGCCCTATGCACCAGGCAACTCCTCATCATCGCACGGTCCTTCACCATTCGCAGCAGGCATCTAAGGCACCTTCGTCATTCGCCCGGAAAACCAATCTTGCTACCGAAAACGACCTCTAAACAGGTGATAATGGCAGTCTTGCTTACGTGAATTCAAACACAAAGGCCACCGTTAGCCCTCCGCCAAAGGCTCCAGTTGGGTTTTCCCGCATTTGGGTATAAGATACCTCCAAGTTCGGGTCCTTTCCTTCGGTAATTCGCTGGTTGGAGTCCGCATGTTTTTGTGCGTGCCGCGTCGCGCCTTCCCCGTTCTCATCCTTTTCTTCGTCCTTGCTCCCTGCCTATTCGCGCAATACTCATCTCTCCCGCCTGGGGAAGACCATCCGATCTTGGGTTTCAAGTTACAGAAGGAACTGGGAAAAGCCCTGGAAGCGTTGCGGGCCAACAAACCTGCCGACGCGCGCCACCACTTGGATGCAGTTTATCGGTCTGCTCCTGGTGACGCGGACGCAAACTTCCTTTTTGGCGTTTATTCCTCACAGATGAACGACTGGGTGCACGCTAGGAATTACTGGGAAAAAGTGTTGGCCCTCTATCCAAACCACCTGGGAGCCCTGTTGTCCTTGGGTGGTGCCCTCATGCGGGAAAGCAAGCCGAATGAAGCAGCTCAGTACCTCAACCGGGCTGTCGAAGCCGAGCCCACCTCCTGGCGTGCCCACGCGGTCCTCGCGGACGCTTACCTCCGGCAGGGCCGGCTAGAGGAATCCATCAATCAAGCAGAGCGCGCACTCGAATTGGGTCATGGCCAGGCGGGAATTGTTCAGCCGCTCCTGGCGCGGGCCCTCAATCTACACGGCGATCGCGAGCGTGCCATCCGGGTTCTACAAGCGTATCTCCGGGAAAATGCTTCGGACGCCGCCGCCGCGAAACAGCTCGAGAATTTGCAGACTCCCTTCGAAGCAGCAACGGAATTTCCGTCCGGCACGGTATCGACCTCCCCGCCTCAGCCTATGCTGGCAACCTCAGCCCTCTTGCCTTCTAATTGGTTGCCCCCCGATATTGATGAAAAAGTGCCGCCGGTCGAATCCGGCGTCGCATGCAACCTGGAAGAGGTCATCGCAAAGTCCGGCAACCGCATCCAGGAATTTATTGCCAATGTGGACCAATTCACGGCAACCGAGGCAGTGACCCACGTATCTATCAACAAGTGGGGATTTCCTTCTCGTCCCATCAAGTTCGAGTTCAACTATGTTGTTTCCATTAAGAAGAACCGGCTCGGCCTGCTGAATGTGGAGGAGTATAGGGACTCTCATTATTCGGCGGCCCAATTTCCCGATGGTATCGCCACCACAGGGCTGCCCGCCCTGGTACTCATTTTTCATCCTTCTAACCTTCAAAACTTTGCCCTTACCTGTGAGGGACTGGCGCGGTCGCACGGCGCGCCAGCTTGGCAGATCCATTTTCACCAAAGGACCGATCGACCCAATACCATTCGCACCTATCAGTTGGGAACCCAAGGCCCGGCTTACTCGGTCCCACTTAGGGGGCGCGCCTGGATCGCCGCGGACAGCTTTCAGATCGTACAGTTGGAAACGGATCTCGTCGCCTCTCTGCCGCAAATCCGCCTCGCTGCGGATCACGCCGCCATCGAATATGGTCCCGTGCACTTCCGCTCCCGCAACCAGGATATGTGGCTGCCTCAAATAGCGGAGGTCTTTTACGATTGGAGGGGTCGTCGCACTCATCGCCGTCACAGTTTCAAAAACTACTTGCTCTTCTCCGTGGACGACAAGGAACGCATTTCACAACCCAAGGCCCAGGGCGCGAAGCCTCAGTAAAGCCAGGCCGGAGGTAAAGGATGGCACGAAAGGCCTTGCTTCTCTGCGGTATCCTCATCTTCGCTGCTTTATGTCGCCATGAACGTCTTTGTAGCGACGCCGTGGGAGGGCTACAGCTCCGCCTCTCAAACGGTCAGCCGGCTGTCCGCGGTCGGCGAGTGCGAATGAGACACTTAGAATGGTGGAGGCGGGGGGAGTCGAACCCCCGTCCGAAAAGCGCTACGAACCGAAGCCTACATGCTTAGCTCAATTCCATTTGGTTCGCCCGCCACGCTCAGAATGAGCAAGAAACGCAACCGGCTAGTCCGATGGTTCTCGCCCGAGCCTTACGGACCGAAAGGCTCAGGCCAGCTCACTGTGTGACGCCCCTGACCGGGCCCATGAGCGAAGCCCGGGGAAGCGTGCGCTTAATTAATTAAGCAGCAAGTGCCAAGTTGTTGTTGGCATTTCTAGTTTCCACCAAGTTACGGGCAGGTGGGTCCCGGCATGCCTTCGGGCCGCGACAGCTTCCGTCGAAACCGTGTCGCCCCCACAGACTCCTTTATTCTACCACCTGGGCCAAGAGGCGGGAGGGTCGTCAGTTTTCAGTAGTCAGTCTCCCGGAAGAATTGCCCATCGGGACGCCCTGGCCCGCTTCCTCTGACAGCCGAATGCCGCCTACTGCTACTGCTGGTTAAGCAACAATTGGGCACACCAGTACCCGCAGCCCGTTGACTCGCGACCACCTACCTTCCAAAATGCCAAGATAGGGAATTCATGGGTACAGGCACGCCGAAAACCGGTATGGCACAAGAATCCAGCACCGTAGAACAAGCGATCGTCCGCGCGCTTCGGGACAATCTGGAGCGCATCCAGCGCACGTCTGACGAGCTGCATCACGCCGTTAACGACGTTGTTTCCGCCTGCTCCAGCAACAAGCCCAGCAACGCGCTCCCGCCGCTGCTCCGCGCGCAAACTTCGGCGGCCGCTCTTGAGGCCTCCTTCGAAGTGTTATTAAGATTCATTACCGGTTCTTTGCAGACCGGGTCGCACTCGCCACTCGAATCTCAAATTGCTGACTTGGTCGGCAAGTTTTCGGCCGAGCCGCCTGCCGCACCGCAACGTCCACAGCCTGCGCCACCCGAGCCCATGGCCTCGACGGTTGACGTCCAGCCCGCTGTTGAAGAGCCAGTCACGAGCGAGTTTGAGTTGCCCACCGAGCCGGAAACACTCCCGCTAATGGAGCCGACCGCTGCTGCGGTCGCCTCCGAGCCCGAGTTCGAAGGTGAGTTTGACGTCAACCGTCTCACCTCCGAAGAACAGGAATTGCACCGCCGCGCAAACCGGGTAGCCAAGGTTTCGATGCAGGACATTAAAATGCTCCGACCAGAGCAGGTACGCCTCGGCCGCCAAAACAAAGATCTCTGCATCCGATTGAAAGACGACATTGAAAAAGCTCATCGAGAATACGACCGCCGCTTCAAACCGATCATGGATCATCCAGTCGATTATTTTTATCGTTGGATGGTGGAGATCCTTGCCGAAGGGGACGCGCACGCCCTCGGCGACTACCCCTACGCCATGCCTGCACGCCATCACTAATCGAACGCCGGCTGCTCACTTTTGTAGCGCTACCCAAGATGCCGTATTATCCTGTGTTTGTATGTCACGATCTCTCCTAGCGCTGATACTCATTGTCGGCTTGTCCTTTGGCGTTGCGTTTGACACCTTTGCGCAGTCGTCCAAGCACCAACACAAGTCGAAAAAGCCTAAGTCGCCCCCTTGCCGGACGGGCTGCAAACCAGACACATCCGCGCCTCAAGTTGCCGCCGATACGCCGGACGACGAGGCCGCGCAAAAAGAACTTTCCGATCTCGCCCGCGCGCTCCACAATGGCGCGCCCACTTCAAACGAAAAACTCTCGAGCTTCGCTGTCAAGAACACCACCAACGTCTGGGGCGCCCGTGCCGCGCTTGCTCTTGGCTACGACGACTATTCGAAGAACCGAGCTGCGCGGGGTCTCGGGTGGCTAATCAAGGCGCAGAGCGACGCGCTACTCCGCGAATACGCTTTGTTCTGGACTGCTCAGACGCAGCGTGCACTGGGCCGCAGTGCGGACGCCTACAAAGTGCTGCAAACCATCCAGCACGATTACCCCAATACCGCCATGCGCGAGCAACTGCTGGAGGCCTTCGCGCCCACCGCGGTCCAGCTCGGACACGCACAGGAAGCCATCGATGTGCTCGACGCCTATTCTGCTACCACATCAAAGCCGACCCTTCTTTACGAACGCGCCCATGCCTATCAGGCCGCGCGCCAGCTTCCCCGCGCCGCAAAGGATTATCAGACCGTCTTCTACAGATTTCCCCTGGCGGACGAAGCCAAGCCCGCCGGTTCCGCTTTGTCGCAGCTGATGCACGCCCTGGGAAAAGAGTACGTTTATCCCGGCGTGGAATTACAGGAGCAGCGCGCCCAGGTCTTTTATGACGCACACAAATGGAAGGAAGCGCGCACTGAATTCGAAAAGCTTCTCACCATGCTCAAAGATCCAGCGAATCCCGCGCGCCAGCGCGCGCAGCTTCGCGTCGCGGAATGCCGCGTTCAGTTGAAGGGTTCACCTTCCTTGATCGCCGCCGTGAAGACCCCGGACCTCGAAGTGGATGCCGAGCGGCTCTACGCCTTGTCCCAGGCCTACCGTTTCGCGAAAAAGGAAGCGGAGATGTTTTCGGCGCTGAACATGCTGGCGAAGAACTATCCCATGAGCAAATGGAACGAAGAAGGACTGATGGCGGCAGGGAATTACCATTGGGTGGAGCTCGAACGCGAAAAAGCGGTCATCGCATACCAGCACGTCCTGGACTCCTTTCCAAACGGAAAATACGCCTTCAGCTGCGAATGGCGCATCGCCTGGGTCGCCTACTTGAATCGGCAGCCTGACGCCGATGACCGGCTCACCACCTTTCTCTTGAAATATCCAGTGTCGGCCAACTCCGTCGACGCCCTCTATTGGCTTGGGCGCAACGCCGAGCGCGGTGGCAACCCTACCCACGCGCGCAGCTTTTACAGCAAGGCTGTCGAGCGGTTCCCGCAAACGTACTTCGGCAATGCCGCGGCCGCCCGCCTTGCCAAGCTTGGTCCCGGCGAAGAAGATCTCGCGGAACTTCTGGAGAAAATCCCGCCACCACCCTCGCTTCGCTCCTTTGATGAACCGATCCCGGTTGCGGCCGCGGACCGCTGGGCGCGCGCCCAGGCTCTCCGCGCCATCGCTTTCGATTCCTCCGCCGAACAGGAGTTGAAGAACGCATACTTCGCGACCTCTTCGCCGCGCCTCCTGCTAGAAGCCGCACAGGCGGCTTTCGATCAAGGCCACTACGGGGCCGGCATGGCCTACGCCCGCATCTTCGTGCCCAATTTCGATTCCCGGAAGATCAGCGATCTGCCCGTCGCCGCATGGAAGGCGCTCTATCCGCTCCCCTACGAAGCTGCGTTACGCCGCGAAGCCGCCAAGAACGATTTCGATCCCATGTTTGCTGCTGGCCTCATTCGCCAGGAATCCACTTTTCAGGCGGACGCTGTCTCGCACGCCAACGCGATCGGGTTGATGCAGGTTCTTCCGAAGACAGGGAAACTCCTTGCCAAGCAGCTCAAAGTCCGCTACACGAAGAACAAACTTTTCGAGCCGGACTACAACATTGAACTTGGCATGGTTTACATTGCGGGCCTAGTGCGTCAAACGGGTGCCCTGGAATACGCGGCTGCTGCTTATAACGCCGGAGAAGACCGCATCGCCGCCTGGAGAGCCGAGCGCAACTACGAGGAGATCCCCGAGCTCGTCGAATCCATTCCGTTTACGGAAACCCGCGAATATGTGCAAGTCGTCTTGCGCAACACGGAAGTCTACCGGATGATTTATGGGCAGCCAAGCATAGCCACGCAGACCGCCAGTGGCCACGCCCGCTGACGAACCGTCCGTATACATTGAGCTTTGCCTATCGGAGTGTAGCCTGCTGTGGCGGGCGCCCCTAAGGCTACGATTTCATGGTTCTGAGAAGGTGCAATGACTGCTTCCGACTTCTCGATGGCAAAAATCTCCCGCCGCATGCTTTCGGCCAAGGCCGAACAATTCACGGAATCCGTTATCCGGGAAATGACACGCCTGGCCTTGAAGCATGGGGCCGTCAATCTGTCCCAGGGGTTTCCCGACTTTGCCGCGCCGGAGGAAATCAAGGAAGCCGCGCGCCGAGCCATCGCCGATGACATCAACCAGTACGCCATAACCTGGGGCGCGAAGCCGCTGCGCGACGCCATTGTCAAAAAATTTGAGCGCACCCAGGGCGTGAAGTACGACCCCGAGCGCGAGGTCACCATCTGCTGTGGCTCGACCGAAGCGATGATGTCCGCCATGATGGCGATCATCAATCCCGGTGACGAAATTGTCGTCTTCGAGCCTTTCTATGAAAACTATGGACCAGATGCGATTCTGAGCGGCGCCACACCGCACTTCGTCAAGCTGCGCACTCCCGATTGGTCCTTCGACGAAAAGGAACTCGCCGCCGCCTTTGGCCCGCATACCAAAGCAATCATTCTGAACACGCCCAATAATCCGACTGGCAAAGTCTTCACGCGAGCCGAGCTCGAATTCATCCGCGACCTCTGCGTCCGGTGGAACGCCTACTGCATTACCGACGAAATCTACGAGCACATCCTTTACGACGGCGCTGAACACATATCCATGGCGCGCATCGATGGCATGCGCGACCGCACCATTGTCATCAATGGTCTGTCGAAAACTTACAGCGTTACAGGATGGCGCGTGGGCTGGGTGCTGGCTCCGCCGGAACCGACGCAACCGATCCGCAAGGTCCATGATTTCCTGACCGTTGGCGCTGCCGCACCGCTCCAGCAAGCAGGCGCCAGTGCTCTTCACTTTCCCCAGGCCTACTATGACAAGCTCGCGGCTTCTTACACAGCCAAACGCGAACGGTTGCTGAAAATTCTCACAAGCAGTGGCTTCACCGTCTTTAAGCCTCGCGGGGCGTACTACATTATGACGGACATCGCGCGCTTTGCGGATCCTGATCCTGTTCGATTCCAGGCCGATACGAAAGACGCGCGCTTCGCCAAGTTTCTCGTCGAAACCATCGGAGTCGCCGTCGTACCCGGTTCCAGCTTCTACAACAACGCACAGGACGGCGCCTCCCAGGTGCGCTTCACGTTCTGCAAGAAAGAAGAAACCCTTGCTGCGGCTGAAGGGCGCTTGGCAAAACTCTATGCCTAGACATTTTCTCCGTCGATCTCGAGTCACCCGGGGCAACATCGGCATTCAGACGCGGAAACTCTGTGCTAGAATCCCCGTCTGATGAACACCTTACCTGCGAACCTGGATCTTATTCCCGCGAATTCTCTCATGAATGCCAACGGCGATGGCCCCGCGTTTGACATTTCTCGGAGCCCTACGCGCACGTTTCTCTGCTGTCTAACGGTCACGGATCAAATTGAACAGGAATCGCTCGATGTGTCGATTTGGGGTTCTGCCGAGGGTGAGACGTGGACGAAGAGGCCGCTCCTCAAGCTGCCGCAGCAGTTCTATCGCGGGACGACCAAGATGATCCTCGATCTCTCGCTTCGTCCGGAGATAAAATTCATTCGTGCTCGTTGGGAATTGAACCGCTGGGGCCGGGTGGCGCCGACCCCTATGTTTGTAGCCGGCCTGGAGCTCGGGGAGATACCGCCAATGTCCCGAGAGACCCCCACAACACGGATAGCGCTCGCCACCAAGTAACTCGCCTGGCGGGACTTTGGCTTGGGCAGGGAAGCCCCACGACCACGAGGATCAAATCGCCAGATTCTAAATTTTATATAAATTATGTAGTTTCAGGTGATTCAGGGCTTTTTAGGGGTAGGAGACTGACGGTCGGTTGCCCTGTGGTGGTTAGTCCCCTACCCCGCGAGTGGTCTTGCTTGTATAGACGATGTGAGGCCCCAAATAGTTTCCTGACTTCATCAAAATAGTTTGTGTCCCTTCCAGACCCTATTCACTTACCGGCACGGTATCCAGATATCTTGCCACCGCTGCTCTCCACTGAAACTTTTGCGAGATGGCTGCCTGCAGAGCCTGCGCCGCCACCGGTTCACCGTGGGTCAGATACGTCTGCTTGGGAGGTGCGGGCAATGCTGTGAGCCAGCGCAACAACTCGCTCTTTCCTGCATGTGCGGAGAACTGCCCCATCTCCGCGATCTCGGCGCACACCGGCACGACTTGTCCATAAAGGCTTAGCGACTTCGCGCCCTCCTGCAAGGCTCTCCCCCGCGTGCCTTCGGCCTGGAACCCCGCCAGGATCACAGCATTGCGTGCATCCGGCAGCCGCCGCACGAGGTGATGCAACACTCGGCCACCGCTGACCATCCCGCTGGCCGAAATGATGATGCAGGGTGTCTTGACGTTATTGATCGCCTTGGATTCCTCGACCGACCGGGTTAGATGAAATTCATGAACGTTCAAAGGATCGCCTTTTCCGCCGCTGCCTTCTTCCCGCGCATACTCCAGATCGTGGTCCTCTCTATGCTTCAGGTACAAATCCGTCGCGCTCAGCGCCATCGGGCTGTCCACGTAGACGGGCAAGCGCGGGATTCGCTGCTGGTCCTCGAGTTGCCGCAGGTAGTACATGAACGTCTGTGTCCGTCCGATGGCAAACGAGGGAATCACGATGGATCCTCCGCGCTTCGCCACGCGGTTCACGATCTGCGCAAGTAATTCCGCGGGATCACCGTCCGGATGCTCGCGATTACCATAGGTCGATTCGCAGACCAGCACATCCGCCTTCGACGGCGGCGTTGTCGGATCTTTCAGAATCGGCTGGTTGTATCGCCCGATATCGCCAGAGAACAACGCAACCGTCTTTCTGTTGCCCTCGGTGAGGGTCAGCTCCAGGCTGGAGGATCCAAGGATGTGCCCCGCGTCATAAGAAGCAACGCGAAACTCCGAACTGATATCGAGGCTGCCGCCGCGTGGCATGCTCTTGATCTGCTTCAATGTGGGATCAACATCCTCCGCCGTGTAAAGCGGCTCGGGATTGGCGTGACGACTGTCCTTGTGAATCCGTGCGTGCAGCGTGTCCTCTTGCTGGAGATGCGCGGAGTCCTTCAGCAATATGGTTGTTAGCTCGATCGTCGCTGGATTTGCAAAAATCGGCCCGCGATAGCCCGATTTCACCAGCACCGGCAGCCATCCAGTGTGGTCCAGGTGCGCGTGTGTGAGCACGAGGTAGTCGATCGTCTTAGGGTCGACCGGCAGCGGCTGGTAATTTCGGTCCTGCAGTTCCTGCGAGCCTTGGAAAATTCCGCAGTCCACCAGCAGCCGCTTGCCCGCCGCTTCGACCAGATATTTAGAACCCGTAACGCATCCCGCCGCGCCCAGAAAAGTGAGTTTTGCCATAGGCCCGTATTCTAAACGAACATCCTTACCAGACAACCCGTTTCGCAGGAGTTAGAATCGCCAAAACGACGATGCTTTCCAAAACAAACACAATCCAGTCACGATGGATCGCGCTGGCGCTGTTCCCCCTTTCTTCGTAGGCGATCCCCAGCGTCGCGGAATCCTCCCCCAGGGTCGTCCACGTCTTTGTCGCTCTTGCCGACAATCAGCATCAGGGCATCATTCCCGTTCCACCTGCTCTTGGGAATGGGCGGGATCCTCAGCGCAATCTTTATTGGGGTGCGGCCTATGGTGTTAAGACGTACTTCAAGGCCAGTGAGGACTGGGGACTCGCCTGGTCAGGTCGGGGCGCGCAAGACGCGATTCTGAAACGTTGCGTTTTCAAGAGCAGCAAGAATCAGTCAAATCAAGTTGGCCGTAACGGATTTTCTTTCCGCGGCTGCAGGTATCGCCAAACAAAGACTTTCACTCAAGATGCGCTCAGGGGAGGTTTCCATCGCCATCGCGGGCGATGCGGATCTGGTTGTTTATGTCGGGCATGACGCTTTCATGGATTTTCAGGTCCCGCCAATTGCCGGGGCCGGAGACGACAAGCTCCGGCAAACGATTGTCCTCGCGTGTGCCAGCAAGTCCTTTTTCGGTCCCTATATCCGTCAAACTGGCGCGGAGCCTCTGTTATGGACGACGGGCCTCATGGCTCCGGAGGCCTACACGTTGAAGGCTGCTATCGATGGTTGGATCGCCCACGAAGACGACCAAGCGATTCGGCGACGCGCCGCCCAAGCTTACGACCGATACCAGAAGTGCGGCGCTCGTGCAGCGCTGAGGCTGTTCGCGACAAAGTGGTGAAATGTGAAGGGGGTGCCCGCCGCTGCCGGCGCCCCTTCACATTTGGATCAATCCGCCGCGCTGGCCTGCCTCTTCGCGACGATCGATGCGATGTTCAGCCCCAGCCCCTTCGCCACTCCGGTTCCATACGCTGGATCGGCCTTGAAGAAGTGCTGGATTTGCAGCTCCTGAATGCGCTGCGGCACGCCATTGCCCAAGCTGGAGACGATGTTGTCCATCAGCCGCTGCTTCGCGTCTGCAGGCAGCAACCTGAATAGGTTCCCCGGCTGTGTGTAGTAATCACTGTCGGTGCGGTGATCGTGCCGCGCGACGGTTCCGCTGACGGCATGTGGGCGTTCGACGTAGGAATGGTCTTGCGTCGGGCCGCCGAAGCTGTTTGGCTCATAGTTCACTGCTGCCCGGCCGTTTCCGTCGAAGCGCATTGCCCCGTCCTTGTTGTAGGTGCGGAACGGGCACTGCGGTTTGTTCACCGGTAGGGAATCGTAGTTGACGCCCAGCCGGTAGCGGTGCGCATCGGGATAGGAAATCAAGCGTGCCTGCAGCATTTTGTCCGGCGAAAAACCCATGCCCGGTACGACGTTGCGAGGCTCGAACGCCGCCTGCTCCACTTCCGCAAAATAATTTTCCGGATTGCGGTTCAATTCTAACTCGCCGACTTCCACGAGAGGGTAGTCCTTGTGCGGCCACACCTTCGTCAGGTCGAACGGATTGATATGATACGTCTCCGCATCCTTCTCCGGCATGATCTGCACGCATACGCGCCATTTCGGGAAGTTACCTGTTTTGATGGCGTGAAAAAGATCGCGCTGCGAGTAGTCTGGGTCCGTTCCTTCGAGCGCGCCTGCCTGCTCGCGGAAAAAGTTCTTGATCCCTTGCTTGGTCTTGAAGTGCCATTTCACGTAGAAGAGCTCATTCTTAGCATTGAACAGGCTGAACGTGTGGCTGCTGTAACCGTTCATGTGCCGATAGCCGTCCGGAGTCCCGCGGTCGGAGAAGAGAATCGTCACCTGGTGTAGCGATTCCGGAGAGAGCGACCAGAAATCCCACATCATCGTCGGCGATTTCAGGTTGGTCTCCGGATCGCGCTTTTGTGTATGGATGAAATCGCCGAACTTTAACGGATCGCGAATAAAGAAAACGGGCGTGTTATTTCCCGTCATATCCCAGTTGCCTTCTTCGGTGTAAAACTTCAGCGCAAAACCGCGTGGATCGCGCGCCGTGTCCGCCGAACCCTTTTCACCACCCACCGTCGAAAACCGAATGAAAGTCGGCGTCTTCTTGCCCACGGCGCCAAAAAGTCTTGCTGCCGTGTATTTGGTGATCTCGGCGCTGGTGCACACGAAATGACCATATGCGCCCGAGCCTTTGGCGTGCACTACGCGCTCCGGGATTCTTTCCCGGTTGAAGTGCGCCATTTTTTCGAAGAGTAGAAAGTCTTCGAAGACCACCGGTCCGCGCGGCCCCACCGTGAGCGAATTCTGGTTGTCGCCCACCGGACGGCCCGCGTCGGTCGTCATGATTTTCTTTTTTTCTTCCGCCATGGATCCTCCTCAGTTCAATGGCAGGGCAGCGCGAAGCACGACCCCGCTATCGCATCTCGAATCCTAGAGAGTGCCGGCCTATACTTCCAATATATAGTTCGGATACGATGGATAGGCATAGCCTATGGAACTTCACCAGCTCCGTTACTTTTGTGCCGTGGTGGAAACCGGTTCGTTCAGCCGGGCAGCGGAACAATCTCACGTTTCCCAGCCTTCACTTTCCCAGCAGATCCTCAAGCTGGAAGATGAGCTTGGCGCGCGCCTCTTCGACCGCCTCGGTCGCTCTGTTCGGCTTACCGAGCTTGGCAAGACGTTTCTCCCACGCGCGCGCGCCGTCCTACGCGAACTGGAAGCCGCCAAAGGCGACGTCGTCGAAGGCAAAGAGTTCATCGGCGGCCCCATCACCGTCGGCGTTATTCCCACCGTTTCCCCTTACTTCCTCCCGCCGCGTCTTACTACCTTCACGCGCAAATTTTCCCAGGTTCGACTTACCGTCGTCGAAGAGATTACCCCTGTCCTTCTCGACCGTCTCCGATCCGGCACCATTGACGTCGCCCTCCTGGCGCTCCCCATCCGTGGCCGAGAATTCGACGCTTTTCCGCTATTGACCGAGCGGCTCTTCGCCGCGCTCCCCAAGAAACACAAACTCAATTCGCGCCGGTCTCTTGCCCTCAAAGATCTTCGCGCCGAACCTTTCCTGCTCCTGCGCGACGGCCATTGTTTCCGCGATACCGCCGTTGCCGCCTGCGACCGCGCGCGTCTCCACCCGCAGATCGTTTTCGAAAGCGGCCAGTTCAGCAGCCTTCTCAGCATGGTCGGCGCGGGCATGGGCGTTTCCATCGTTCCCGAAATGGCCATCGAGAAAAAATCTCCATGCCGATACATCCGCATTGCGGATGACCAAGCGATTCGCACCATCGGCGCCATCCTCCTTCGCGGCCGCTCTCTCACCCGGGCGCACCTCGCCTTCCTTTCCCATCTTCGCGAGACCTGATCCGCGTCCTCCTCCGTGGATGCTGGACTTTTATCAGATGTCAAGTTCGTTCCGCAGAGCAAGACCGCGGAAATGCCGGCGCCGAGCTTATAGACGCATACAATCTTCCGGTGCTAATATTAGAAAGTTGCGACCCGGTGGGGCCGTGGCGCAGTTGGGAGCGCGCCTCGATGGCATCGAGGAGGTCGTGGGTTCGAATCCCATCGGCTCCACCAACTTATCTTTGTGTTTTCAATCCGATAGCAAAAACTTCAAGGGGCACTAAGGGGCATTAAGCCACTTGCGAAGGCAATACGAGGCGGACGATTTTGCCGTGCGCCTTGCGTTTACTTTCGTCCATGGCCTTGCCGTAAACGTTCATCGTGGTTCGGATATCGGCGTGGCGCATAAGTTCCTGTTGCACTTTCATCGGAGCCCCGGTTTCATCGAGCAGGGTTCTGAAAGTGTGTCGAAACGAATGCCAGCCGATGCGTCCTATGCCGCAACGAATGCCTGCGGGGATGATATGACGCCGCTCTACTCCCCACGGATACCAGGGCTTCCTGCCCGCAACAAACGGGCTCGCAAACACCCAGTCCTCGGGATTTTTGAACCGCGTCTTGCGTCGCCAATTCAAGAGCACCTTGGCCAGCGCAGGGTCAAGCGGCATTCCTGCATTGGAGTATTTGGTCTTGACCTCGTTTTCTACACCGGTGACGATGCCTCGCCGCACGAGGAGTGTGAGCTCGTCCCAGAGCACGTCACACCACTTGAGCCCGAAGAGCTCGCTGCAGCGTAGCCCGGTGGCAAGAGCGAGGATAACCATCGTGCGGAAGGGCTCATCGAGCTCCTTGAGCAAGCGACGGAATTGAGCGACGCTAAGAACCACAGGCTCACGCTGCCGTTTGCTTGTACCGCGGACCCGCACGAGCTTCATGGGATTCTCGCCGATCTCGGTGAGCTCCCAACGCATGGCACAGTTCCAAAGCACGCGCATGAGATTGTGGAGATGCCCTCTGGTTCTTGAAGCCAGGTCAAGCCCCTTCAACCACTGCTCCACGGCGAAGGGCTTTACCTTGGAAATCGGGTAGTCGCCCCACCGCG
>Ga0209267_1000054_pt1 | contig 73392 bp, 58 predicted proteins | sample GraSoiAngelo_137_FD_185894 | JGI IMG/M metagenome (GOLD analysis project Ga0209267, IMG submission 185894) | Grasslands soil microbial communities from the Angelo Coastal Reserve, California, USA - 14_0929_09_30cm (SPAdes) (version 2) | ecosystem: Environmental > Terrestrial > Soil > Grasslands ... | reverse complement strand
GCCCCGAAGGGCGAGTTCGGCATCTACCTGATCTCCGACGGCGCCAACAAGCCCTATCGCCTGAAGTGCCGCGCGCCGGGCTTTGCACATCTGGCGGCGCTCGAGGAGATGTGCCGTGGCCACATGCTCGCCGACGTGGTGGCCGTGATCGGCACGCAGGACATCGTCTTCGGGGAGATCGACCGGTGAACGGCGAGCGCAGCAACATCGGTGTCGGCGGCACCGCGCTCGCGAGCAAACTATCGCTGCTCTCGGAGGAGACCCGCCGCGAGATCGATCACTGGGTGAGGAGGTTTCCGCCCGGCCGGCAGCGCTCGGCGTGCATCGCGGCGCTGCGCGCGGCGCAGGAGCAGAACCGCGGCTACCTCACGCCCGATCTGATGGATGCGGTGGCCGAGCACCTGCAGCTGCCGCCGATCCAGGTGTACGAGGTGGCGAGCTTCTACTCGATGCTCGAGACCCACGCTTGCGGCCGCCATCACGTCAGCATCTGCACCAACATCTCCTGCATGCTGAACGGCGCCGAGGAGCTGGTGGCGCACGCCGAGGGAAGACTCGGCATCAAGCTCAACGAGAGTACGCCTGACGGGCGCATCTTCCTGAAGAGAGAAGAGGAGTGCCTCGCCGCCTGCACCGGCGCGCCGATGATGATGGTGGATCACGTGTTTCACGAGCACCTCACGCCCGAGAGGCTCGATGCGATCCTGGATGCCCTCAAGTGAGCGACCTCGAGAGCCAATACGCCGCCCGGATGAACCTCACGGTCTTCGAGCCGCTGAAGCTCGAGCGCTCCTGGACGCTCGCCACCTACCGCAGCATCGGCGGCTACGAGGTGTGGGAGCGGCTGCTGAAGGAGAAACCGCCGCGCGAGCAGGTCATCGACGCGGTGAAGGCGTCGGGGCTGCGCGGCCGCGGCGGCGCCGGCTTTCCCACCGGCCTCAAGTGGAGCTTCATGCCGCGCGCTTCCCCGGTGCAGAAATACCTGGTGTGCAACTCGGACGAGAGCGAGCCCGGCACCTGCCACGACCGCGACATCCTGCGCTACAACCCGCACTCGGTGATCGAGGGGCTCGCCATCGCCGGCTACGCCACGAATTCAACGGTCGCCTACAACTACATCCGCGGCGAGTTCCTCGGCGAGCCGGTGCCGCGCTTCGAGGCGGCGCTCGCGGAGGCCTACGCCGCCGGACTCCTCGGCAAGAACCTGCTGGGCTCGGGCATCGACTTCGACCTCCATCCCTTCGTCGGCGCCGGCGCCTACATCTGCGGTGAGGAGACCGGGCTCCTCGAGTCGCTCGAGGGCAAGCCGGGCAAGCCACGCTTCAAGCCGCCGTTTCCCGCGAATTTCGGCCTGTATGGAGCCCCGACCACCATTAACAACACGCTCTCCTTCGCCTCCGTGCCCACGATCCTGCGCAAGGGTCCGGCCTGGTTCGCCTCCCTCGGCCCCGCCAACTCCGGCGGCACCCTGATCTACTCGGTCTCCGGGCACGTCGAGAGGCCTCGCAACATCGAGCTGCCGCTCGGCATCCCGTTCGCGGATCTTCTCGGGCTCTGCGGCGGGGTGCGCGGCGGGCGCAAGTTGAAGGCGGTCATCCCGGGCGGCGTCTCGGTTCCGGTCGTGCCGGGCGAGATCATGCTCAAGACCAACATGGACTACGACTCGGTGAAGGCCGCAGGCTCCGCGCTCGGCACCGGCGCGGCCATCGTCATGGACGAGACCACCTGCATGGTGCGGGTGCTCGAGCGCATCTCGCGCTTCTACATGTCGGAGTCCTGCGGACAATGCACGCCGTGCCGCGAGGGCACCGGCTGGATGAACCGGATGCTGAAGCGGGTGCTCGCCGGCCAGGCGCGGCGCGAGGAGCTCACGCTGCTGCTCGACGTGGCCAATCGCATCGAAGGGCACACCATCTGCGCCTTCGGGGATGCCTCGGCCTGGCCCGTGCAGAGCTTCCTCAAGCACTTCCGGCCCGAGTTCGAGTACATGATCGACCACGGCGGGCGGAGCCTCGCGAGCGACACGCTGGGGGCGCGGGCCGCTTAGCCGCGAACCGCGCAGACCGGACTACCATGGCAGACGATCAGGTCAACATCGAAGTCGACGGCGCCCCGGTCAAGGCGCGCAAGGGCGAGATGATCATTCGCGCCACCGACCGGGCCGGGGTCTATGTGCCGCGCTTCTGCTATCACGAGAAGCTCTCGATTGCGGCCAACTGCCGCATGTGCCTGGTCGAGGTGGAGAAGGCGCCGAAGCCGCTCCCGGCCTGCGCGACCCCGGTGGCGGAGGGCATGAAGGTCTTCACGAAATCGCCCCGCGCCATCGGCGCGCAGCGCGCCACGATGGAGTTCCTGCTCATCAATCATCCGCTCGACTGTCCGATCTGCGACCAGGGCGGAGAGTGCGAGCTGCAGGATCTCGCCGTCGGCTTCGGCCGCGACGTCTCGCGCTACCACGAGGGCAAGCGCTCGGTGCCGGACGAGAATCTCGGTCCCCTCATCGCCACCGACATGACGCGCTGCATCCACTGCACGCGCTGCATCCGCTTCACCGAGGAGATCGCCGGCATCCAGGAGCTCGGGATGATCGGCCGCGGCGAGCACATGAAGGTGCGCACTTACATAGAGACCACGGTCAATCACGAGCTCTCGGGGAACGTGATCGACCTCTGTCCGGTGGGCGCGCTGGTGTCCAAGCCCTACCGCTTCAGCGCGCGCGCCTGGGAGATGAACGCAGTCCCCCTGGTCTCCCCGCACGACCCGGTGGGCACGAACCTCTTCGGCCACGTGCTGCGCGGCCGGCTGATGCGGGTCGTGCCGCGCGAGAACGAGGCGATCAACGAGACCTGGATCGCCGACCGTGACCGCTTCAGCTACGAGGGCATCTACAGCCCCGATCGGCTGACGACCCCGCTGCTCCGCCGCGGCGCGAGCTGGGCCGAGAGCGACTGGGAGCGCGCGCTCGGCGAGGCGGCGGCGGGGCTGCGCGCGCGCGCAGGCGATCTCGGCGTCCTGGTGAGCCCCTCCTGCACGCTCGAGGAGCTCTATCTTGCGGCGCGCATCGCGCGCGGGCTCGGAACCCAGAATGTCGATCACCGCCTGCGGCAGCGGGACTTCCGCGACCAGCAGGCCGACCCGGTTTTTCCGGGACTCGGCATGGCGCTCGCCGACGTCGAGGCGCTCGACTCGCTCCTCGTCATCGGCGCGAACCTGCGGCGCGAGGTGCCGATCCTCGCGCACCGCCTGCGCAAGGCGGCACTCCGCGGCGCGCAGGTGGCGATGCTGAACCCGGCGCGCTTCCCGCATCTGTTTCCGGTCCGGGCACAACTCACCTCCGCGCCGGCGGATCTCGTCGGCGACCTCGCCGCGGTCCTCGCTGCCGCGGCCGCCGCGACCGGCAAGAGCGTGCCGCCGCAGCTCGCCTCTGCAGTGGGCGAGGCGCGCGTGACGGATGCGCACCGCGCCGCCACGCAGGCGCTGCTCTCGGGCGAGCGGCGCGCCGTCTGGTTGGGCGCGCTCGCCGCCCGGCATGCCTCCTTCGCGGACCTGCGCGCGCTCGCCGCGGCGCTCGCGCAGCTCACCGGCGCGACCCTCGGCCGCCTCGCCGAGGGCGGCAACGCCGCGGGCGCCTATCTTGCGGGCGCGATCCCGCACCGCCTGGCGGGCGCGCGAGCCGCGGCGCGGCCGGGCCTCACCGCGCGCGACATGCTGCAGCGGCCGCTGCGCGCCTATCTGCTCCTTGGCGGCCTCGAGCCCTCGATCGACGCGCTGGATCCCGAGAGCCTGCGCATGCTCGCGAAGGCCGAGCTCGTCGTCGCCGTGACCCCGTTCGCGAGCGAGGAGGCGAAGCGCATCGCGCGCGTGTTACTGCCGATGGGCACCTTCGCCGAGACCTCCGGCACCTACGTGAACTGCGAGGGGCTATGGCAGAGCCATCCCGGGGCGGCGGCGCCCGTCGGCGAGGCGCGCCCGGGCTGGAAGGTGCTGCGTGTGCTCGGGAACCTCCTCGGCCTCGAGGGCTTCGACTATCAGTCCTCCGAGGACGTGCTGCGCGAGGTGCGCGAGGCCTGCGCCGGGGTGAAGCCGGCGGGCTACCAGGGCTCCCATGCCGTGCCCCGGGCCGCGGACGCCATCGACGGCGCAGCCAGGCAGCCGCTCGTCGACGTGCCCATGTATCAGACGGACGCCGTGGTGCGCCGCGCGCCCTCGCTGCAGAAAACGCGCGAGGGCCGCACGGCGGCCGTGACGTACTAGGGAAGGGCGCGGGGGTGCACAACGGGATCGAGCAGCTCGCCACCACCTGGCAGTCACTGCCGGACTACGCGCGCTCGACAGCATGGATCCTGGTGATCACCGTGGCGCTGATCATCAGCGTGGCGCTCCTCACGCTCTGGGAGCGAAAGGTCATCGGCTGGATGCAGCTGCGCCGCGGGCCGAACCGCGTGCGGCTCTTCGGCGTCGCGCCGGGACTCGGTCAGCCCTTCGCCGACGTGCTCAAGCTGCTGCTGAAGGAAGTCGTGGTCCCGGCCAATTCCGACAAGTTCCTGTTCCGCCTCGCGCCCGTGATCGCGCTGGTGCCGGCATTGGCCGCCTGGGCGGTGATCCCGCTGTCGCCCGAGGTGGTGGTGTCGAAGGCCGACGCGGGGCTCCTTTACCTTCTTTCCCTCACCTCGATGGGCGTATACGGAGTCATCGTCGCCGGCTGGGCGGCGAATTCGAAATACGCGTTCCTCGGCGCGATGCGCTCGGCGGCTCAGATGGTGGCCTACGAGATCGCCATGGGCTTCGCGCTCGTCGGCGTGCTGATGGCGACCGGCAGCATGAATCTCGGCACCATCGTGCGCACGCAGGCGGGCGGCATCGGCTCCTGGAACTGGTTCTGGCTGTTTCCGCTGCTCATGGTGTACTTCATCTCGGGCGTCGCGGAGACCAACCGCGCGCCCTTCGATGTGGCAGAAGGCGAGTCCGAGATCGTCGCCGGCTTTCACGTGGAGTACTCCGGCATCGCCTTCGCGCTGTTCTTCCTCGCCGAATACGCCAACATGATCCTGATCTCGACGCTCACCGCGGTGTTCTTCTTCGGCGGCTGGCAGGGGCCGTTTGAGGGCTATCCGCGGCTCGGCGACACCTTCCTCGGACAGCCGAGCTTCCTGTGGCTGCTCATCAAGGTGTTCGTGCTGGTGTTCTTCTTCCTGTGGTTCCGCGCGACCTTCCCCCGCTACCGCTACGACCAGATCATGCGCCTCGGCTGGAAGGCGCTGATCCCGGTGACGCTGGTGTGGATCGGCGTGGAGATGCTGCTCGCGACGTACCGGATCGGGCCCTGGTCGCGCAGCTGGTTCCACTGACGGGGCGCATTGATGGCCGTTAATCCGCTCAAGACTTTCCTGCTGCCGGAGCTGCTGAAGGGGCTCTTGGTGACGGTGCGCACCCTCTTTACGCGCAAGTACACCCTGAACTATCCGGAGGAGAAGACGCCGCAGTCGCCGCGCTTTCGCGGCCTGCACGCGCTGCGCCGCTACCCGAACGGCCAGGAGCGCTGCATCGCCTGCAAGCTGTGCGAGGCGGTGTGTCCGGCGGTGTGCATCACCATCGATTCGGACGTGGCTCCCGACGGCACGCGGCGCACCACGCGCTACGACATCGACCTCTTCAAGTGCATCTACTGCGGCTTCTGCGAGGAGGCCTGCCCGGTGGATGCCATCGTGCTGACGCGCATCCACGAGTACCACATGGAGCGCCGCGGCGAGAACATCATGAGCAAGGACAAGCTGCTCGCGGTCGGCGAGCGCTACGAGGCGATGATCGCCGCCGACCGCGCCGCGGATGCGCCGTATCGATGAGCACGCGCCTCGCACCACCCGCCGCGGGCCGCCGCCGATGCTGATCGAGGCGCTCTTCTACGTGTTCGGCGCGATCCTCGTCGCGGCATCGCTCGCGGTGATCACGGCGCGCAATCCCGTGTACTCGGCGCTGGCGCTGGTCATGTGCTTCGTCACCTCGGCGGCGATCTGGCTGCTGCTCGAGGCGGAGTTCCTGGCGGTGGTGCTGGTGCTGGTGTACGTCGGCGCCGTCATGGTGCTGTTCCTGTTCGTGGTCATGATGCTCGACATCGACCTGGCGGAGCTGCGCCAGGGGTTCACGCGCTTCGCCTGGCTCGGCTGGCTCACGGCGCTCGCAGTGATCGTCGAGATCGTCGGTGTGGTGTGGGCGCGCGGCGGACTCGGCATCGACGCCAGCCGGGGCGCGACGCCCGAGCCGGCGGGCTACAGCAACACGCTCGAGCTCGGGCGGGTGCTCTACACCCGCTACGCCTATCCGCTCGAGCTCGCCGCGATGCTGCTGCTGGTCGCGATCGTCGCGGCCATTGCGCTCACCATGCGCCATCGCGCGGGGCTGAAGTACCAGGACGTCAGCCGCCAGGTGGCGGTGCGGCGCGAGGAGCGGCTGCGCATCGTGAAGATGGACGCGGAGAAACGCCCGTGATCACGCTGGCGCAGCTGCTGACGCTGTCGGCAATCGTGTTCTCGCTCGCGATCGCCGGGATCTTCCTCAACCGCAAGAACATGATCCTGCTGCTGATGTGCGTCGAGCTGCTGCTGCTCGCGGCGAACTTCAACTTCATCGCCTTCTCGCGCTATCTCTCCGACATCAACGGCCAGGTGTTCGTGTTCTTCGTGCTCACCGTGGCCGCGGCCGAGTCGGCGATCGGCCTGGCGATCCTGGTGGTGCTGTTCAGGGAACGCGGCAGCATCAACGTCGAAGATCTCAACACGCTGAAGGGCTGACCCGCCCCGCCATGAACCCCACGGTGCTGATCGCCATCCCGCTGCTGCCGCTCCTGGCCGCCATCGTCGCCGGCCTCGGCGGGCGGCTCATCGGACGTGCGGGCGCGCATTGGCTGACGTGCGGCGCGGTGGCGGCTTCCTGCGTGCTCTCGTTCATCGTGCTGAAGCAGATCTGTCTCGACGGCGTGCCGGTGTACGACGCGAAGGTCTACACCTGGCTCGTGAGCGACGGCCTGCACATGGAGGTGGGCTTCCTGATCGATCGCCTGACCGCGCTCATGATGGCGGTGGTGACCTTCGTGTCGTTGTGCGTGCACGTCTACACCATCGGCTACATGAGCGACGACCCGGGCTACACGCGCTTCTTCAGCTACATCTCGCTGTTCACCTTCTCGATGCTCATGCTGGTGATGGCGAACAACTTCCTGCAGCTGTTCTTCGGCTGGGAAGCGGTCGGGCTGGTGTCGTACCTGCTCATCGGCTTCTGGTACACGCGTCCGAGCGCGATCTTCGCGAATCTGAAGGCCTTCATCGTCAATCGCATCGGCGACTTCGGCTTCGTTCTCGGCATCGCCGGCGTCGTCTATTTCACCCAGTCGCTCGCCTACCGAGACGCGTTCGCCGCCGCCCCGAACATGGCGCAGGCGCTCATTCCGCTGAGCCGCACCTGGTCGGTGCCGGCGCTGACGCTCATCTGCATCTGCCTGTTCATCGGCGCCATGGGCAAGTCCGCGCAGGTGCCGCTGCACGTCTGGCTGCCCGACTCCATGGAAGGCCCGACGCCGATCTCCGCCCTGATCCATGCCGCGACCATGGTGACGGCCGGGATCTTCATGGTGGCGCGCCTGTCGCCGCTGTTCGAGTACTCGGATGCGGCGCTGTCCTTCGTGCTGGTGATCGGCGCCACCACCGCCTTCTTCATGGGCCTGCTCGGGGTGGTGCACAACGACATCAAGCGCGTGATCGCCTACTCGACGCTCTCGCAGCTCGGCTACATGACGGTGGCGCTCGGCGTGTCGGCCTACGGGGCGGCGATCTTTCACCTGATGACGCACGCCTTCTTCAAGGCGCTGCTGTTCCTCGCCGCGGGCTCGGTGATCATCGCGCTGCACCACGAGCAGGACATGCGCCGCATGGGCGGGCTCGCGAAGTACATGCCGGTCACCGCCGCCACCTGCTGGATCGGCGCGCTGGCGCTCGTTGGCACGCCTTTCTTCTCGGGCTTCTATTCCAAGGACGCGATCATCGAGGCGGTCGGGGAGTCCCATCGCTGGGGCGCGACCTACGCCTACTGGTGCGTGCTCTGCGGCGTGTTCGTGACCGCGCTCTACACCTTCCGCATGCTGTTCCTCACGTTCCACGGGCCGGAGCGATTCCGCGACGCGACTCGCACGCATGAGGCGCACGTCGACGCGGGACGCATGATCGGCCCCGACGAGCCGACGCAGGTCCTCGACGACGGGCAGGCCCCTGGCGGCGATCACTCCGATCACGGGCACGGCGCCACGCCGCGCGAGAGCCCGGCGGTCGTGACGGTGCCGCTCGTCGCGCTCGCGATCCCCTCGATCCTGATCGGCGCGCTCACCGTGGGACCGGTGCTCTTCGGCCACTACTTCACGGGCTCGATTCTCGTGCTCGACCGCAACGACGTCCTGGGCGCGATCGGCGAGGAATTCGGCGGCCCGGTGCTGTTCGCGCTGCAGGGGCTCCTGGCGGCGCCCTTCTGGCTCGCGGCCGCGGGCGCCGTCACCGCCTGGGCGTTTTTCCTGCGCCGCCCCGCGTGGGCCGAGCTCGCGGTGCGCAAGGCGCGCTGGCTGTACCGGGTGCTGACCGAGAAGTACTACTTCGACTGGTTCAACGAGCGCATTCTCGCAGCGCTCGCGCGTCTCATCGGCGTCGGACTGTGGAAGGGGGGCGACGAGGCGCTGATCGACGGCGCTCTGGTCAACGGCAGCGCGGCGACCGTGGGCTGGCTGGGGAGCGTCATGCGGCGGGTGCAGAGCGGCTATCTCTACAGCTACGCCTTCTGGATGATGATCGGCCTCGCGCTGCTGCTCGGTTGGTTCCTGGCGCACGCGCGGTTCTGAGGGCGGTCCCCACGATGCACGGCCTCCTGTCGATGCTCATCTGGCTGCCGGTCGGCGCGGGCTTGGGAGTCCTGCTGCTCGGGGATCGGAACATCCTCGCCGGACGGTGGCTGGCGTTACTCGCTTCGCTCGCCACACTCGCGCTCACCGTGCCGCTGTGGGCCGCCTTCGACGCCGGGAGCGCGGTGCCGCAGCTCACCGAGCGGCTGCCGTGGATCCCGCGCTTCGACGCCTGGTACGCGCTCGGGGTCGACGGCATCTCACTGCCGCTCATCGTGCTCACCGCCTTCATGACCGTGCCGGTGGTGATCGCCGGCTGGACCGTGATCGAGACGCGGCCGGCCGAGTACTACGCCGCCTTCCTCATCATGGAAGGCCTGATGATCGGAGTTTTCTCGGCCACCGACGCGCTGCTCTTCTACTTCTTCTGGGAGGCGATGCTGATCCCGATGTTCCTCATCATCGGCATCTGGGGCGGACCGCGGCGTGTCTACGCGACCATCAAGTTCTTCCTCTACACCTTTCTCGGCTCGGTGTTCATGCTGGCGGCGCTCATCTACATGTACGTGAAGGGTGGCAGCTACTCGATCGCGAGCCTCCAGACGCTGCCGCTCTCCCTCGTCGAGCAGCGCTGGATCTTCCTCGCGCTGCTGCTCGCCTTTGCGGTGAAGGTGCCGATGTTCCCGGTGCACACCTGGCTGCCGGACGCGCACGTCGAGGCGCCCACCGGGGGCTCCGTGATCCTGGCGGCCATCATGCTGAAGATGGGCGGCTACGGCTTCCTGCGCTTCAGCCTCCCCATCGCGCCCGACGCGAGCCGCGAGCTCGACCTGCTGGTGATCGCGCTGTCGCTGATCGCCGTGATCTACATCGGCTTCGTCGCGCTGGTGCAGCAGGACATGAAGAAGCTGATCGCCTACTCCTCGATCGCGCACATGGGCTTCGTCACACTCGGTGCCTTCGTCGTCTACGAGATCGTGCGCAACACCCATAGTCTCCGCGGCGCCGGCCTGGGCCTCGATGGGGCGATGGTGCAGATGATCTCGCACGGTCTCATCTCCGGAGCGCTGTTCCTGTGCGTCGGCGTGCTGTACGACCGCATTCACAGCCGGCAGATCGCCGACTACGGCGGCGTGGTCAACACCATGCCGGTGTTCGCCTCCTTCATGGTGCTGTTCGCGCTCGCCAACACGGGGCTCCCGGGGACCTCGGGCTTCGTCGGCGAGTTCCTGGTGATCCTCGCCAGCTTCAATGCGAGCTTCTGGTACTCGGCGCTCGCGGCCGTGACGCTGGTGCTGGGCGCCGCCTACACGCTGTGGCTGGTGAAGCGCGTGATATTCGGACCCGTGACGAGCCCGCGCGTCGCGGCGCTCGAGGACCTGAACGGTCGCGAATTCGTGGTGCTGTCGGCGCTCGCGCTCGCGGTGCTGGTCGTCGGGGTGTGGCCCGCGCCGCTGCTGAAGGTCATGCAGCCGAGCATCCATCACCTGGTCGCGCAGGCGATCGCCACCAAGATCTGACCTTGAGCGCCGTGCACGAAATGGTCCTCACCTGGTCGAGCGTCGCGGCCGCCGTGCCGGAGATCTCTCTCACGGCGGCGATCTGCCTCATCCTGCTCGTCGACGTGTTCGCGGGCGAACGCGGTCGCCGGGTCACCCCGACGCTGACGCTGCTCGCTCTCGCGGTGGGTGCCGCGCTCACGGTGCGCTACGGCCACGTCACGGAGCGCGCCCCGCTGTTCGCAGGCATGTACGTGGCCGATGAGCTCGGTTTCGTGCTGAAGCTCGCCGGGTTCCTCCTGGTCGCGGTGGCGCTCCTGTATTCGCGCACGTATCTCGAGAACCGCAGCATCCTGCGCGGCGAGTACTACGTGCTCGCGCTCACGGCACTCCTCGGCATCTTCGTGCTGGTGTCCGCCGGAAGCCTCCTGACCGTCTACCTCGGGGTGGAGCTGCTCGCGCTGTCGGTGTACGCGATGGTGGCCTTCGACCGCGACTCGGGCGTCTCCGCCGAGTCGGCCATGAAGTATTTCGTGCTCGGCGCCATCGCCTCCGGGGCGCTGCTGTACGGCATGTCGCTGATCTACGGGCTCACCGGCACGCTCGATCTCGCGGAGATCGCCGCGCGGCTCAGGGCGCCGAACACCGCGGGCGTGATCCTGGGGCTCACCTTCATCGTGGTGGCCGTGGCCTTCAAGCTCGGCGCCGTGCCCTTTCACATGTGGCTTCCGGACGTGTACGAGGGAGCCCCGACCAGCGTGACGCTCTTCATCGGCACCGCGCCGAAGATCGCCTACTTCGCGCTCGCTCTGCGGCTGCTCGCGCAGGGCCTCGCCGGCACCGCGAGCGAGTGGGTGCAGATGCTCGCGGCGCTCGCGGTGCTCACCCTCGTGGTCGGCAACGTGGTCGCGATCGTGCAGAGCAACCTGAAGCGCATGCTCGCCTACTCGACCATCGCCAACGTGGGCTTCATCGTGCTCGGCTTCGTGGCCGGGACGCCCGACGGCTACGCGGCGGCGCTCTACTACACGCTGGTCTACGTGCTGGTGGCGCTCGGCTCCTTCGGCGTGATCCTGCTCTCGAGTGCCAAGGGTTTCGAGGCCGACCTGCTCGATGACTACAGGGGCCTGCATCAGCGCGACCCGCTGCTCGCGCTCGCCATGATGATGCTGATGTTCTCGACCGCCGGTGTGCCGCCGTTCGTCGGCTTCTGGGCGAAGCTGCGGATCTTCCAGGTGCTGTGGGAAACCAACCACCTGTGGCTGGTGGTCATCGCGGCCGGCATGTCGGTGGTGGGCGCGTACTACTACCTGCGCGTGGTCAAGCTCATGTACTTCGACGAGCCGCCGACGGCGTTGCCGGCCGCCCCACCGGCCGCCCGGCCGGCCGCGGGCGTGCGGCTGGCGCTGGGACTGAACGCGGCGGCGGTGCTGCTGCTCGGTGTTCTGCCCGGCCCGCTGCTGGATCTATGCGCGCGGCTGATCCATTGAGGGAAGGGATCCCATGAGACACGCATTCCGGTTCGAGTGGGCAGGGGGCGTCGCGCTCGCAGGCGTGCTGCTCCTGGCGGCCGTCGCGGCAGGCGCCGATTCCGCGCCGCGTTATCGCCTCGCTCACCAGGTATCGCTTCCGGGCGATGAGGGCTGGGACTACCTGACTCTCGAACCCGAGGGTCACCGGCTGTTCATCGCGCACGGCACGCACGTGCTGGTCGTCGACACCGGGAAGCTCGCGGTGGCCGGCAGGATCGCCGATACGCCCGGCGTGCACGGGATCGCGCTCGCCCCCGAGCTCAATCGCGGCTATGTCAGCGCCGGGCGCGCGGGGCTGGTCGTGGTATTCGATCTGAAGACGCTCGCGCGGCTGAAGGAAATCAAGACCACCGGGGAGAACCCCGACGCCATCGTGTACGACGCCGCCACCCGGCACGTCTTCACCTTCAACGGCCGCGGGCGCAACGTCACCGCGATCGATGCCGGGACCGATCAGGTCGTCGGCACCCTCGCCCTCGATGCCAAGCCCGAGTTCGCCGTGCCGGACGGCAGGGGCCGTCTCTACGTGAACCTCGAGGACAGGAACAGCCTGGCCGTGCTCGATGCGCGCAAGTTGAGCGTACTGTCGGTCTGGCCGATCGCCGGCTGCGAAGAGCCTTCGGGGCTCGCCTTCGATGCCGACCGGCGGCATCTCTTCCCGGTGTGCTCCAACCGGGTCATGGCGGTCGTGGATGCCGCCTCGGGGCGCGCGCTCGGCAGCGCACCGATCGGCGCGGGTGTCGACGCGGCGGCTTACGATCCCGGCAGCGGCCTCGCCTTCGCCTCGTGCGGCGAGGGGAACCTGACCGTGGTGCGCACCGGCGCCTCCGGCGCTGCTCAAGTCGTGCAGTCGGTCCCGACGCGGCGCGGTGCCCGCACGATGGCGCTCGATACCCGCACTCATCGCGTCTACCTCGTCACCGCGGATTTCGGCCCGCCGCCCCCGGCCAGCCCCGAGCAGCCCCATCCGCGGCCGGCGATCCAGCCGGGCACGTTCCGCTTGCTGGTGCTCGAGCCGGAGCAGGAGCCCGCCGCGAGCCCGCGGGGCGGGCGGGGCCCATGAGCCCCCCTCGGCGCGCAGCGCTCACGGCGCTCCTGATCGCGGGACTGGCGGCGCCGGCGCCGCGGGCCGCCGCAGCCGCCGCCGCGGAAGCCGACCAGGCGGCCAACGCGCTCGCTCACGAGATCCTGAAGCAGCTGGTCGAAATCAACACCACCGACTCCGTCGGCAACGTCACCACCGCCGCCGAAGCGACGGCGCAGCGCTTCCGGGACGCGGGCTTCCCCGCCGCCGACATCGCGGTGCTCGGTTCCAACGAGCGCAAGAAGAACCTGGTGGTGCGGCTCCGTGGCACAGCTAAGCACAGGCCGGTGCTGCTCATCGGCCACCTCGACGTGGTCGAGGCGCGGCGCGAGGACTGGAGCACCGATCCCTTCAAGCTCATCGAGAAGGACGGCTACTTCTACGGCCGCGGCACGCAGGATATGAAGGATGGCGATGCCATCATGGCGACGACGCTGCTGCGGATGAAGCACGAGGGTTTTCGCCCGAGTCGCGACATCATTCTTGCGCTCACGGCGGACGAGGAGGGCGGCTGCTGCAACGGCGTCGACTGGCTCATCCGCAATCACAGGGAGCTCATCGATGCCCAGTTCGTGCTGAACCACGACGGACACTCGGTCCGATCCGAGCACGGCGTGCCCAAGGTATTCGAGCTGGGCGCCACCGAGAAGGTGTACGGCGACTACCAGCTGACCGTCACCAACCGGGGCGGCCACAGCTCGCAGCCGCGACCCGACAACGCGATCTACGAGCTCGCCGCGGGGCTCTTGGCTCTCGAGAAGTTCCGCTTCCCGTTCGAGCTCAACAACGTCACGCGCGGCTATTTCGAGCGCATGGCCGCAGAGGCGACCGGCCAGGAAGCCGCGGACTACCGGGGCATTCTCACGGACCCGCCCGACGGCCAGGCCCTCGAGCGGCTCATGCAAATCCCGACCGTCGCGGGCATTCTGCACACGACCTGTGTCGCCACAAGGCTCGAGGGGGGTCACGCCAATAACGCGCTGCCGCAGCGCGCGACCGCCAACGTGAACTGCCGGATCCTCCCCGGGCATTCTTTGGAAGAGATCCGCCAGCGGCTGATCGAGGTCCTGGATGATGTGCAGATCACGGTCCGCTACGTCGCCGACAACGGGGAGATTTCCGACCGCGCCCCGGATCGGCGCGGCTACCCGCCGCCGCCGCTGGACGCCGAGGTGAAAAAGCCTCTGGAGGATTCGGTCGCCGCGACGTGGCCGGGCCTCAAGGTCATACCCTACATGCATGCAGGCGCCTCGGACGGGATCTACACCAGCGCCGCTGGCTTGCCGACCTACGGAGTCTCCGGAATTGCCATCGACCGTGACGACGAGCGCGCGCACGGGCGCGACGAGCGCGTCGGCGTGGCGTCCTTCTACACGGGCAACACGTTTTTCTACCGCTATCTCAGGAGCATCACGGCGCGCTGAGCGGCTGCGGGTCGCCGGTCGGTGCGCGGGTCGCCCGGCGGTGCGCGGGTCGCTGAGCGGGGAGAGGGTGGGCGCTCCGGTCCTGCCCTCACGACATGCGCCGCGAGATCGCGATCGTCGCGATCAGCACCACGGTGATGTTGAGGATCCACCACGCCATCTGCTTGTGATCCCGCCACAGGCTCGCAACGCCAGCGGCCTTGGCCGCGCCCGATGGGCTCGCGCGGGAGCGGGCAGCGCCCGACGCGTCGGCGGCTGCCGCACCGCCGCCGGCATCTCTCGCGCCCGGGGCGGCGAAGCGGGCGCTGAGAAGCTCGCGGATGCCGTCGTGGGCCACCACGACCTCGAGTGTATCTCCGGCACCGACCGCCGTCGGGAGCGGGGCGAACCACGAGCCGTCAGCGCTCGCCGTGGCGGGCGCGTTCCTGCCGGCGACGGACACCGTCACCCCGGTGGCAGGCAGAGGCGTCTGATCGGCGGCACGGCGCAGCCGGAGCGTCACGCCCGCGGGCGCGGCAGCCGCCTCGAGGATCGCGAGCGCCGAGCGTGCCACCGCGGTCGGCGGCCCGGCGCTCAAGTCCGCCTCGCGCGGCTCGCCAGCGCAGGGGAGTGACCCGCCCGCGAGCGCCATCGCCACCAGCCACAGCTTCGGTCCCGACACGCAGCGCATGTTAGCAGCTCGACTCCACGCCGTTTTCCAGCCCGCGAGCGGTGAGGCACGCGCCGTCCGGCGCGGCTCGCGAGGCCCGTGCATTTATAATGCGGAGCCAAGTGACCGGAGACAGCCCCATGACCGAGGCCGCAGCAACCACGAGCGCCGCGCCGCGCTATCAGAGCGGTTTCGGCAACCACTTCGCGAGCGAGGCGTTGCCGGGCGCATTGCCCGAGGGGCGCAACTCCCCGCAGCGCTGCGCCTACGGACTGTACGCCGAGCAGTTCTCGGGCACCGCCTTCACCGCGCCGCGCAGCGCCAACCGGCGCAGCTGGCTCTACCGCATCCGGCCCGCGGCGGTCCACGACGCCTTCCGCCGGATCGATGACGGGCGGATCACGAGCGCCTTCGGCGAGATCGCGCCCTCGCCGAATCAGTTGCGCTGGGATCCGCCGCCGCTGCCGCGCGAGCCGACCGACTTCATCGAGGCCCTGGCCACACTCGGGGGCAACGGCTCACCCGACACCCAGACGGGCTGCGGCATTCACTGGTACGCGGCCAACCGCTCGATGCGCGAGCGCTTCTTCTACGACGCGGACGGGGAGCTGCTGATCGTGCCGCAGCAGGGGGGGCTGCGGCTCGCCACCGAGCTCGGCCTCATCGAGGTGCGTCCACTGGAAGTCGCCGTGCTCCCGCGCGGCCTGCGCTTCCGCGTCGAGCTGCCGGACGGCGCCGCGCGCGGCTACGTCTGCGAGAATTTCGGCTCCCCGTTGCGGCTGCCGGACCTCGGGCCCATCGGCTCCAACGGGCTCGCCAATCCGCGCGATTTCGCGACCCCGGTCGCCTGGTACGAGGACCGCGAGGGCGCGTTCGAGCTGGTGGCGAAGTTCGCCGGACACCTCTGGTCGGCGCGCATCGATCACTCCCCGCTCGATGTCGTCGCCTGGCACGGCAACCACGCCCCGTATCGCTACGATCTGCGCCGCTTCAACACCATGGGCTCGGTGAGCTACGACCATCCGGACCCGTCGATCTTTCTCGTGCTGCAATCGGTCAGCGATACGCCCGGCGTCGATGCGGTCGACTTCGTGATCTTTCCGCCCCGCTGGCTCGCCATGCAGGACACGTTCCGTCCCCCCTGGTTTCATCGCAACGTCGCGAGCGAGTTCATGGGACTGATCGAGGGGGTCTACGACGCCAAGGCCGAGGGCTTCGCCCCGGGCGGGGCGTCGCTCCACAACTGCATGAGCGGGCACGGGCCGGACGGGGCGACCTTCGAGCGGGGGAGCGCCGCCGACACCTCGCAACCTCGGCACGTCGAGGGCACCATGGCGTTCATGTTCGAGACGCGCACCGTGATCCGGCCGACGCGCTACGCGCTCGAGACCCCGCTCCTGCAGAGTGACTACCAGCGCGTGTGGCGGGATCTGAAGAAGAATTTCGCACCGGACGCGGCGGCGCCGCGCGGGCGGCGCGGCCGCTGAGCGGCCCTGGCGGTGCACCTCATGCGCGCGATCGACTTAAGCCACGACCCGAAGCGCAAGAGCTGGGTCAGCTCCGCCAACGCACCCGACGGCGACTTCCCGATCCAGAATCTGCCGTTCTGCGCCTTCCGCCGCGCGCGCAGCGCCGAGGAGTTCCGGGGCGGCGTCGCCATCGGCGACTCCGTGCTGGACCTCGGCGCGCTGCATGAGCTCGGCGTGCTCGACGGGCCCGCGGCGCACTCGCTCGGCGCCTGTGCCCAGCCGTTCCTCAATGCGCTCATGGGCCTGGGGCCCGAAGCGAGCTCGGCGCTCCGGGCGGGGCTGTCGGCGGCGCTGCGCACCGAGTCCACGCTCGCGCCGCGGCTGCGACCGCTCCTCATCCCGCAGGAAGCGGCGGAGTACCGCGTGGCGGCGCAGGTGGGCGACTACACCGACTTCTATGCCTCGATCCATCACGCCACCGCCGTCGGGAAGCTGTTACGTCCCGACAATCCGCTGTTTCCGAACTACAAGTGGCTGCCCGTCGCTTATCACGGCCGCGCCTCTTCCATCCGCGTGTCGGGCTACGACTTCGCGCGGCCCGCCGGACAGGTGCTGCCGCCGGGGGCGGCGCTTCCTGAGCTCGCCGCCACGCGCCGCCTCGACTACGAGCTGGAGGTCGGGGTGTTCGTCGGGCGCGGCAACGAGCTCGGCCGCAGCGTGCCGCTCCGGGAGGCCGAGTCGCACCTCTTCGGGCTGTGCCTGCTCAACGACTGGTCCGCGCGCGACATCCAGGCGTGGGAGTACCAGCCGCTCGGTCCCTTTCTCGCCAAGAACTTCGCCACCACGGTCTCGCCCTGGGTGGTGACGCTCGAGGCGCTCGCGCCGTTTCGCGTCCCCTGGAGCCGCCCGCCCGGCGAGCCGCCGCCGCTCGCCTATCTCGACGACGGGACGGAGCGCGGGTCAGGCGCGATCGACATTCAGCTCGAGGCGCGGCTCGACACCGCACGCATGCGCGCCGCGGGTCTCGCGCCGCAACGGCTGTCGCATGCGAGCTTCCGCGACTCGTGGTGGACCATCGGGCAGATGCTCGCGCATCACACGGTGAACGGCTGCAACCTGAAGCCCGGGGACCTCCTCGGCAGCGGCACGCAGTCCGGCCCGCTGCCGCAGCAGGCCGGGTCGCTCCTCGAGCTGACGAGCGCGGGCAAGCGACCGATCGCTCTCGCCGGCGGCGAGACCCGCACCTTCCTCGAGGACGGCGACCGGGTGATCCTGCGCGGCTGGTGCGAGCGGCCGGGCTATGCGCGCATCGGCTTCGGCGAGGCCGTGGGCACGGTACTGACGGCCTGATGCCCTCCGCGCCGCTGAAGACTTACCGCTATTACGACCTCATTCTCGGGGCGTACGTCTGCGTGGTGCTGTGCGCGAATCTGATCGGCCCGGCGAAGGTATCGACCGTGCAGCTGCCGCTGTGGGGACCGGTGACCTTCATGTCGGGGGTGCTGTTCTTCCCGATCTCCTACCTGTTCGGGGACATACTCACCGAGGTGTACGGCTACGCGCGCGACCGCCGCGTGGTGTGGAGCGGCTTCGCGGCGCTGGTGTTCGCGGCGCTCATGTCCGCGGTCATCGTGCACCTGCCGCCTGCCGGTTTCTGGCGCGGGAAGCAGCCCGCGGTCGAGGCGATCTTCGGCAATACCCCGCGCATCATTTGCGCCTCGATCGTGGCCTTCTGGTGCGGCTCGTTCGTCAACAGCTACGTGCTGGCGAGAATGAAGCTGTGGACGTCCGGCCGCTGGCTGTGGACGCGGATCGTCGGCTCGACGCTCTGCGGGGAGCTGGTCGATTCCGCGCTCTTTTACACGATGGCGTTCGCCGGGGAGTGGCCCGGACCCGAGCTGCTCGACGTGACCGTCACGCAGTACGTGCTGAAATCGGCGTGGGAGATCGTCATGACACCGGTGACCTACCGCATCGTCGCGTTCCTCAAGCGTGCCGAGCAGGAGGACTACTACGATCGCGGCACGAACTTCACGCCGTTCTCGCTCCGGGCCTGAAGCGCGTGGCGCGGCGGGGGTCGGTGGGGTGAGCTGCGGAAGAAAAAACGGCGGAAGCGCGCGACACCGCGCTCCCGCCGCTCACGGTCCGGTCAGATTACTTGCCGATCTGCTTGCTGACCTGATTCTCCTGCTGGTTCAGCGCCTTCTGCTCGGCCTTCGTGATGTGGCCGTGGTTCGTGCGCGCCATGGTGCGCTCTTCCTTGCGGATGGTCCGGTCCTCGCGGTGCAGCTGCGCCGCCTTCGCCTTGGTCATGTCGCCTTGCTTGACCTCCTGATGGATGCGCTTGTTCTGGTTCGCGAGGCGCTCGTTCACCTGCTCGCGGCGCGGGTGATTCTTCTGCCACTTGGTGTCGGTGTCAGCCATGGCCACACCGGCCAGTGCGCCGAGCGACACGGTCACCACGGCCACGGTCAGAATGCTACGAATGGACTTGAACATGCACTTCTCCTCCTGAAACGGTTGGTCTGTGCGGTCGGTATTGAGCCGGAACCATCCGGCTTCTGGGCGTTAACAACGTCGCAGGTTCGGGAGTGCTGACGATCGTGACGGAAAGTTAATGCGGTCCCGACTGTGACGTGTGTCACGCAGCGCGGAGCGGCGCGCACGGGTCCGGAAGGGAATCGCGAAAGAGCAGGAAACGGAGTGCGCGCGGGGCGCGCGGCACCGATCATGCGCGCAGCGACTCAACGGAGGCAGGGCCGCACCGGAGCGGGAGCGAAATGAGGGGAGAACGATACGGAACAGCGCGCGCAGCGCGCATCGCACACGGCCTCGCAGGCGCACTCACGGTGTTGGCAGGCGCTGTGGCGGGCGCGGTGCACGCGCGGGATCAGTCCCGCGAGGACGCCTGGTGGACGGGACCGATGCTCGCGCCGTCGGCTGCGACCTTGCCCTCGGGACACATGCTGATCGAGCCGTACCTCTTCGACGTCATGAGCGACGGCCGCTTCGACGCCAACGGGACGCGGCAGCCGGCCCCGGGCGAGCACGACATCGGCTCGCTCACCTACATGTTGTACGGCGTGACCGACAGGGTGACCGTCGGCATGATTCCGCGCTTCGTCTTCAACGAGCCTGCCGGCGCGGCCAACAGCTCGCACCCGGGCGTCGGCGACCTGACACTGCAGGCCGGTTTCGGCGTGACGCGCTTCGAGGATGGTCACCGCACTCCGGCGATCGCGGTGGTGCTCGACGAGACGCTGCCCACCGGACGCTACCAGCGCCTTTCCCGTGCGAGCGACGGCTTCGGAGGCGGAGCGTACACGACGGCTCTCTCGGTCTATTCGCAGGACTACCTGTGGATGCCCAACGGGCGGATCCTGCGGGTGCGGCTCGATCTCACTTACTCGCTGTCCTCATCGGTCGGCCTGCACGATGCGAGCGTCTACGGGACGCCGGTCGGATTCAGCGGCCGCGCCTATCCCGGCAATTCCTTCACCGCGGATGCGGCCGCGGAGTACAGCGTCACGCGCAACTGGGTGCTGGCGCTCGACGTCGTGTATGAACACCAGGGCGACACGCTCGTGCGCGGTGAGGTAGCGCCGCCCGCCGGCGGGTCCGGCGGCGGCAGATTCAGCGCCGATTCCGCTTCCCTCTACGCGCTGCAGCTCGCCCCCGCGATCGAATACAACTTCAGCAGCCGGATCGGCGTGCTGCTCGGGGTGCGCCTGTTCGCCGCGGGCCGCAACACCACCTCGAGCGTGACGCCCGCCCTCGCCCTGAACATGGTGTACTGAGCTTCGAGTGCGCGCGGCGCGCGCGGGAACGGCGCCGCGCGCCACCGCTGAAACGGAACATAAGCTGCCGCCCGCGGAGATCGCTGAATTTCCGGGGAAAAGCAGCGGGCTCCCATCGTTCGCACGAGGGCGGTCAACGCCCCGGCTGGTTACCGCGTTTTAATGTCCGTCTCCTTGAACACCAGCGCCCGCGGGGCGTCTAATTCCAGTGCCGGGGTCCTCGAGATCGCGGCGGCACGACGGGGTGATGAGCTGTGAATACGGCGAACACGCGACGGATTCGGATCTGGGCAGCCCTGCTGCTCGGGGTGGCCGTAGCCGGCTCGCCGGTCATCACGTTTGCGGACGGCCATTCCGGAGGCGGCGGCGGCCATTTCGGAGGCGGCGGCCATTTCGGGGGTGGCGGGCATGGCGGCGGCCACATCGGGGGTGGCGGCGGCCACATCGGGGGTGGCCACTCCGGCGGCGGCCAGTTCTTCGGCGGCGGACACGTGACGGGCAGCGGCGGCGGAGGCCATTACGCAGGCGTCGCGGGCGGGCACTTCGCCGGGAGCGGAGGCCATTACTCCGCGCCTCATTTTGCGGGAGCCGCCACCGGCGCCGCCGCGCACGCTCCCGTGCACGGGGGCTTCCCGACCATGAGCGCCAACCACAGTGCGGGTCGCTTCGCGCCCGGCTCGGGCGGCTGGAACGGGTGGCGTGGCTGGGGCGGCGGCTACTGGCGCGGGGGCTTCTGGCCGCACGTGTGGTTCAACCCGGGCTTTGCGTGGTTCCTGCCCGTGCTTCCCTACGGCTACGCGACGTTCTGGTGGGGCGGAATCCCGTACTACTACTGGAATAACCTCTATTACACGTGGAGCCCGGCCGATTACGGCTACGTCGTCACGGATCCGCCGCCCGTGGCCGGTAGTAACGCGAGCGACTCCTCGTCCGGGTACGGCGACGGCGGAAGCGGCGCGGACGTGTATCTCTATCCGCGCAACGGCCAGAGCGATGCGCAGACCCAGCAGGACCGCTACGAGTGTCACAGCTGGGCGGTGAGCCAGACGGGCTTCGATCCCACCCGCACGTCCGGGCAGTCATCGGGAAGCGCCGCGGACTATCGCCGCGCCATGATTGCCTGTCTGGATGCGCGCGGCTACAGCGCACGCTGACGCTGACTTCCTAATTTCCGACTTGCGTGGCGGCCGCAAACGTTCCCGGCGCGGTTGCGTTCTGCAGCATGATCGTCGCGCTGGTGCTGTCGGCCACCGCGATGTCGGGATGTCCGTCACCGTTCAAATCGGCAATAGTGACCGAGAGCGGCTGGCCAAAACCGGCGTAACTCGTGGCCGAGAGAAACACGCCCGGCTGCGCCGCATCCTGCAGCAGGACCGACACGCTGCCGGTCGGCGCGGGCCCGAGATTCGCGACCACGAGGTCGGGCTTCCCATCGCCGTTCAAGTCGCCGACCGCGACGTCAATGGCCCGGGCTTGGCTTGCGTAGGTCACCGGTGCGAGGAAGCTCCCGGGATTCGCCGCATCCTGCAGCAGCACGGAGACACCCGCTGATCCGGTGCCGTCCGCACCGGGACCGAAGTTCGCCACCACGATGTCCGGAAGACCGTCACCGTTCACATCCGCGGTCCTGACCGCCTGCGGCTGCGCGCCGGCGGGAAAAACCCTCGCCGCGAGAAAAGTCCCGGGACTCGTGGCGCTCTGGTAGAAGACGTAAACGGCGCCGTTGTTGCCGCTCGCATCCGAGGTCGCGGCCACGACGTCCGGCTTGCCGTCGCCGTTCAGGTCGGCGACGGCGACCGATGGGGCGCTGGTGCTGCCGGTCGAGAGCAGGGCCGGCGCGAGGAACTGCCCGGGGTTGGCGGGATCCTGGAGCAGGACGATGGCGTTGCCGCTGGCGCTCGCGTCGGCGAGGACTAGGTCAAGATGTCCATCGAGATTCACGTCGGCGATCACGACCTGGTTCGGAAGCCCGCCGGTCGTCACGGTGACCGCGGGCATGTAGCTGCCCGGGGTGGAGCCGTGCATGAAGACCGAGACGCTGCCGGAGGCGTAGTTCGCGATCACAAGGTCGAGCGATCCGGAGCGCGTCAGGTCCGCGACCGCAATGCTCGAGGGGTTGGTTCCGGTCGTCGGGTACGGCACCCCCTTCTGAAACGTGCCGGCGGTTGTCTTGTTGTCGAGAATGACGTTCGCGAAGCCCGGGTTCGTGGGATTACCCTGATAGGAGGTCGTGGCGACCAGCAAGTCCGGAACGCCGTCGCCGTTGACATCCGCGACCGCGATGGAGTTCGGGACGCTGACGGTCTGGATGCTATAGCCGGAGCCGTAGCCGCAGCTCAGGAGCGTACCGAGCAGTGCCGTCACGCCGCCGACTGCCAGCGGCCGGACCGCCGCTCGGCCATAGAACAAAGACTCACTGTTCACTCCCTGCACCTCCGTGCCCGGCGCGCGCAACGGCCGCACGCGCAGGACCTCCCGTGTTCGCAAAACGCGCCCGCCTAAGCCGGGTTGACAGGTCCCGCGGGTGGCTGCGTTCCCCGAGCGTACACTGCCGAAAGGGGTGAGGAAACCGGGCGGTCGCATGACGGCGACATCGAAGAAGATCGCGTTCCTGTTCGACGTGGACAACACGCTCCTCGACAACGACGCCGTGCAGGCCGATCTCAGCGCCTATCTGCAGCGCGAGTTCGGCGGCGCCAGCCGCGACCGCTACTGGGCGATCTTCGAGGAGCTGCGCGCCGAGCTCGGATACGCCGACTATCTCGGCGCCCTGCAACGCTATCGCCTGGAGAACCTCGACGATCCGCTGCTGCTGCGCGTGTCGTTCTTCCTGATCGACTACCCATTCGGGGAGCGGCTCTTTCCGGGCGCGCTCGCCGCGCTCGAGCGCTGCGCGCGCCTCGGCACCACGATCATCCTCTCCGACGGCGACGTGGTGTTTCAGCCGCGCAAGGTCCAGCGAGCGGGCCTCTGGGATGCCGTGGGTGGCCGGGTTCTGATCTACCTGCACAAGGAGCTCATGCTCGACGCGATCGAGCGGCGCTTTCCCGCGGACCACTACGTCATGATCGACGACAAGCTGCGCATCCTCGCCGCCATGAAGCGCACCTGGCGCGAGCGGCTCACCACGGTCTTCGTGCGTCAGGGGCACTATGCGCACGATCCGCGCGAGCTCGACCAGCACCGGGCCGCGGACGTTACGCTCGGGAGGATCGGCGAGCTCGCCGAAGCGGGGTCCCCGGAAAATCAGGCGTCCTGGTTGGCGGCGCTCACCCGCAGCTCGCGTGATGTCTGATTTTCCGGGGTGCGAGCGGGGTCCCCGGAAAATCAGGCGTCCTGGTTGGCGGTGCTCACCCGCAGCTCGCGTGATGTCTGATTTTCCGGGGTGCGAGCGGGGTCCCCGGAAAATCAGGTGCCTGGCGCTACTGCGGGGCAGCGGTTAGGCTAGCGGGGTGCCCTTGGGCACCCCCGAGCGCGAGGCAGGACATGTCGTCGGACCGTCCATGGCTGGACCGTCTTCGTGAGAGCAGTGCCGCCCTGCAGAGCGTGCTCGGAGCGCTGCTCGAGGCAGAGCGCCATTTCGCGCCTCCAGCTTCGCCCCTCGAGCGGCTGCGCCAGATCACCACCAGCCCCGAGTGGGCCTGGCTGCAGCCTCTCTACCGGCTGATCGCCGACGTCGATCACGCGCTGGCCTACGCCGACGACCTCCCCGAAAGCGAGAGCGCCGCGATCGGCGCGCACGCGCGGGAGCTCCTCGCCGGCGGTGGCGGGCTGGCCGATCAGCCGTTCCTCGAGCACTACCGCGCACTGCTGCAGACCGATCCGGCGGTCGCCATGGCGCATGCCGCGGCGTTGCGCGCGCTGCAGGCGCTGCCGCCCGAGCCGAGCAATCAGTCCGAGCGGCTGCACGCGCGCCATCAATGGAACGAGCGGCGGCGGTTTCAGCGAATGGGGCAGCGCGGGCGCGGAACGTCCTAGGATCAGTACGGCATCTGCGCGCCGCGCAGCCGGATCTGCAGCTCGTGCCGGCTGTAATCGATGATCAGCACGTCGAACGATCCGAGCAGATCCATGCCGAGCGTCAGGGTGGGCTCATCGGTCAGCTTCCAGTGCTGGAACAGGTACATGTCTCCGAAGGTGACGCGCACGCCGCGGATGGTGAGATGACCGAAGTCGATGTCGGGCATCGGGATGTTGTCCCCGCCCTGCACGTCGAGCGTCACGCCGATGACGTCCTCGTGCGCCACGTTGCGCGGCGGATGCCGCATGAGCGCATCGCGCAGCATCAGGTTGCCGATCGTGCCCTGGGCGCCGGTGTCCACGATTGCCTTGGCGCGCACCGACCCCACGTGCACGTCGGCGACCAGCAGGCCCCCGCGTATGAGACGCAGCGGCACCGCGGTGAAATCGCGGCCTGCACGCTCGCCATGCGAACGCGCGATCACGAGCCGGTCGCGACCGAAATCGGCATAGACGCGCATGCCGGTCAGTCCCTCGATGCCGAGCACGCCCTGGGCGCCGCCGAATACATCGCTAAGAATGGGCAGAACGGTCGGACCCAGCAGCAGCTCGCCCACCTCCATGTGATCGACGTGAATGGTGGGCACGCGGGCGGAGCCGGTGAACCCGGTGACCACCGTAGAGCCGTCCCCGGAGGGCAGCACCCCCATCAGCTGCGCGGTGTGCGCGGTGATCGCCGAGCGATTGGCGCCGGTGTCGAGCACCAGTCGATAGGGGCCCTTGCCGTCGATCAGCACCGGGGCCCAGATCCTGCCGATGCGATCGCGCCGCGTCGGAGCCACGAATTGGGGCTCGGTGGTCTCCACGATGATCTCGTTGAGCACCTCTTGATTGGGCGTGATCATCGCCGGCTCGGGTGGCGGAGCCGCCGTGGGCGGCGCGGGTGCGCCGCCCACGGGGTCCGGCGGCGTGTCGGCCGCCGGCGCCGCAGCGGTGGCGATTCCGAGGAGACACGCGACCAGCAGCACTGGGGAGCAACTGCGCACGGCGGAAAGTAGAGCACGGAGTGACGGGCGTCTCCAGGTGCTTCGTCGCATTCTGGCGCTCACCCGTCCCATCCTCGGGGGCGCTTTCCATGCCCGGTCTCGACCATCAGCGGGGTATCGAGGCGGCCGCCGCCGCCGCCTGAGGGGGTTTGGGGGCCACGCCCTGCCGTCTTCGGTACCATAAACCCCGTCCCGGAGTGAGGAGCCCAGCCATGCAGGAGACCCGCCCGATTGCCGGCCATGTCCACTGATCAGTCCGGCGCCGCCGCCCGGGCGGCTACGGGCGGGGAGCCGGCGGCTCGCGAGTTGGCGCGGGTCGCCCCGCTCGGCCATCTCGAGCGGCTCGAGGCCGAGAGCATCCACATCCTGCGCGAGGTAGTCGCGGGGTGTGAGCGGCCGGTGATGCTCTATTCCGCCGGCAAGGACAGCGCGGTGATGCTGCATCTCGCGGTGAAGGCCTTCTATCCGGCCGTGCCGCCCTTCCCCCTGCTCCACGTGGACACCACCTGGAAGTTCCGCGCGATGTACGAGTTCCGGGACCGCCGTGCGCGCGAGCTCGGCATGCAGCTGCTGGTGCACGTGAACGCGGACGGGCTGCGCGCGGGCGTAAACCCCTTCACCCACGGCTCCCAGCTGTACACCGACGTCATGAAGACCGAGGCGCTACGCCAGGCGCTCGACAAGTACGGCTTCGATGCAGCATTCGGCGGCGCGCGCCGTGACGAGGAAAAGAGCCGCGCCAAGGAGCGCATCTTCTCGTTCCGCTCCGCCGGACATCGCTGGGACCCGCGGCAGCAGCGCCCGGAGCTCTGGGCGCTCTACAACACCCGCAAGCGCCCGGGCGAGAGCCTGCGCGTGTTTCCGCTGTCCAACTGGACCGAGCTCGATGTGTGGCTGTACATCTGGCGGGAGGAGATCCCGATCGTGCCGCTGTACTTCGCGGCGGAGCGCCCGGTGGTCGAGCGCGGCGGGGCGCTCATCATGGTGGACGATGAGCGCATGCCGCTCGAGCCAACCGAGCGGCCGGCGCCGAGAAGAGTGCGCTTTCGCACGCTCGGCTGCTACCCGCTCACCGCCGCCATCGAGAGCGAGGCGGATACCCTGTCCGCCATCATCCGCGAGACGCTGCTCAGCAGGAGCTCCGAGAGATGCGGCCGCGTCATCGACCACGACGCCGCGGCCTCGATGGAGAGGAAGAAGCGGGAGGGTTACTTCTGATGGAGCGCCCCGCCGAGCTCGCCGCCCGCGATCCCGCCGAGTACCTGCGCGCGCAGGAGCAGAAGGGCCTGCTGCGCTTCATCACCTGCGGCTCGGTCGACGACGGCAAGTCGACCCTCATCGGGCGGCTGCTGTACGAAGCGAGGCTCATACTCGACGACCAGCTCGCGGCGCTCGAGCTCGACTCGAAGCGCGTCGGCACGCGCGGCGGCGAGCTCGACTTCGCGCTGCTGGTCGACGGGCTCGCGGCCGAGCGCGAGCAGGGCATCACGATCGACGTGGCCTACCGCTTCTTCGAGACCGAGCGGCGCAAGTTCATCGTCGCCGACACTCCGGGCCACGAGCAGTACACCCGCAACATGGTGACCGGCGCCTCGACGGCGGATCTGGCGGTGATCCTGGTCGATGCGCGCAAGGGAGTGCTCACCCAGACGCGCCGCCACAGCTTCCTCGTGCAGCTGCTCGGGATATCGCGCGTAGTGCTGGCGATCAACAAGATGGATCTGGTGGCTTATTCGCGCACCACCTTCGAGGCGATCCTCGCCGACTACCGCACCTTCGCCTCGGGCATCGGACTCGCCGACGTCACGCCTGTCCCGGTGAGCGCAGTGCACGGCGACAACATCATCTCCCGCGGACCGAACATGCCCTGGTACCAGGGGCCGACCCTCATCGAGCACCTGGAGCGCGTCGCAGTGCGCACCGACGATGCCGGGGCGGCGCTGCGGATGCCGGTGCAGTGGGTCAACCGGCCGAACGCCGACTTCCGCGGCTTCGCCGGGCAGATCGTGAGCGGCACTGTGCGGCCGGGCGACCGCGTCCGCGTGCTGCCATCGGGGCGCGAAGCCCGCGTGGCGCGCGTCGTGACGGCCGGCGGGGACCTCGAGGCCGCCACCGCCGGGCAGTCGGTGACCCTCACGCTCGATGCCGAGCTCGACGTCGCGCGCGGCGATCTCATCGCCGCCGCCGACTCGCCCCCGCAGGTGGCCGATCAGTTCGAGGCGACCATCGTCTGGCTGCACGATGAGCCGATGCTCCAGGGGCGCGCCTACCTGATGAAGGCGGGCGCGCGCACGGTATCGGCGACCGTCAGCCCGCTCAAGCACAAGATCAACGTCAACACGCTCGAGCACACCGCCGCCGAGCGGCTCGAGCTCAACGACATCGGCGTGTGCGAGCTCGAGCTCGACCGGTCGATCCCGTTCGAGCCCTACCGCGAGAATCGCGCGCTCGGCGGCTTCATCCTCATCGACCGCCTCACCAACAACACCGTCGGCGCCGGGCTGATCCACTTCGCGCTGCGCCGCTCACAGAACGTGCACTGGCAGGCGGTGGACGTCGACAAGCAGACACGCTCGCGGCAGAAGGGACAGAGAGCCTGCGTGCTGTGGCTCACGGGACTCTCGGGCGCCGGCAAGTCCACCATCGCCAATCTGGTCGAGAAGCGCCTCACCGCCTCCGGCCGGCACACCTACCTGCTCGACGGCGACAACGTCCGCCACGGCCTCAACAAGGACCTGGGCTTCACCGCGCAGGACCGCGTCGAGAATATCCGCCGCGTCGCGGAAGTGTCGAAGCTGATGTTGGATGCGGGCCTGATCGTACTGGTGTCCTTCATCTCCCCGTTCCGCTCCGAGCGGCGCATGGCGCGGGAGCTGTTTGCGCCGGGGGAGTTCTTCGAGGTGTTCATCGACACGCCGCTCGCAGAGGCCGAGCGGCGCGACGTCAAGGGGCTGTACCGCAAGGCGCGGCGCGGGGAGATCAAGAACTTCACCGGCATCGATTCGCCCTACGAGCCGCCCGAGAGCCCGGAGATCCACATCGAGACGATGCGGCTCGATCCGGACGCGGCCGCCGAGCGCATCGTTGCGCGCCTTATGGCCCTCAAAGTGACGGGCCCCGCGTGATCGCAGCCTCGCCGCAGCTGCTCGCCCGCGTGGCCGGGATCGCCCGGCGCGCGAGCGGCGAGATTCTCGAGGTGTATGCGGGCGGCGAGCTCGCCGCGACGGCAAAAGCCGATGCCTCGCCGCTCACCGCGGCGGATGTACGCGCGCACCGGCTGATCGTCGACGCGCTGCGCGAGCTCGCGCCCGACGTGCCGGTGCTCTCCGAGGAATCGGTGCACACGCCCTTCGCGCAGCGCTCGCTCTGGGGGCGCTACTGGCTGGTGGATCCGCTCGACGGCACGCGGGAGTTCCTCTCCCGCAACGGCGAGTTCACCGTGAACATCGCCCTCATCGAAGGCCACGCGCCCTCGCTCGGCGTGGTGCACGTCCCGGTGACCGACACGAGCTACCGGGGGCTCCCGGGGACGGGCGCGTGGCGGCAGAGGGGGGGCGGTGAGCCTGAGCCGATTCATGTGGCCGAGCGGACCGGCGCGCCGCTGCGCGTGGCAGGCAGCCGCTCGCACCGCGGGGACTCGCTCGATGCGTTCCTCGCACGCGTTGGTCCGCACGAGCTGCTCCCCCTCGGCAGCGCACTGAAGTTCTGCCTCATCGCCGAGGGTGGGGCGGACGTCTACCCGCGTCTCTCCCCGACCAGCGAGTGGGACACTGCGGCCGCGCATGCGGTGGTCACGGCCGCCGGCGGTACCGTCTGCCGCCTGGACGGCGCGCCCCTCGAGTACAACACGCGCGAGGCGCTGCTGAACCCCTCCTTCGTCGCCTTCGGTCCTCGCGATCGGGACTGGCTGGCTCTGCTCGAGCCCGTGCCATGAGCCCGCAGGCCTACATCATCGGCGCGGTGCGCACGCCGACCGGCAGAAAGAAGGGGAGCCTCGCGGGAGTGCACGCGGCGGACCTCGGCGCACACGTCCTCCGCGCGCTCATCGAGCGCACGGGGGTCGATCCGGCTCGGGTTGACGACGTCATCTTCGGCTGCATCGATCAGATCGGTCCCATGGCCGGCGACGTGGCGCGCAGCTGCTGGCTCGCGGCGGGCCTGCCCGAGGAGGTTCCAGGCATCACCGTGGACCGGCAATGCGGCTCGTCGCAGCAGGCCGTGCACTTTGCGGCGCAGGCCGTCATGAGCGGGACTCAGGACCTCGTGATCGCCGGCGGCGTGCAGACCATGAACCAGATTCCCCTCGGGGCGGCGATGACGGCCGGGCGCTCATTCGGTCACCCGGACCCCTTCAGCGGCTCTCGCGGCTGGCGCGAGCGCTACGGCACCGAGGAGGTGTCGCAGTTCCGCGCCGCGGAAATGATCGCCGCGAAATGGAACATCAGCCGCCTGGAGATGGAGGAGTACGCGCTGGAGAGCCACCGCCGCGCGCTGCAGGCCATCGGGGGCGGCTTCTTCAGACGCGAGATCGCAGCCATCGGCGGCCTCGAGCAGGACGAGACGCCGCGCCTCGGCACGACGCTCGAGAAGATGGCGACGCTCGAGCCGCTCACGCCCGGCGGCCGCATCACGGCGGCCGTCTCCAGCCAGATCGCCGATGCGGCGGCCGCTCTCCTGATCGCCTCTGAAAGCGCGGTAGAGCGCTTCGAGCTCGAGCCCCGGGCGCGCATTCACCACCTCTCGGTGAGGGGCGCGGATCCCATCTGGATGCTGACCGCGCCGATTCCCGCCACGAGGCAAGCACTGGCGAGGAGCGGACTGAAGCTCGGCGACATCGATCTCTTCGAGATCAACGAAGCCTTTGCCTCGGTGGTGCTCGCCTGGCAGCGCGAGCTCGACGCCGACCTCGGGCGGGTCAACGTCAACGGCGGCGCGATCGCCCTCGGTCATCCGATCGGGGCGACGGGCGCGCGGCTCATGACCTCGCTCCTGCACGAGCTCGAGCGGCGCGGAGCTCGCTACGGCCTGCAGACCATGTGCGAAGGCGGCGGCCAGGCGAACGTGACCATCATCGAGAGGCTCGCCTGAGGGGCCGCTTGCCGCCGGTGGACGGGGGAGGAGCCTCAGAGCTCCTCGGGAATGATACGCGCCACCATCGCGCCGATGTTGGTCCGGGTGCCCTGGCGGGCGGTGGCCCGGCGGGTGTACTCGTCGAAGATCTGGTAGTGGACCACGTGACGGAAGCGGAGCTCCCGCTCCACCGGCCAATCGGTGAAGCTTTCCTCCGCGCGCCGGATCACCTCGGCCGCGCGCGCGGCTTCCGGTCCGAGACGCCGCGCCACCACGGCCTGGTACAGCGACCGACCGTTCAGCTCAGGGTGCTCGCGTTGCTCGAGCCAGAAAAGATCGAGCAGCTGGCGGCTCGCGTGACGCGCGTAACGACGCTCGGCGAGCCTGACAAACGGCATTCAGCCTCCGCAGCTCCATAAAGCCCGGCAGGCTATCAGAACTTGAACGACGACAGCAGCAGGCTGGTTTCGGTCTGTGAAATCCCCTCGATCAGGCGGATGCGCGCGAGCGCGCGGTCGAAGGCCTCGAGGCTGTCGGCGCGCAGCTCCGCGACGATGTCCCAGCGGCCGTTGGTGCTGTAGAGCGCCGCGACCGACGGATCGCCGCGCAGCGCCTTGATCACCGCGTCCACCTGATTGCCTTCGACGGCGACGGTCATGAACGCGCGCATGCGCGGCTCCTCGACGTCGGGCTTCAGCCGCACCGTGTAGCCGAGGATCGTGCCGTTGGCGGCGAGGCGCGCCATGCGGTTCTGGACCGTGCCGCGCGCGACCCGCAGGGCCTTGGCGAGCGAGGCCACCGAGGCGCGGGCGTCGTTGCGCAGCAGGCCGATCAGCTGGCGATCGGTGTCGTCCATGGACTCACCTCCTCGGGTGAGGTGCTTATCAAAACGTCAATTGCCTCTGACATTATGATCAATACTATGCAACTTATGAACAGGTTTTTGGCTTTATTTTGGTTGCGGGCCGTCCGACCATGGTTACGCGCCCGGGGGACCAGCGAGCCCCGGCGCTCCGGCTGGAGACAAGACCATGGTCGACTACATCGGTATCGAGCGCATTCGGCAGCTCGTCGCGCGCCGCGGAGCGGCTCGCTTCATCGAGGAGCTCACCTCCGAGATCGAGGCGGATTTTCTGCGCTGGAACGAGTTCGACAAGTCCGCGCGCCACGCGACGCACTCGACCGTCGGGGTGATCGAGCTCATGCCGGCATCCGACGGGCGGCTCTACGCCTTCAAGTACGTGAACGGCCACCCGAAGAACACGGCGGTGGGACTGCTCACGGTGACCGCCTTCGGCGTGCTCGCCGACGTTCACACCGGCTACCCGCTGCTGCTCTCGGAGCTGACGCTCACGACGGCGCTGCGCACCGCCGCCACCTCGGCGCTCGCCGCGCGGCGCATGGCGCGCGCCGACAGCCGCGTCATGGCGCTCATCGGCAACGGCGCACAGAGCGAATTCCAGGCCATCGCGTTCCATTCTCTGCTCGGCATCCGCGGGCTGCGCCTCTACGACACCGACGCCGGGGCCACCGACAAGCTCGAGCGGAATCTCGCGCGGCTCGCCCTCTCGGATCTCGAGGTGGTGCGCTGCGCCTCGAGCGCGGCGGCCGTGCAGGGCGCCGACATCATCACGACGGTGACGGCCGACAAGCGCAATGCCACGATCCTCACGCCGGAGATGATCACCGGCGGCGTGCACGTGAACGCCGTGGGCGGCGATTGTCCTGGCAAGACCGAGCTCCATCCCGACATCCTGTCGCGTGCGGACGTGCGGGTGGTGGTGGAGTACGGGCCGCAGACGCGCATCGAGGGCGAGATCCAGCAGATGCCCGCCGACTTCCCCGTCATCGAGCTCGCGCAGGTCCTCGCGGGCCGCGCGCCCGGGCGCGCGGGGAAACGCGAGGTGACGATCTTCGACTCGGTGGGATTCGCGCTGGAGGACTTCTCGGCGCTGCGCTACCTGCTGCGTATCCACCATGAGGAGCGCGGCGGGGAGCAGCAGATCGATCTGCTGCCGGACCTGGAGGACCCGAAGGATCTCTTCGGCGTCCTCGCGGGCGAGCCGGAGCCGTTCGCCGCTCAGCGCGGAGTGGCGGCGTGAGCAGCACGCGCGTGGCGACCCTCATCGGCGCGCCGACGGATGTCGGCGCGGCGGATCGCGGCGCGTCGATGGGCCCTGAAGCCCTGCGGGTGGCGGGACTCACCCGGGCGCTGCGCGAGCGGGAGCTCGAGGTCCTCGACCTCGGCAACCTCAACGGACCCGGCAACCCCTGGCAGCCGCCCGAAGACGGCTACCGGCATCTGCCGGAGGTGGTGCGCTGGAACCAGCTGGTGCACGAGGCGGTGTACGCGCAGCTCGAGCAGCAGCGGCTGCCGGTGCTCCTCGGCGGCGATCATTCGCTCAGTGTCGGCTCGATCGGCGCGGTCGCGCGCTATTGCCGCGAGCAGGGCAGGAAGCTGCGGGTGCTGTGGCTCGACGCGCATGCCGATTTCAACACGAGCGAGCTCTCCCCGAGCGGCAATGTCCATGGCATGCCGCTCGCCTGCCTGTGCGGCTTCGGGCCGGCCGCGCTCACCGGACTCTGCGGTGCCACGCCGGCGCTCGAACCCTCGTGGGTCCGCGAGCTCGGCGTGCGCAGCGTCGATGCCGGCGAGAAGCGCTTCCTCCACGAGCAGGGGCTCGAGGTGTTCGACATGCGCTACGTCGACGAGATGGGCATGCGTCAGACCATGGAGCAGGCGCTCGCCGGGCTCGACAGCGGCACGCATCTGCACGTGAGCTTCGACGTCGACTTCCTCGATCCCGAGATCGCGCCCGGAGTCGGAACCCGGGTACCGGGAGGTCCGACCTACCGGGAAGCGCAGCTGTGCATGGAGATGATCGCCGACACGCGGCGGCTGGGGTCGCTCGATGTCGTCGAGCTCAATCCCGCGTTCGACGTGCACAACAAGACCGCCGTGCTCGCAGTCGATCTCATCGAGTCGCTGTTCGGCAAGAGCACGCTCGTGCGCCGCCCCGTGTGGCGCCAGCCGGCCGGCAGCGAAGCCCGCGCCCCCGGCGGCCCACGCTCGCGCGCCAAGGTCTGAATCACAGGCCGGCGACGCCCGCGCGTTTGCAATAGGCGCTGGCCGGCAGCATCATGCCCTGCACGTGGAGGCGCGAGCGCACTGCGACGCCGGAATGCGCTTCGCGACAGACAGCCGACTAACAACAAGCGGCCCTCGGGCGGCGGGGGCGGAAAGGTGAGAAGGCAATGGCCGAGAGCGTCTACAAGATCATCGAGCTGGTCGGGACCAGCACGGAATCCTGGGAGAAGGCCGCAGCCGCGGCCGTGAGTCAGGCCGCGAAGAGCCTCCGGGATCTGCGCATCGCCGAGGTGGTGCAGCAGGACGTGCAGGTGCAGAACGGCAAGATCAAGGCGTACCGCACCAAGGTCAAGGTGTCCTTCAAGTTCGAGAGCGGCAAGTAACTTGCCCGCGCGCTCAGCGGGCCGCGGGCCGTTGCGCCGCGCGGCGCAGCGCCGCGCGCGCCAGAAGTCGTGTCGAGTCGAGCGTCGGGAGCGGCGAGTTCGCGTCGTTCATGATGAGGGGGATCTCGGTGCACCCGAGCACCACGGCGTCGCAACCCTCGTCCTTCATCCGGGCCATGACGCGCTGGATGGAGGCCATCGCCTCGGGCCTGAAGACCCCGGCGACCAGCTCCTCGAAGATGATGCGATTGACCTCGGCGCGCTCGGCGGTGTTGGGCCGCAGATAGCCGATGCCGCGCGCGGTGAGCTTCTCGGGATACACCTCGCTGTCGACGAGATAGCGCGTGCCGATGATGCCGAGCCGGTGGAAGCCGCGCGCGGCGGCCTGCGCGGCGACTTCCTCGGCGATGTGCAGCCACGGGAGCGGCGAGCGCCTCACGACCCACGGCAGCGCCTGATGGATCGTGTTGTCGGGACAGATGAGGAAATCGGCGCCCGCCCGCGCGAGCTTGTGGGCCGAGGCCAGCATCAGCTCCCCAACCCCCGGCCAGTCCGCGCTGTCGATGCAGCGCATGTACGCGGCGAAGGAGTGCGTGTGCATCGAGACCTCGGGGTGCTCGAGCGCGCCGAGGAACTGCGCGCCCTCCAGGCACACCGTGCGATAGCAGAGCGCCGCGCCTTCCGCCGAACAGGCGACGATGCCGATGTGTTGAGCCATGGGGCCATTTTACTGCTTCGAGACCACGACCACGTCCACTCCTGCCAGCGTCGTCACGTAGCTGCAGGCGCCGGGAGTGCGCTTGACCATGGCGAGCGCCTCGGCATCGCTGCCCGCGACCAGCGGCGGATTCAGCCCGTCGCGGAAGGACTTCTTCGTCCAGGTGGTCGAATACTTGGCGAGGTTCATCTGCAGCACCTTGCCGAGGAACATCGTCTGCGCCGCGCCGTTGTCGACCGGGACGAGCTTGACCGCTCCGGCGAACTGCTTTTCGCCGAGGAACAGGTCGCGTACGTCGGCGGGGCTCAAGGACACGTGCGCGTTGCAGATCACGTACAGGTCGGCGGCGCGCGCCAGCGCGCACCCGGCGGTGAGCAGCGCCGCCACGAGGAGCTTCGCTGAGGCTATGAACATCTCGCGTCTCCGGTAGCGGCGGTCAGAAGCGAATGGCGTACTGCAGGAGCGCTTCGTCGTAGCTGCTGACGACCCGATCGGTGAAATGGGTCTGGGCGAGCTCCAGCTTGACCGAGGACACGAGATCGACGTCCAAGCGCACTCCGAGAGCGTTGCGATAGTACGACTCGCCATGGCGCAGGGCGGCGAAGTAGCGGTCGGACTGCTGGAAGGAGCCGCGCTCGTAACGCGCGTAGGGGGTGTAGCGGCCGGCGCGATAGCCGATCTGCAGGAAACCGGCATCGCTGTGATGCGATCCCGTGCCGCCGGTCAGGTCGTGGTTGTCGAAGACGTGGAATTCGCCGATGTCTTCCCAGGTGTCGGTGTCGTAAGCGGCGTAGACACCGTAACTCCTCACTCGCGTGAAGGGGGAGGGCGTCAGGTCCTGATCCTCGATGCGGGTCTGGAAGGCATCGACTCCGACCTTGAGGCCATCGAGGGCGCCGCTCAGGAGCATCCCGACGTTGCCGCCGATGATCGTGCTGCCGCGGGTGTTGCCCGGGTTGTTCATTTCGAGAGCGCCGCCGGTCACACGCTGGCTGTTGCCGATGAAGAGGTCGTAGGTGAGCTTCTCGTCGCCGAGTCGCTCCGAGCCCGTGAGCCACCCCCCGACGGTGTGCGCCGGCATGATGCCGCCGTGATCCTCGAATTCGAGGAAGCGCGGGCGCCGGAGCGAGGTCGCGATCTGCTGGCCGTGGTGGAAGGCGGTGTTGTAGTAGCCGTAGGGGGTATGGAACCGCCCGAGCCAGACGGTGGCCGCATCCGAGAACTGATAGCCGATCTGTGCGCGCTCGAGATCGACGCCGAGGGAGCCGTCCTCGCCCACCTCGAAGTTCAGCTCGAACAGGGCGCGCGTGCGGCTGCCGAGCCGAGGCGTGAGGAAGAAATCCAACTCGGCGATGTCGGCGCCCTGGTACTGGGGGAACTGCGCGTTGTGATTGCCGACCCCGACGTCGGCGAAGCCGTGCATCGGCATCCCGGTGGTGTCTTCCGCGTGCTGTCCCGCGCTCGCGGCCATCTGATTTACCGTCTGCTCGACCTGCGCGAGGCGCTGGGCCGTGTCGGCGAGCGTTGGCGGCGGGGCGGCACTGCCCGCGGGGGCCGGCGCTGCAGCCGCGGGCGGCGCGAACGGCGCGGCGGCGACGCGTCTGACACCGGCGGCGCCCGGGCTCTGCGCGGTCTGCGGCTGGGCCTCCAGCGCCTGAACGCGCGCCGACAGCTGGCGGATCAGCTGCAGGCTCTGGTCGAGCTTCTGCTCGAGCGCTGCGATGCGGTCGGACTCGGCCACTGCCGCGTGGGCGATGGGCGAATGTCCGAGGCTCGCCATCAGCAGAGCGCCGAGCCACGATCGGCCCCGACTTGCGCGCGAGTGCGTTGTGGTATCCATGGACCTGCTACCTCTTTGTGCTTTCCAGCTCCGTCGTCTCGCCGGTCGCGACCAACGTACCGCGCTGGTCGAAATACAGGACGCGCGAGTCGTGCACCACGTGCTGGTCGTACCTCCAGAACTCGAAACCCAGCCGCCGCGCGGTCTGCTCGACGGCCTCCCGCGCTCCGATCAGGAAGTGCCAGTTGCCGCGGGTGAGGTGGCGGCTGCGGCGATACTGGCGCCAGGCCGCGGCATCGTCGTTGTCGGGGTCGTAGCCGATGACCACGAATTCGGCGCGGGTGCCACGGCGGTCGTACTCGCTTTGCACCTGTTGCAGGCGCCGTAGGGTCATCGGGCATACGCGGTGGCACGTGGCGTACGCCATGGTGAGCACGACCGCATGACCCTCGAGGGTGCGCAGATCGAAGGGCTGGCCGCCGTCGTCCACCCACGCGGTGGGGAGCTCCGACAGGCGTGTCGCGGTGGCGCCGGTGGCCGCCGGCCAGGCTCCCGGCAGGGTCAGCAACAGGAGCGCCGGCGCGCCGAGCAGGGTGTGGGAGCGCCGCAGCCGTCTGCCGCACGGCACCGTTCGGCTCCCGTCACGGGAGCGGCTGTGGTTCACGGGCATGCCGAGACTGTTCCCCCCGGAACGAACAAGTATCCGCTCGGAGACGCCCTGTCAAACGCGGGCGGCTCGCGGGCGGCTCGCGGGCGGCTCGCGGTAGCGCGTGCCGCAGCGCAGGAAGACGAGCCGGATCTTTAGTCCTCCGCATAGGCGAGCGCGCTGAAATAGCGCTCGAGGGTCTCGCGGTCGGCCTGCGAGAGATTCACGCCGAGCGGCATGTGCTGCGTGCCGGCTGCGGCCGAGAGGCGAAACCGGATCTCGTCGAGCAGAGTGCCGCGCGCCGCGGGCCGGAGGCGCAGCTGCCGCGCGAGCTCAGCGGGATCCGAAAACGGCAGCGGGGGTGCGACCCCCGTCTCGTGGCAGTTGATGCACAGCTGCAGCGCCGCCGGACGGCCCGCGGGGCCGGGACTCGTGCCTGCCGGAGCGCCGGGCGCAGTCGTCGGGCCGCCGGGCGCAGTCGTCGGGCCGCCGGGCGCGGCGGACGGAGCTTCCGCGACTTCGCTCCCCAGGGCGGACAACTCCTCCTTCGAAGCGCCGAGGGCCGCGCGGCTGCGGCGCTTGAGGTAACTGCAGTAGCGATCGCCGTCGGAAGAGGTCGAATAGCGGCTCAGGTCCTGGACGCTCGCGTCGCGCGCGGCGACCTCCGCCAGCAGTCCCTCGCGTAGCGGCTGTGCGGCCGGCGGAGGCAGCGTGAAATCGTAGGTGCCCTTCTCGAGCGCCAGCGTCCAGCGGCGCGTGTCCACCCCGAGCGCCGATTCGGCGACGAAGCGCAGCGGCACCAGGGCATCATCGCTCGATGCGGCGCGCGCGGTGCGCGGTAGGCCGCCGCCGGCGGCGCGCGTCGACTTGAGCTGCGCCTCGCGGGCGTTGGCGGCCGCGGTGTCGCGGGCGAAGCGCTCGAGAGCAGCCCGCGCCTCGCTCCAGAGCGAGCGCGGATAGAACTCCGCGAGCCCCCCGCAGGAGGCGTCCGCGACACCGAGCAACGCGTACTGATAAGAGGCGAAGGCCGGCCGCCGCGCCAGCTCTCGCGCGATGGACTGCGACTGGAGCCTCGCGAGCGCAATCCCGAGCTCGGCGTTCGGGGGCTCCTGCGCGACGGCGGCGTACTGGCTGCGCGCACCCGGTCGGAAGGTCCCGGGATCGGCAAAGCGCTGTACCGCGAGGAGCTGACGATAACGCGCGTGCGTCGGCTGGCGCGCGAGGAACGCCGCGAGCCCCGTGCGCTCGCGCGTCGAGAGCCTGGCGCCATAGCGCTCGCCATAGGCGCCGGGCCAGAGCGGAAAGCTGTCCCACACGGGCCGGGGAGGCGCCCCGTGACAGCGGGCGCAGTGCGGCGGATTCACCTCGGACACCTGGACCTGGGCGGCGCCGGCCGCAGGGTCGGGAAACACCAGCTCGCGCAGCCGGAACTCCTTCTCCCCGTCGTCGAACTCCATCGTCTCGACGACCCGGAAGCCCCGCTGCGCGGGGCTGCCGTTGAAAGTCAGGATGATACGGGCATCCGGTCCGAAGAGAATGACGCGCGGATTTTCCGGCGTCGCCCCCTGAAGACTGCGGCTCTCGAACATGAGCGCGTAGCGGCTGCGCTGCGGGGCCGGGAGCGCCGCCAGCAGCTCCTCGACACTGCCGATATCCTGACTCCTGACGAGCGTCAGCAGCGCTGGGAAGTCGAAGCCTCCGGCCCGCACGGCGGGCGCGGCGAGCGCCGTGCCAGCCAGCAGACACAGGATGCAGCGCAGGGCGCCCGGGGCGGCGCCTACGGGCCGGAGCGGATTGCCGGCGTCACTCATTTTGTTGAGGCGGTCACGCCGCACGGATGTCGGCCTTTGTAGCTTGGCAAAGCGTGACCCGTCTCCCGGTTCCTGCCCCAGGCAACATGTTATCGCTTCACCGTGCGTGGAAGCCGGCGATCCTGCCGTCACGCGCAGGACGTGACCTGCCTCACATTCAGGAGCCTCATGCTTTTAGTCGGTCATACCAGTCATTTGCGGGTGCGAGCGGGGCCCGTCTGCGGGAGGACGCGATGCGGCGCTCGACGGACCGCCTGATCGCGCTGCAGTTCCTTGCGGTGGCCGTGCCCATTGCTTTCGTGCTGCTCGCGCAGATGGCGGCAGACGCCCGCCGCGCCGCCGCGCTCGAGCAGTCGCGCCCGCTGCGCACGCTCGCCAACGAGGCGCGCGCCAACTATCGCACCTTCACCAACGGCGCCGCGGATGCGGTGGACACGGGAGCGCTCGGACGGCAGTCCGCGGAGGCCCTGAACACCACCGCAGCGCTCCTCGCCCGGCTCGCCGAGCGCGGCGAGGCGGCAGCTCTCGGCGATGCGCCGGGGCAGGTCGCGGATCTGGCGGCGCGGGTGGCGAGCGGCGCCACGCTCGAGCGGCTGATGGCGCTGCGTCCGCAGATCGCGCGCGCCGACCACGAGACCCGCGCCATCGACGAGAGCTTCGAGCGGCGCGACGCCGCGGTCGTTGAGGACGCGGTCGACTCGGCGCGCGTGCAGAAGCAGGAGGTGAGCCTGGCGCTCCTCATCAGCGGGGTGCTCACGGTCGTCTTCGTGCTCGCGACGCGGCGGCGGCTGCGGCGGCAGCTGGAGGCGGACGCCGCCATCGAGCGGCGGCGCCGCGCCGAGCTCGAGACCGTCGAGATCCGCTTCCGTGTGGCGACGCGCGCGGCGCGCGCGGGTGTCTACGAGATGGACGAGAGCGGCGGCACGGTATGGTGGAGCGACACCATGAATGAGCTCTACGGGGTGTCGGCGGGGAACTTCCAGCCGACGTTGAGCGGCTGGCTCGAGCTGATTCACCCCGCGGACCGCGACGGCGCGCGTGCGGCGATGACCGCCGCCATGCGGGAGCGCAAACCGCTGCGCACCCAGTACCGCGCCGTACGCCCGGACGGGAGCATCGCTCACCTGGAATCCGTCGCCGCGGTGGTCGGCGACCCGGCCGGCGAGGGGGTGCGCATGGTGGGCATCGATCTCGACGTCACCGAGCGTGTCGCGGCCCAGCGTCGCGAGGACGTCCTGCAGCAGCAGTTGCGCGACGCCTCGAGACAGGCAGGCATGGCCGACGTGGCCACGAGCGTGCTGCACAACGTCGGCAACGTGCTGAACAGCGTCAACGTCTCGGCGAACCTGGTGGCGGACAGCCTGAAGCGATCGCGCGCGGCGGGGCTCACCCGGGTCGTGGCGCTCCTCGAGGAGCACCAGGGCGATCTCGGGAGCTTCGTGGCGCACGACGCGCGGGGCAAGGTGCTGCCGGTGTACCTGGCGGAGCTGTCGCGTCACCTGAGCGCCGACAACAGTAACGCGCTGCAGGAGCTCGATGCCCTCAGGGGCAACATCGACCACATCAAGGACATCGTGACCATGCAGCAGCGCTACGCCAAGCTCGGTGGCGCAGCCGAGCCTATCGACGTCGGACGCCTCGTCGAGGAGAGCCTGCGGATCAACGCCAGCGCCTTCGAGCGTCACGCCATCGAAGTGGTGCGCCGGTTCGCGGACGTGCCGCAGATCACCGTCGACAAGCACAAGGTGCTGCAGATCCTCGTCAACCTGCTGCGCAACGCCAAGGACGCCTGCGACGCTGCGGGCGAGCGCGAGCGGCGGGTGACCCTGAGCGTCGGGCGGTGCGCGACCGGAGTGCGCGTCGCGGTCGCCGACAACGGCGTCGGCATCGCCGCCGAGCACATGAGCCGCATCTTCACTCACGGCTTCACCACCAAGAAGACCGGGCACGGCTTCGGGCTGCACAGCGGCGCGCTCGCCGCCAGGGAGATGGGCGGCGTGCTGCGCGTCGAGAGCCCGGGCTTGGGTTGCGGCGCCACTTTCGTCGTCGAGCTGCCCCTTGGGCCACCCGGGAACGCACATGCCTAGCCACCCCCTGCGTATCACCCGCCGGGTGCTCGTCGTCGACGACAACGCGGCCATCCACGAGGACTTCCGCAAGATCCTCGGCGGCAATACCGAGAGCAGCGCGGAGCTCCTGGCGGCCGAGCGGCTGCTGCTCGGTGAAGCGGCCCCAGGCGTCGCGCGCCCGGCATTCGAGATCGACACCGCGCTCCAGGGGCAGGAAGGCGTGGCGCGGGTCAGGCACGCGCTCGAGGAGGAGCGCCCCTACGCGATGGCGTTCATCGACATGCGCATGCCGCCCGGCTGGGACGGCCTGGAGACGATTCTCCGCCTGTGGGAGCTCGATCCGCACGTGCAGGTCGTCATCTGCTCGGCGCACTCCGATTACGACTGGACCGAGGTGGTCGCGCGTCTCGACCATTCCGACAAGCTGCTGGTCATCAAGAAGCCGTTCGAGCCCATCGAGGTGCTGCAGTGTGCCAACGCGCTGACGCGCAAGTGGGACAACGAGCGGACACTGCGCCGTCAGGTCGAGCATCTGGAGCACGTCGTGGAGGCCCGCACCCAGGGACTGGAGGCCGCCAATAAGCAGCTCCGTCACCTCGCGAGCCACGACGCCCTCACCGGCCTGCCGAACCGCGTGTTGCTGGACGACCGCCTGTCGCAGGCGGTGGCCCACGCCGAGCAGGACGGACACAGCTTCGGGGTCGCCATGTTCGATCTCGACCGCTTCAAGGTCGTCAACGACTCGCTGGGACACCGCGCCGGGGATGCGCTCATCAAGGAAGTGGCGCACCGCCTGGCGGGCGTCGCGCGCGGCACCGACACGGTGGGGCGCCTCGGCGGGGACGAGTTTCTGTTCATCATGGACCGCCTGGCGAAGCGCGAGGACGCGGAGCACATCGCGCGGCGCGCCGTCAAGGCGCTCGAGCTCCCGATCCGCCTCGACGGCGTCGACCTGCACACCTCCGCGAGCATCGGCATCGCCATGTTTCCGGCCGACGGCAAGAGCGCGGAGGGGCTCATCGCCAACGCCGACGCCGCCATGTACTGCGCCAAGCAGCGCGGCCGGAACAACATTCAGTGCTACGCGGAAGGCATGAATTCCGCGACCCAGGAGCGGGTGAAGCTGGAGAGCGACCTGCACCAGGCGCTCTCGCTCAAGCAGCTCGAGCTGCACTACCAGCCGAAGGTCGACACCAAGACCGGCCTCATTCACGGCGTCGAGGCGCTGGCACGCTGGCGGCATCCGCAGCGGGGCCTCGTGCCGCCGGGGGAATTCATCCCGCTGGCGGAGTCGTGCGGGCTGATCGACGGGATCGGCGAGTGGGTGGTGCGCGAGAGCTGCCGGCAGGCGCGCGCCTGGCAGCTCGAGGGGCTACCGCCGCTGCGCGTAGCGGTCAATCTGTCGGCGTTCCAGTTCCGGCACGGGAACCTCCTGCAGATGATCCGCGAGGCGCTGCAGGCCGCGCAGCTCGAGCCGCGCTTTCTCGAGGTCGAGATCACCGAGAGCGCGCTGATGAGCGACCCGGAAGAATCCGTGACGATTCTCGAGCAGTTGAGCCGCATGGGCGTGGTGGTATCGGTCGACGACTTCGGCACCGGCTATTCCAGCATGAGCTACCTGCGACGCTTCCCGATCGACAAGCTGAAGATCGACCGGGGGTTCATCGCCGAGCTGATATCGCGGGCCGACGACGCCTCGATCGTGAGAGCGATCGTCTCGCTCGCGCATAGCCTGCGCCTCAAGGTGGTGGCCGAGGGCGTCGAGACCAGCGAGCAGCTCAACGTGCTCCGATCCATCGGCTGCGATCAGTACCAGGGCTTCTGCTTCAGCCCCGCGGTGCCGGCGGCCCAGTTTGCCGCGCTGCTGCGCGAGTCGCAGCAGAAGACCGGCCCCGCGCCCGACTCCGCGCTGGACCGCACCTACAGCAAGCTCGCCTACCGGCCGCCGCGCGCCTAGACGCTTCCCGCCCGGCACGCCTCGCCGTGTCGCATCAGGTCAACGCTCCGGCGCGTGCGGCCGCTTAAACCGCCCGGACGGCGCTAGCATCCCAGGGTCGCGGGGGTGCGTTCGCCGTGGACAGCCTGAAGTGGTCGAGCCGCAGTCCGATCGGGGTCATCGTCATTGCGGTGTTCCTCGGCCTGGTCGGCCTCTTGAGCCTCGGCCGCCTGCCGCTGCAGCTCTTCCCGGACATCAACAAGCCCGAGCTCTCGATCCAGGCGGGCTGGCGCACCGCGTCTCCCGAGGAAGTCGAGTCGGAGCTCCTCGAGCCGCTCGAGAGCGTCTTACAGGGCATGGCCGGCGTCGAGGAGATCGAGGGCAACGCCTTCCCCGGCCAGGCGCAGGTGAAGCTGCGCTTCGCACTCGGAACGGACATGAAGAATGCGCTCGTCGAGGTGATCGGGCGCATCAACCGACTGCCGCCGCTGCCGCGGGATGCCGACCGCCCGAGCGTCTCGCTCGGCGGTGACGGCAACACCAACGAGACGCTGTCCTGGTTCTTCGTGCAGCTGCTGCCGGGCACCTCAGGTCCGATCGAGGCGCAGCGGCGCTTCATCGAGGACACCGTACGCTCGCGGCTCGAAGCGATTCCGGGAGTCGCGGCCGTCGAGGTGAACGCGGGGCCGCCCGACAACGTGCGCATCACGCTCGACCTGGCGCGCGCCGCGGGACTTGGCATCAGTGTCCCGGACGTGGCCAGCCGCGCCGCGAGCGCGACCAACGTGTCCGGCGGCCAGCTCGACGTCGGCCGGCGCCAATATACGCTGCGCTTCACCGGACGCTTCTCGCCCGAGCAGCTCGGAGCGCTGGTGCTCGCGTGGCGCGAGGGCCGCCCGGTGCGCCTCGCCGACCTGGCCACGATCGATGTCCGGCCGCCGACGCGGCAGTTCTTCGCCTACCAGAACGGCAACCCGGCGATCGGCATCCGGGTGCTGCGGGCCAACGGCGCCAACGTGCTGGCGACGCTCGACGCCGTCAAGGCCGCGGTCGCAGAGCTGCGCGCCGGGCCGCTCACGGCCCATGGGCTCGGCATCGAGCAGTCCTTCGACGCGTCGCTGTTCATTCGCCGCGCGGTGCGGCTGCTCACGGAGAACCTGGTGGTCGGGGCGCTGCTCGCACTGCTCGTGGTGTGGTGGTTCATGCGCGAGTGGCGCGTCACGCTGCTGATCGCCGCCACCATCCCGGTGTGCCTGTGCGCAACCTTCGTCGTGCTCGATCTCTGCGGCCGGAGCCTGAACGTCATTTCGCTCGCCGGGCTCGCGTTCGCGGTGGGCATGGTGGTCGAGGGAGCGATCGTGGTCTGCGGCAACGTGGTGCGCCTGCGCGAGGGCGGGACGCCGCTGGATGAGGCGACGAGGACCGGGGCCCGCCAGGTCGCCGGCGCGCTGCTCGCCTCCACCGCCACGACGGTCGCGGTGTTCGTGCCGGTATTGTTTCTGAAGGACGTCGAGGGCCAGCTGTTCGGCGATCTGGCGCTCACCATCTCGATCGCCGTGGCGATCTCGGTCGTGGCCGCGCTCACCCTGTTGCCCGTGGCCCTGAGCTTCGCGCTCGACCGCCCGCTGCCTCCTAGCGGCTACGGTCAGGGCTGGCCCTGGCTCACCGAATGGGTGCTGCGGGTGACCGACACGCGCGCCAGGCAGCTCTCGTGGATCGCAGGGCTCCTGGTCTTCCCACTGCTGCTCACGTGGTGGATGCTGCCGCCGCTCGATTACCTGCCGCCGGTCAAGCGCGCGGCCATCGATGCGTTCTTCGACTTTCCGCCGGGCATGAGCTCGGAGGCCGTCAATCGGGAGCTCCTGCCGACGATGCTGGAGCGGATGCGACCCTACATGGAGGGCAGGCAGGAGCCGCGACTCAAGAACTGGTACATCCTCACCTGGCCGGGAGGCGGCACGATCGGCGCGCGCGTGATCGAGGAGCGCCGCATCGGCGAGCTCGAGCGGCTGGTGCGGGACAAGATCGTCGTCGGCCTGCCGGATACGCGGGTATTCACGGTCGAGGGAGACCTGTTCGGCGGCATCGGGGGCTCGGCCCGCTCGGTCGGCATTCACCTGCAAAGCGAGGACACCGCAAGGCTCAACCGCGTGGCACTCGAGGGCCGCTCGCTGCTCGAGAAGCTGTTCCCCGGCGCCGCCGTGCAGAGCTTCCCCAACCCCGACGACGTGGCGCTCGAGTTGCACGCGGTGCCCGACGACCGGCGGATCGCGGAGGTGGGCTGGGACCGGGCGACGCTCGGGACCGTGGTGCGTGCCGTGGGCGAGGGGGCGTGGCTCGGAGAGTATTTCGACGGCAAGTCGCGGCTGCCGATCATCCTGCGCTCGAGCGAGGGCACGACGCCCGAGGACCTGTCGAACGCGCCGCTGATGACGCCGGCGGGACTCGTCGTGCGACTCGGGGATCTGGTGCAGCTCTCGACGGTGCTCGGGCCGCCGGCAATTCGCCGCCTCAACCACCGGCGCACCGTGACGCTCACCGTGGATCCCCCGGCGTCGCTGTCGCTCGAGACAGTGCTGAGCACGATCGATGCAAAGGTACTGCCGCCGCTGCGCGCCCACATGCCGGCCGACGGTTCGATGCGCCTCGCCGGCAGCGCCGACAGCCTGAGTCAGACGCTCGCGGCGATGAGCCGCGTGTTCGCGCTGGCCCTCATCGTGCTGCTGCTCCTGATGACGGTCCTGTTCCGCTCGGTGCGCGACAGCGTCATCGTGCTGCTGACCGTGCCGCTCGCTCTGGTCGGCGGAGTGTTCGGGCTGCGGCTGCTCGACCTGGTGAAATTCCAGGCGCTCGATCTGCTCTCGATGATCGGTTTCGTGATGATGATCGGCGTCACCATCAACCACGCGATACTGCTCGTGGCCGCGGTCCGCAGCGCCGAGGCCGAGGGCGCGACGCTCGATGAGGGGATTCGCGCGGGGCTCCAGCAGCGCCTGCGCGCCATTCTTGCCAGCACGCTCACCGGGGCGCTGGGAGCATTGCCGATGGCAGTGAATCCCGGACCCGGCAGCGTCATCTACCGGGGACTGGCCGCCGTCAACATCGGCGGCGTGGTGATCAGTCTGGTGTTCAGTCTGGTGCTGATACCGGCGCTGATGCGGCTGCTGCGCGCGCGTGGCCGCACTGAAGCCGCCGCTGCGCCGGACGCCTCGCTGGTGAGGTCGTGAGCGCGTCCCGGGCGCGCCTAGTGGGCCACCCCTCGAGAGCCGCGCTCGCGGGGATCGCCGCCGCATCGGCGCTCACCGGGGCGCACGCCGCCGACGGCCCGCCGCCGAGCGCGCCGCGCGTGGTGGTCGAGGTCGGCACGGTGAGCGTCCGCCCGGTGACGGTCAACAGCTGGATCCCGGGCTCGATCGTGAGCCGCGCCGACGCCCGCATTGCGAGCGTGATCGGGGGCCGGGTGATGTGGATTGCCGAGGTGGGTACGCGCGTCAGGGAGGGCGACCCGATCGCGAGGCTCGACGACACGATGCCGCGGTTGCGGGCCGAGGATCTGCGTGCGCAGGTTGCGCGTGTGCGTGCCCAGCGCGAGGTCGCCAGCTCGCAGCTCGAGCGCTTCAATCGCCTGGCCGCAACTCAGGCGCTGAGCGCCAGCCAGCTCGAGGACGCGCGCGCGCAGCGCGAGGTGTCGGCCGAGGACGTCGCCCGCGCGGAGGCGCAGCTCGAGCAGGCGCAGTACGAGACGAGTCAATCGGTAATCCGCGCTCCATTCCCCGGGGTCGTGACCGAGCGCTTCATACAGCGCGGCGAGTACGTGCAGATCGGCGCCGCGACCGTGCGGCTCGTCAACACCACGGACATCGAGGCGCGCGCCACCGCCGCGCTCGCGCTCGCCGCCAATGTCCGCCCCGGACAGCAGGTCACGGTGCGCGAGCACGGCGTCGAGCGCGGGGGCCGGGTGCGCACCGTGGTCCCCGTGGGCGACGATCGCTCGCGCCAGTTCGAGGTGCGCGTCACGCTCGCGGATCCGCAATGGCTGGTCGGGACCCCGGTCGAAGTCAGCCTGCCCTCGAGCGCCGCGCGCACCGCGGTCACCGTGCCGCGTGACGCCCTCGTCATCCGGCAGAATCGCTCCTACGTGCTGCGCGTCACGCGCGCCGACACGGTCGAGCAGCTCGACGTGACGCCGGGCGTCGGCATGGAGGATGCGGTGGAGGTGAGCGGTCCCCTCTCGCCCGGAGATCGATTGGTGATCCGCGGCGGCGAGCGGCTGACGGCCGGACAGGCCGTGCGCGTCATCAATCCGACGCAGCGCGCGGTCCAGCTGCACCCCGGCTAGCCGGCATCGACACGCCTCGCCTGCTCGGCGTGATGGTCCGCCGCGAGCAGCATGTAGAAGGCCGGCACGACGAACAGCGTGAACAAGGTGCCGATCGAGAGACCGGTTGCGATCACGAGACCCATGGCGAAGCGTCCCGCGGCGCCGGCGCCCGAGGCGATCACGAGCGGAATCACGCCGAGCACCATCGCCGCGGTCGTCATCAGGATGGGACGCAGGCGCACCGCGGCCCCGTGGATGATCGCGTCGCGCTTGGCTAAGCCGGCACGCTGCGACTCGTTGGCGAACTGCACGATCAGAATCCCGTGCTTGGACACCAGGCCCATGAGCGTGACCAGGCCGACCTGGGTGTAGATGTTGAGGCTCGATATCAGGTTGACGAAGATCAGCGCGCCGAACAGCGCCATGGGCACCGACACCAGGATGACGATCGGATCGCGCAGGCTGTTGAACTGCGCCGCGAGCGCGAGGAACACGATGATGACCGCGAACATCAGCGTGGTGGCGAAGCCGCCGGACTCCTGCACGAACTGGCGCGACTGACCGGAATAGTCGAGCTGATAGCCGCTGGGCGCGGCTTCGGCGAGCGCATTGCGCAGGAACTGCAACGCCTCGCCCTGCGACATGCCGCCGCCACCGGTAATGGTCGCGGAGTTCAGCTGCTGGAAGCGGTTGATCGACTGCGGAACGGTGGTGCGCTTGAGACTCGCCACGGTCGCGGCCGACAGCACCGCGCCGCCCGGCGCGCGCACGTAGTAGTCGAGCACCTGGTTGGGATTGAGGCGATCGGCCTGCAGCACCTGCGGGATCACCTTGTAGGAGCGCCCGGCGATCGAGAAGTAGTTGACATAGCCGCCGCCGAGCGCGTCGCCGAGGGCGCTGCCGACGTCCTGCTGCGTCAGGCCGAGGGTGGAGATCAGGTCGCGATCGACCACCACGGTCGACTGCGGCTTGTCGATCTTGAGATCGGTGTCGACGAACCAGAACTTGCCGCTGTCGCGGGCCTTCGCCAGCACCGCCTGCACCACTTCGTTCAGATTCTGAAACGGCTCGGTGGTGTTGATGACCACCTGGATCGGCGCGCCCGCCGCTCCTGGGAGGGCCGGCAGCGAGAAGACGAAGATCTGGCCGCCGGCGATCACGCTCCACTTTGCCTGCAGCTCCTGTTGCAGCTGGGCGGCGGACTTGCTGCGCTGGTCCCAGGGCTTGAACAGCATGCCGCCGAAGCCCTGTCCCGGGGTGATGATCTGGAACATCATTTCGTATTCCGGCAGCTTCCTCCCGATCGCGAACATCTGCTGCGAGTAGCCGAGCATCTGCTGTGCGGTCGCGTCGGGCGCGGCCTTGAGCTGGTAGAAGACGAACCCCTGGTCTTCCTCCGGCGTGAGCTCGGACTTGGAAGTCATGCCGAGCAGCAACGTCGCGCCGAACAGCAGCAGGCCCATCACCACCACCACGCTCCAGGTCTGCAGCAGCCCCTGCAGCAGGCGCTGATAAGCGCGCCGCACCTGCTCGAACACCCGGTCGATCAGCCGTACGAAGCGCCCGCCCTCCTGTTCGGCGCGGAAGAAGCGCGAGCACATCATCGGCGAGAGGGTGAGCGCGATGACGGCGGAAACGGTGACCGCGGCCGCGAGCGTGAAGGCGAACTCGGTGAACAGCGCGCCGGTCAGCCCCTTCTGGAAGCCGATGGGCACGTACACGGCGATCAGCACGACCGTCATGGCGAGAATCGGGCCGCCGAGCTCGCGGGCCGCGAGGAGCGAGGCCTGCAACGGCGTTTTGCCTTCCTCTTTCATGTGCCGGTCGACGTTCTCGACCACGATGATGGCGTCGTCCACGACCAGTCCGATCGCGAGCACCAGCGCGAGCAGCGTCAGCAGGTTCATCGAGTAGCCGAGCGCCAGCATGACGAAGAACGTACCGATCAGGGACAGGGGCATGGCGAGCACCGGAATGATCACGGCGCGCACGCTGCCGAGGAACAGGAAAATCACCACGGTGACGATCAGCAGCGCCTGGATCAGGGTCTTGACGACCTCGCGAATGGATGCGCTGACGAATTTCGTGGCGTCGTAGACTATTTCGCCGGACAGGCCGGTCGGCAGCTGCGCCTGGATGTCGGGCATCACGTCGCGCACCCGCTGCGCGACGTCGAGGATGTTCGCATCCGGCGCCGCCTTGATGCCGATGAACACCGCCAGCCTGCCGCTGAAGGAGACATTGGCGTCGTAGTCCTCGGCGCCGAGCACCACGGTGGCGACATCCTGCAGACGCACGATCGCGCCGTTGCTCTGCTTGACGCTGAGCTGCTTGAACTCCTCGACCGAATGCAGGTCGGTGCCGGCGGTGAGATCGACGCTGACCGCCTGTCCCTTGGTGGTGCCGACCGCGGCCAGATAGTTGTTGGCACTGAGCGAGCGGTAGACGTCCGCGGCCGTGACGCCGTGGGCGGCGAGGCGCGCCGGGTCGAGCCAGGCGCGCAAGGCGAACTGGCGGCCGCCGAGGATTTCCGCGGTCTGCACTCCCTGCACGGCGTCGAGCTTCGGCTTGACGACGCGCGCCAGATAATCGGTGATGCTGTTGGACGGCAGCACGTCGCTGCGAAAGCCCATGTACATCGCATCAATCGTCTCGCCGACCTGTATGTTCAGCACCGGTTGCTGCGCCTGCGGCGGGAGCTGATTGCGCACCGAGGTGACCTGAGTCTGGATCTGCGTGAGCGCGCGGTTGGCGTCGTAGTTGAGACGCAAGGTGGCGGTGATGGTCGACTGTCCGGTGGCGCTGCTCGACGACAGGTAGTCGATGCCCTGCGCCTGCGCGATCGCCTGCTCGAGCGGCTGGGTGATGAAGCCGGCGACCGTCTGCGCGTCGGCGCCGTAATAGGCGGTGGTGATCGTGACCACCGCGTTCTCGGTCTTCGGATACTGCCGTACCGAGATATCGGCGAGGGCACGCAGCCCCAGCACGAGAATCAACAGGCTGACCACGATCGCCAGGACCGGTTTATTGATGAAGGTATCGGTGAAGTTCATCGCTCGGCCCTCGCGCGGCGGGACTCAATGCTCCTGGGGCGTCGGATTCGGACTGTTGGCCGGCTGCACGCTGTTGTCGATGCGGATCGGCGCACCGCTCTTGAGCTTGATCTGTCCGCTGGTGACGACCTCGACGCCCTCGTCGAGGCCCTTGAGGATCGCGACCTGATCCCCGCGCGTGGGCCCGGTGGTGACGAAGGTCTGCTGGACCACGAGCGCGTCCGGCGGCAGCTGCGGCCCCTTGCCGGGCTTCTTGGCCGCCCTCTGATCCTGCTGTTTTTCTTTCGGCGGGTCGTCGTTCGCGGCCGCGGTCGCAGCCGCTTCTGCAGCCTGCCGCCTGTCGGCCTCGGCTTTGGTCAGGACCACGAACACCGTCTCCCCGTACGGGTTATAGACCACGGCGGTCTGCGGCAGCGTCAGGTGGCGCTGCTTCGAGCCGACCTCGACGCTGACGCTGGCGAACATGCCGGGCGTCAGCACGCGATCCGGGTTCGGAACTTTCGCCTCCACCTGAACGTTGCGCGTGTCGCTGTCGACCTTCGGGCTGATCGCACTCACCGTGCCCCCGAACGTCCTGCCCGGAAACGCATCGAGGCCGAGGGTGAGCTTCTGGCCGGTGCGCAGCTCCGCCAGATCCTTCTGCGGCAGATGGAAATCGACATAGATCGGATCGAGCTGCTGCAGCGTCACGATCATGGTGCCGGGGTTGAGGTAAGCGCCCGGGTTGATGGTGACGATGCCGGCGCGTCCGGAGAACGGAGCGCGCAGCTGCTTCTTTGCAACGTTGACTTCCTGCTGCGTCACCGCGGCGTGCCTGGCCTTGAGATCCGCGGCGCTCTGGTCGTAATCGGCTTTGCTGATCACCTGCACGGCGAGCTGGTCCCGGGCACGGGCGAAGGTGACGTCGGCGAGCGCCGCGGCGGCCTCGAGCTGATGCAACAGCGCGATGTCCTCGCTGTCGCGCAGCTGCAGCAGCAGCTGACCCTGCCTGACCTCGTCACCCGACTTCACGTTGACGCGGGTCACGAGACCTGCGACATCGAGGGCAAGGTCGGCGCCGCGCACCGCGCGCAGCGTCCCCACCGCGCGCAGCTCCGGCTGCCAATCCTGAGAAGTGGCCTTCGCGGTGCTGACCACCGCGGGCGGCGGCGGCTTGCTCGCGGCGATCATCCTCATGATCGACAGCACCTTGATGCCCGCGATCACGGCGACCAATCCCAGCACCGCGACGATCATCACGATCATGCGCTTGGTGGTGCTCGGCTTATTTTCGACGCGTGTCTGCATGCGCGGCTCTCCCGAGGCACCGTGTGCGAAAACTAAGTAAGGCCAGGGCCGGCGCGTTCCTTTATACAGCTTCTCCGGTCCGCTTCCGGCCGACTGGGTATTCTGCCGTGCCATCGCGGTGACGTGCCCCTCCCAAAAGGCGGAGACCGTTGCGGCGAGCCGACGCGGGCAGGCGCTGAGGCGTGAGGACGGCGGCGACCGTCGGCGCGGCGAGCCTCGCGCAGCGCCCGCGACCCAAGCGGTGCGTCGAGCCGGATAGCGCGCCCGTCGCCGGGAAACGATCTGAGGTTAATGAGCTAAGTTGTGGATTCCATAGTTAAAAGAAGGGTAGGGCACGTTGCCTCCAAGGCGGCCTGTCTCGTGCGTGCAAGCGAAGTCAGCGCAGGGCTGCGAAGAGGGCCGGACTTGACCGCCGTGCGGGGACGCTTCAGGGTTAGGCGTTTCCGGATGCGCCCTCCCGGCGATGGTTGCGGAGAAGAACCATGCAGCGCACGGTGCACGAGTATCTGAAGGCGCTCGAGGCGGGGGATGCGGACAAGGCCGCCTCGCTGTTCATTCCCGACGGTTGGGTCGAGTCGCCCTTCCTCGGGCGGCTGCCGGTGCGGCAGTTCATCAAGAAAGTCGCCGAGTCATCGAAGGGAACCCGGCTCACCGTGCACGACGTGCTGGTGAGTGCCGAGGGGCACCTGCGCGCGGTCGCCTACTACCTGTACGATTGGCGACTGAAAGACGGCTCGCGCGTGGCCTTCGACTGCGCGGACGTATTCAACTTCGACCCGAGCACCGGGCGCCTTCAATCGATCGTGCTCGTGTACGACACCCACCCGGTGCGCGGCGTGGTGGAGAGCAAGTACCCCTGAGCCGGTGCGCGGCGACTGCGTCCGCGGCTCGCCGCGCGCACCGTCACTCGAAGTCCCCCTCGATGTCCTTGCCGGTGTAGTCGGTCATCAGGCTGGTCGCGATGAGCGTTACCACGCTGCAGGCCGCGATGTAGCCCGCAATCGCGTAGGCGGAGTGATACTTGCTGAAGAGCCAGGCAGCCACGAGCGGCGCCGGCCCGCCGGCGATCACCGACGAGAGTTGGTAACCCAACGACGCGCCGCTGTAGCGAACGCGACCCTTGAACGACTCCGCGATCAGCGCCGCCTGCGGTCCGTACTGCATGTCGTGCGGAATGAGCGACAGGAAGATGGCAAGGAAGATCAGGGCCCGGCTGCCCGTGCCGAGCAGGCCGAAATAGATGAAACCGAACACCAGCGTCGCGGCGGCTCCGAGCAGGTACATCTTCTTCCTTCCGATGAGGTCGGAGATGTGGCCGCAGAGCGGGATCGAGACGAACGACAGGATCGAGGCGGCGAGCACGGCGAGCAGCAGGAAATCGCGCGGCACCTTCAACGTCTCGACCCCGTAGGTGAACACGAAGGCCGTGAAGATGTAGAAGGGCGTCTGTTCCGACATGCGCGCGAACATGGCGAGGACGATCTCCCGCGGCTGGCGCCGCAGCACCTCGCGCAGCGGCGCGCTCTCTACCTTGCGGGTGGCGAGGATCCGGGAGAACACCGGGGTCTCGAGAATGCCGAGACGGATATAGAGACCGACGCCCACCAGCAATAGGCTGAGAAGGAACGGCACCCGCCAGCCCCAGCGCAGGAACTGGTCGCCCGAGAGACGGCTGAAGGCGAGCACCGCCAGGTTGGCGAGAAAGAGTCCGCAGGGCACTCCGAACTGTGGCCAGGAGGCGATGAAGCCGCGGGATTTGCTGGAGCGCGCCCACTCCATCGACATCAGCACCGACCCGCCCCATTCCCCGCCGACGCCGATCCCCTGAATGAAGCGCAGCACCGTGAGTATGACGGCGCCCCAGATTCCCGCCTGCTCGTAGGTGGGGACCAGCGCGACCAGGAACGTGGCGATGCCCATGAGCAGGAGCGTCGCGATCAGTGCCGCCTTGCGCCCGATGCGATCGCCGTAATGGCCGAAGATCGCGGCTCCGATCGGGCGCGCGACGAAGCCGACGGCGTAGACCGCAAAGGCCTGCAGGGTACCGACCAACGGGTCCGATTTCGGGAAGAAGAGCTTGGCGAACACCAGCCCGGTCACGACGCTGTAGAGAAAGAAGTCGTACCACTCGATGGCGGTTCCGACGGTGGCGGCGATCACGGCGCGCCTGAGTTGGATTCCGTGCTCTTGTGCGGAAAGGGTGTCGACGTCGGTTGCGACCATCTTGGTTTCCCCCTGATCTGTCGGGTGGTCTGCGTGCAGTCCGCCCGGCGAATTCAGCGCCAACGGCCCGGCAAGTGCAAGTCCGCGCCGCACGCGGCTTTTGCGTCGCAGCGGGCCCGCACGGCGGAAAGGCCACGCCTGCCAGGGCGCGCTGGGATATAAGATCGCCGGATGGACGCATCGCCGCTGGCAGGCTGGGAAAACTTCTACGTCATCATCGGATCCTCGGCCGGAGGACTGACGGGACTCACGTTCGTGGTGATTGCGTTGATCCGGGACGCGGCGCGCGTGCACCCCGCCGGCTTCCACACTTTCGTCACACCGACGATCGTGCATTTCGGGGCGGCCCTGGCGCTGGCCGCGTACCTGAGCATGCCGCATCAGAGTGTGCCGACCCTGAGCGCCGGTGTGGGGGTCGTCGGGCTCGGCGGTCTGAGCTACGGCGGGCTCGTAGCCGCCCGGCTGCGCCGTCAGGGCAGTCGGTACGTCCCGGTGCGCGAGGACTGGATCTGGAATGCGATCCTGCCGACGTCCGCGTACGGCGCCCTGACGGCGAGTGCGGTGCTGATGTGGCACCGGCCGCTCGAGTGCCTGTACGTCGTCGGGGCCATGTCGCTGTTGCTCCTGTTCATCGGTATCCGCAATGCCTGGGATATCGCCGTGTGGATGACCCTGCACAAGGAGCCTGACACGAAGTGACGGCCCGCTCCGCTGCGGGCCGCGCTCGCGCGCGGGCAAGTGCATCGCGCGCCGGCAAGTGCGCCGCGCGCGGAGGATCGCTCTCGAGTGCCGGCGGGTCGTTGCAGCAGGCCCGCTCCTACGATAGGCTCCGCGCGGCGTGATCGCCGGCAGCCCTTTCAGTCGCAGCAACCGCTGCGCGCAGCTGCGCCGGGCCGTTCCGGGAGTGTGCGATTGAAGCTCGGGCAGCGCTTCGCGGTGGGCATGTTGGTATGGGCGGCGGCGTGCGGTGTGGCCGCAGGCGCGGCGCAGGCGCAAACCGATCCGAGCTTTCTCCTCACCGCCACGCCCGAGGACTTCGCCGCCTATTTCCCGAGCTACCTCGCCAACGGGTATCTCTCGACCATGACCGGGCCGCGCGGCACCGAAGGCAACCTCGCCTACGTGGTCGCCTTCATGGACTACGCCAGGGACGACATCGCGCGGCCGGCCGCGATCCCCGGCTGGAGCGGCATCGACTACAGCACCGGCGGCACGAGTGCGGGCGAGTTCTGGCTCGACCAGACCAAGCTCTCGGCCAAGGCGTTCGCGAACTACAGCCAGACGCTCAACCTTCACGACGCGACGCTCAGCACCACCTACCGCTACACCGACGACAGCCAGCGCAGCACGGAGGTCCGAGTCACGAGCTTCGTGAGTCAGGCGTCGCGGCACCTGGCCGCGACGCGGATCGCGATCACGCCCGACTTCTCCGGCACGGTGCGCCTGAGGTTCTCCTTCGCGCTCTGGGCGCCGCACCAGCCGCGCTTCCCGATCCGCACGATGAACGGCGAAGAGATGCTCACCGCGGTCGATGCGAACAACATGTCGGTGCTCGAGCCGGTGAATGCCGTCACCGCCGACCGCGCCCCGGTCTGGTACCACGGCGATACGCACGTGCTCGCACAGGACGGCGACGCTTCCGACCTCACGTTCTGGCTCGACGGCCGGGCCGAGCAGGGCCTCGCCATGGCGGAGGCCGCGGCCATCGGTCTGCCGGGGGGAGCCTCGCCGTCCGACGTCAAGCTGATCAAGGGCCCGCACCGGCTCGGCCTGTTGGTGAGCGTGCCGGTCGAGAAGGGCCGGACCTACAAGTTCGCGAAATACACCGCCGTGTCGCGCGAGGGGTGGGGCGGGGATGCGAAGGCGACGCTGGCCTTCGCCAGGGCCGCGCGCGCGAGCGGCTTCGACGCGCTGCTCGAGGCGCACGTTTCAGCCTGGCACGAGCTATGGCAATCGGACGTGCTGATCGACGGCGACGCCCGCGCGCAGCAGGCGCTGCATTCGGACCTGTACTACCTCCTGTCCAACACGACGGTCGGCACCGCGTGGCCCATGGGCGCCTGCGCCCTCACGCCGAACTACGCCGGACATGCCTTCTGGGACAGCGATTCCTGGGTGTTCCCGGCGCTGCTGCTGCTGTACCCGGAGCGCGCCAAGCCGATCGTGATGTTCCGCCACCGCACGATGCAGCCGGCGCGCGAGCGCGCACGCCAGTACGGAGCACGCGGCACCATGTACCCGTGGGAGTCGGATCCCGAGACGGGCGTCGACCACACTCCATATTTCGCCTACGGCGTGTGGCGCGAGATTCACGTCAATGCCGACATCGCGATCGCTCAGTGGCAGTACTACCTCGCCACCGGGGATCGCGCCTGGCTGCGCGAGTACGGCTGGCCGGTCATCCGCGAGATCGCCGAGTTTTGGGTGAGCCGGGTCGAGCTCAACGCCGCCGAGCATCGCTACGAGATCCATCACGTCACCTCGCCCGACGAGGCGTACGACGACGTCTCGAACGACTCGTTCACCAACGCGAGCGCGCGCAAGGCGCTCGACATCGCCGTCGCCGCGGCCCGGGAAGTCGGCGCCGCGCCCGACCCGCGCTGGGAGCGGATCGCGCGGCAGATGTACATTCCGTTCTCGACGCGGGAGCAGCGGCACCTGGATTTCGACGCGAGCACGCCGCACGACAAGGTCACCTGGATGGGCTCCTCGCTCTCCTGGCTCGCCTATCCCAATCTCGACCTGCCGATGACGCAGCAGGTGCGCCGCAACGATTTCGAGTTCCAGCTGAAGGAGCTCAAGGTCCACGGCGACGATCCGAACGAGATGATGATGGTCATGCTCGCGGTGCACGCGGCCGAGCTCGGCGACGGCAACGCCGCGGGCGTTTGGATCGCCCGCAATCTCGTCGGCTTCCTCAAGCCGCCGTTCAACGTGCGCAGCGAGACCGCGGCCAACAACGCCGGCTACATCCTCTCGACCTCTGCGGGTTTCGTGCAGAGCTTCGTTTACGGGCTGACGGGGCTGCGCATCGACGACAAAGGACTCAGCGAGGCCTACCCGCCGGTGTTGCCGGATGGGTGGAGGTCGGTGACCCTGAAGAACATTGCCTTCCGCGGCCAGCGCTACGATGTCGTCGTGAGCCGCGATGCCGGCGGCAAGGTGCGGCTCAAGCGCACTCAGCGGCCGCTGTAGCTTCAGCGCGATGGTATTCACGACCTCGCGCACGCCGGGGGGGACCTCATGAGCATCCACAGGCCGGGACTCCTTCTCCTGGCGGCGTGCGCCGGTCTCGGGGGCCTCGCGGGCGTCGCCGTCGCGCAGCACTATCCGCCGGGGGTCTACCAGGAGCTCGCGTGGCGGATGATCGGGCCGTTGCGCGGCGGGCGCACGCGCGCGCTCGCGGGCGTGCCGTCGCAGCCGAACGTCTTCTACGTCGGCGCGGTCAACGGCGGCGTCTGGAAGACCGATGACGCCGGCCGCACGTGGCGGCCGATCTTCGATGCGCAGCCGACCCAGTCGATCGGGGCGCTCGCGGTCGCGCCCTCGGATCCGAATGTCATCTACGTGGGAAGCGGCGAGGGCTTGCATCGACCGGACCTGTCGGTGGGCGACGGCATCTACCGTTCCGCGGACGCGGGCCGGACCTGGACTCACCTCGGCCTCGCCGATGCCCAGCAGATCCCCGAGCTGGCCGTGGATCCGCACAATCCGGGCCGCCTGTTCGCCGCGGTGCTCGGTCATCCCTTCGGTCCGAATTCCGAGCGCGGCATCTACCGCTCGCTCGACGGCGGCGTCACGTGGCAGCGAGTGCTCTACAAGGATGCCGACACCGGCGGCTCCGCGGTCGCGATCGACCCGAGCCAGCCCGACATCGTGTACGCCGGGTTGTGGCAGTCGCGCCTCGGTCCCTGGGAAGACAAGAACGAGTTCCAGGGCACCGGGGGCGGCCTGTTCAAGTCGACCGACGGCGGAACGACCTGGAAACCCCTGACGGCGGGGCTTCCGCCCAATCTCGTCCAGGCCAACATCGCGATCGCGCCCAGCGCGCCGCTGCGCCTCTATGCCGCCGTGGCCACCGACGAGCCCGGCGATTACTCCTCGGCGGCCGGACTCGGCGTGTTCCGCTCGGACGACGGCGGCGGGAGCTGGGTGCGCATCACTTCCGATCCGCGGCCCGCGCTGCGCATCGGCGGCGGCGACCTGGCCGTGCTGCGCGTCGATCCCACGGACCCCGACGTCGTTTACAGCGCGAGCCTCGTCACCATGAAGTCGAGCGACGGCGGCAGCAGCTGGGTGGCGCTGCGGGGAGCGCCGGGCGGCGACGATTATCAGAATCTGTGGGTCAACCCGCGCGATCCCCGCATCATCGCTCTCGCCGGCGATCAGGGCGCCATCGTGACTCTCAACGGCGGCGAGTCGTGGAGCTCGTGGCTCAACCAGCCGACGGCGCAGCTGTTCCACGTGAGCGTCACGCCGACGTTTCCGTATCAGGTCTGCGCCGGGCAGCAGGAGAGCGGCTCGGTGTGCATCGCGAGCCGCGGCAACGACGGCGAGATCACCGACCGCGACTGGCACCCGGTCGGGGCGATCGAGTACGGCTATGTCGCGCCGGATCCGCTCGATCCGGACGTGATCTACGGGGGCGGCCGCAACGAAGTGTCGAAGTTTCACCGCTCGACCGGACAGGTGCAGAACGTGACGCCGATTCCGGTGCGGGGCGCGGAGGTGCGCGTGGATCGCACCGAGCCGCTCATGTTCTCGCCGGTCGATCCGCACACGCTCTACTTCGCGGCCAACAGACTCTTCAAGACCAGGGACGGGGGAGCGAGCTGGCAGGCGATCAGTCCCGATCTGGCGCGCGAGGTCCCCGGCGTCCCGGTGAGCGTCGGGGAGCTGCATCGGCCCGGCGCCGAGCGCCAGCGCGGCGTGATCTACGCTCTCGGCCCCTCGCCCTTGAGCCTCGACACGCTCTGGGCCGGGACCGACGACGGACTCGTGTGGCTGACGCGAAACGGCGGCGCCCACTGGGCGAACGTGACTCCGCCGGGTACGGGTGCGTGGAGCAAGGTCACCCAGATCGAGGCTTCGCACTTCGACGTGGGCACGGCCTACGTCTCGGTGAGCCGCCTGCGTATCGACGACCTGCATCCCTACCTCTTCAGGACCCGCGATGGCGGCAGGACCTGGGAGGCGATCGCCGGCGCCCTGCCGGCGGATGCGCCGGTGAACTCGGTGCGCGAGGATCCGCAGCGGCAGGGACTGCTGTACGCGGCGACCGAGAAGGCGGTGTGGATCTCGGACGACGACGGTGAGCACTGGGACTCGCTCCAGCTCAATCTGCCCCATACCTCGATGCGGGATCTATGGGTCCACGGCGACGATCTCCTCGTTGCCACGCACGGCCGCTCGCTGTGGATTCTCGATGACATCTCGCGGCTGCGGCAGTTGCGCGGCCCGAACGTACGCGAGGCCGTCCTCATCCATCCGGCAGCGAGCTATCGGGTGAGCCGCAGCACCTGGACCGATACCCCGATCCCGCCCGACGAGCCGCTCGCAGCCAACCCGCCCGCCGGCGCAGTCGTGGAGTATTACCTGCCGCGCGACGAGCGCGGCGCGGTGGCGCTGGAGGTGCTCGACGGCAAGGGCGAGCTCGTGCGGCGCTACCGCAGCGACGACCCATTAGAGCCGAGCGCGGAGGAGCTTTCGCGCGAGCTCATTCCGCGCTACTGGCTGCGCGAGCCGCGCACGCTCCCGGCTCAGGCCGGCATGCACCGCTGGGTGTGGGATCTGCACTACCCGGCGCCGGTGGCGATCGCCCGGGGCTATCCGATCTCCGCCGTACCCCACGCGACGCCGCGCGGCCCCGAGGGGCCGGTCGCACTGCCCGGCACTTACCTGGTGCGCCTGACCGCAGGCGGTCGCCGGCTCGAGGCGCCGCTCGTGATCAAGGAGGATCCGCGAGTCAAGCTCGCCGACGGTGCGCTCGACGATCAATTCCATCTGGCCATGAAGCTTGCCGATCTCGTGAGCGGCGCCTCGAGGACGCTGCTCGCCGCGAGATCCGTGCATCAGCAGCTCGCGGCGCTCGCGCCGGGCGGAGCCGCGGCGCAGCCGGTGAGAGACTTCGACAGGCGCCTGTCGGAGCTGCTCGAGCCCGCAAAGGACGCGCCTCAGGCGCGGGCCGCTCCGGCGCAGGCGGCCCCGGCGCAGGCCGCCGCGGCGCGCCTCACGCTCACCGAGGTACAGGACCACCTCAGCACGCTCTATGCCGAGGTGACCCGGGCCGATGCGGCACCGACCGCCGCGCAGCGTACGGCGTGCGAGGCCGCCGAAGCCGCGCTCGCCGATCTGCTCGCTGCCTGGCGGCAGCTCGAGAGTGAGCTCCCGGCTCTCAACTCGGGCCTCAAGGCGCTGCGACTCACCGAGATCCGCCCCGAGCTGCCTCCGGCGCGGGATCCCAACCTCGCGGATGAGAACTGAGCGCATCTGGTGTCGCAGCAAACGGCAATGCATCATAGCGCCCCCCACCCAAACCCCCGGAGCTCGCATGCGCCACCTGGCCGCGTTTCTATTGATGCTGGCAGCGTCCGGTGCACTCGCCCACACCGCCGATGAGCTGGCCGCGAAGAACGCCGCCGCGAAAGGAAGCCCCGACGAGCTCGCCGCCCTCAAGTCGGTGCGCCTGTCGGGGAAGCTGCGGGTCAACCGCGGAACGCTCGAGCTGCGCTACGTCGCTCTGATCAGGCGACCCGACTCGATCCGCTATGAGGTACAGCTCCAGGGACTCACGCGGGTGCAGGCTTTCGACGGCGAGCAGGCGTGGCAGATCAACCCGTTCCAGGGCCGCAAGGACCCGGAAAGACTCTCGGCCGACGACGCCAAGGGACTCTCCGAGAATGCCGCCGACTTCACCGGGGTGCTCGTCGACTACAAGGCAAAGGGCTACACGCTCGATTACCTGGGCACCGAGGACATCGACGGCACTCAGGCGCACAAGCTGCGCGTCACGCGTCCGAACGGCGATCTGACCTACGTCTACCTCGACCCCGATTACTTCCTCGAGATCCGCGCCGTCAACCGGCGCATCGAGCACGGGGTGCCCAACGAGACCGTCGTCGACTACGGTGACTACGAGAAGGTGGCCGGGGTCTACGTCCCGTTCGCGGTGGAGTCGGGACCGAAAGGCTCGAGCGAGCGCGTCAGCGTGCAGGTCGAGAAGGCGGAAGCGAACGTTGCGGCCGAGAGCCGGCTGTTCCAGTTTCCGGCCGCGCCCGCAAGCGCCGCGAAGTAAGGCGCGGATAAGGAGAACAATCCATGCGATTGGAGTTCGCAGCGCTCTGCTGCCTGGTGCCCGGCACCATCGGCTGCACCGCAGTCGCCGCGGCCGAGGGAACCGCGATCGACTCGGGCGCGATTTCGGGTCTGGGTGCGCGCAACATCGGAGCGGCGGCGATGAGCGGGCGCATCGCGGCGCTCGCCGGCTTCGCCGACCGGTCGGGGAAGCTGACGCTGTTCGTCGGCGCAGCGAGCGGGGGAGTGTGGAAGTCCACTGACGGCGCGACCACCTTCAAGCCGGTGTTCGACGAGCAGTCGGTCCAGTCGATCGGCGCCGTCGCCGTCGACCCGACGCATCACGACAACGTCTGGGTCGGCACCGGCGAGACCTGGACGCGCAACAGCGTCTCGATCGGCAACGGCATCTACAAGTCCACCGACGCCGGGGAGACCTGGACATTCTCGGGGCTGCCGGAGTCCGAGCGCATCTCGCGGATCCTCGTCGATCCGCGCGCCTCGGACACCGTCTACGCCTGCGTACCCGGCAAGCTCTGGAGCGACTCGGCCGATCGGGGCCTGTACCGGACCGCGGACGGCGGCAAGACCTGGCAGCTGGTGCTCAAGGGCGGGAATCTCTCGACCGGCTGCGGAGACGTCGCGATGCAGCCCGGCAGTCCCGACGTCCTCATCGCCTCGCTCTGGGACTTCCGCCGCAGGGGCTGGACCTACCGATCGGGCGGCGAGAGCCCGAAGGCGCCTTCGGGCAGCGGGCTGTACCGCAGCACCGACGGCGGGGCGAGCTGGACCGAGCTCACGACGGCCTCCGGCAAGGGGCTGCCGCCGAAACCCTACGGACGCATCGCGGTGCGCTTTGCGCCGAGCGAGCCGAAAACCGCCTACGCCTTCATCGAGTCGACCGACTCCGGGCTCCTCGTCTCGCACGACGGCGGCGACAGCTGGGAGCGGGGCGACAAGAGTCAGTGGATGGTGTGGCGGCCGTTCTACTTCGCCAACCTGATCGTCGATCCCAGGGACGCCAAGCGCGTCTTCAAGACCGACGGCAACCTGATCCTCTCCGAGGACGGCGGCAAGAGCTTCGCGGTCGTCGGCGGCTTCAACGGCATGCACGGCGACCTGCACGACCTGTGGATCGATCCCAACAACTCCCAACACGTGTTCGCGGGCGACGACGGCGGGCTGTGGATCTCGTACGACGGCGGCAACAGATGGTGGAAGAGCGACAATCTGCCGATCGCGCAGTTCTATCACGTGAGCGTCGACGACCGCGACCCGTATCGCGTCTACGGCGGGCTGCAGGACAACTCGAGCTGGGTGGGCGATTCGGCCTACCCGGGCGGCATCACGAGCTCGCGCTGGGAGAACATGTTCGGCGGCGACGGGTTCTGGATGTTCGAGGACCCTTCCGATTCCGATTACGTGTATGCCGAGTACCAGGGAGGCTTCATCGGCCGCGTCAACCGGCACACCCACGAGACCCGCGACATCCAGCCGCGCCTCGGCGCGCAGGAGCTGAAGCGCTACAAGAAGCTGCGCTTCAACTGGAATACGCCCATCGCGCTCTCGCCGCACGACCCGTCGACGATCTATATCGGGGCGCAGTTCCTGTTCCGCTCGCACGATCACGGCCAGACGTGGGAGCGCATCTCGCCCGACCTCACCAGCAACGATCCGCAGAAGCAGAAGCAGGAGGAATCCGGCGGCGTCACGGTCGACAACTCGGTGGCGGAGATGCACACCACGATCTTCTCGATCAGCGAGTCCCCGCTCACCGCCGGCCTCATCTGGGTCGGCACCGACGACGGCAACCTGCAGCTGACGCGCGACGGCGGCGGGCACTGGGAGAACGTGGTGGGGAACGTGCGCGGGCTGCCGAAGAACAGCTGGGTGAACTGGGTTCAGGCGGGCCAGTACGCGCCGGGCACGGCGTATGCAGCCTTCGACCGGCACACGTTCGGGGACATGACGCCGTATGTCTACGTCACGAAGGATTACGGTCGCACCTGGACGGCGCTCCTCGATCCGAAGGACGGAAAGGGTGTGCGCGGTTACGCGCACGTGATCAAGGAGGATCCCATCGACCCGCAGCTCCTCTACCTCGGCACGGAGCTGGGACTCTCGATGTCGGTGGACGGCGGCGCGCACTGGGCGCAGTACCGGGGCGGGCATCTGCCCACCGTCGCGGTGCGCGATCTCGCCGTGCAGCCGCGCGACAGCGACCTCGTGATCGCCACGCACGGCCGCGGCATCTGGATCGTGGACGACATCACGCCGCTGCGTAAGCTGACGCCGGAGCTCGCCTCGCAGGACGCCGCCTTCGTGTCGGCACGCCCCGCGCAGCAGCGCATCGAGGCGCAGGGGGGCTGGGCCAACGGCGCCGCGGCGTTCGTGGGCGACAACCCGAAGGACGGCGCGGTCGTCACCTACTACCAGCGCACCCGGCACCTGTTCGGCAAGCTGAAGATCGAGGTGCTCGACGCGAGCGGAGCGGTGATCGACGAGCTGCCGGCCAGCACCCGCCGCGGCCTGAATCGCGTCGTGTGGACCATGCACCGCTCGCCTCCGCACGTGCCGCCGGCCGTGCAGGTGGCCTTCGCCGGCACGCAGGGCCCGCGCGTGCCGCCGGGGACCTACGGCATCCGCATGGTGAGGGGCGACAAGACCTACGATACGCAGCTCACCGTGGGCCTCGACCGGCGCGTGAAGTGGACGGTCGCCGACCGCAAGGCGCAGTACGACGCGGCGATGAAGGTCTACACGCTCTTCAACGACGAGTCGGCGCTATTCGCCCGCATCTCGGGCCTGCGCGCCCAGGTGGCGGAGGCCGGCAAGGGCCGTGCCGAGAAGGATCCTTTGCACAAGAAGCTCGCCGACTTCGACGGCAAGCTCGACGAGCTGCGCAGGCGGATCGTCGCGACCAAGGAGGGTGGGGCGATCACGGGAGAGGAGCGCCTGCGCGAGCACACCGATCAGCTCTATGGAGCGCTCCTCTCGTGGGAGGGGCCGCCGTCGGCTTACCAGATCGACAACATCGCCGCGATGCGCGCTGAGCTCAGCGACATCGACGCGGGTTTCGCCGCATTAACTGCGCGGGAGCTGCCCGCGCTGAATTCGCTCCTGCAGAAGGAAGGCCTGAAGACCCTCACCGTACCCACTCCGGGAGCAGACGAGCAGCCGGGCGCGGGAGCTCATGGAGGCGGCGGCGACATCGCAGGCGGACGATCCGAGCTGCAAAACCTGCGTCTCTGGAATTGAAGGGCGCGCGCACGCTGCCGCCGCTTGAGTCGCGAGCGGTCAGCGCGTGCGGGCTCAGGCCGTGGTGCCGGGTGCGCTCGGAACGCCAGGCCTGCGCGACGCCGGGGAGCCGCCGCTGGGCGACGGCCCGCCCTGGCGGGCCAGGCGCGCACGCTCGAGCGGAATGGCGTTGCGCGCGGCCGAGGCGAGGCGCAGCGTCCGCTTGTGCTCGTACATGGCCTGCTCGGCGTCCTCGAGCAGCTCTTTGATGCCGATCGGCAGCAGCGGATTGAAATACGCGAGCCCCACGCTGAGCGACAGCGGGTGGCGGTCGGAGATCAGACCCTGGCGCATCCGGGCGCGAAGCAGGATTTCGCTTCGTGAGGGGCACTTCCTGTCGGTCGTCAGCGCTGCGAACTCGTCCCCGCCGAGCCTTCCGAGTACCTCGTGCACGCCGTAGCTCGGGAACAGCTCGCGCAGGAAACTGCCCGTCTGCCGGATCAGATCGTCGCCGGCCGCGTGCCCCGAGCTGTCGTTGACCTCCTTGAGGTTGTTGAGGTCTATGTAGACGAGATAAGCGGAACGCAGATCGCGCCGGGCGACATCGAGGAAGCGCTTGCCGGCCTGCAGGAAGCCGCGCCGGTTGTAGACGCCGGTGAGCTCGTCCGTCAGCGCCAGCGAGCGCATCGAGTCGATGAGGTGCGTGAGGCCCTCCAGCGCCAGTCGCCGCTCCGGGGTGAGGCGCTTGAATTGCAGCAGGTCGGAGAGGAGCCGCGTGATGCGCAGCGTATCGCCCTTCATGGCTGCCGCACGCAGATCGGCCGCGAGCTCCGCGACCCGCTCGCGCAGTATGTCTTCGTCACTCAAGCGCACCGTGTGCGCCGCGGCCTCGTCCATGATGGGACTCCCCACACTTTCATCCATGAGCCCAGCATACCGGCCCTCGGGGGGGCGCCAAGACAGCGAAGGCATGAATTCGACCTCGCGAAACGGCGCGCCTGGGGATCGGGAATTCCCCGATCCCCGTTCCCCGCTCGCCAAGCCGCCATCGTCGCCTTGCCGCACACCATCGCTGGCCTTGCCGCAACACTTTGGCGCGCAGTCGCCTGGACGCGGGCTGCGTCATCCGGAAATTCCCGATGGGACGCCTGGGCGCGCGACTGATCCTGCGTTCAGTCTTTCGCCGATGTTGGATATGCAGCGTGCGCAATAAGCTGTGATCGGCCTGTAAGGCTAAGGCTACGGAGAGTGGAGCTGCGGCGACCGAAGGGGCCCGCGGCTCATGCACAGGGATGTGCGTATGCATGAGGGCTCGGTCAGTGATCTCAGCGCAACATATCTTCGGACCGCCCGCCCGACTCATCACAGGGCTCCCCTAACAGTTTTAACCAACACAACGCGGGAGGAACGCCGGCTGGCGTTTGGCTATGATGGTCAAATCCTCGACGTACACGGGCATCGTGATCATCGAGCCTCACGGAATTCTGCGCGAGGGATTGCGCGCGCTGATCGAGCTTGAAGTCGACCTCCGTGTGGTCGGCGAGGCGAGTACCGGAGCGGACGGCGTGCGTGTGGTGCAGAGCACCGATCCGGCGCTCGTCATCACGGACCTCGCCCCCCCGGGCACCCAGGGGTTGCGGATCATCGAGCAGCTGCGCGCCGTGTCGGCGCGCGTGCATGTGCTGGTGCTCACCGCGTATTGCACGGACGAGTACATACGGGCAGCGCTCGGCGCCGGCGCCGACGGCTACGTGCTCAAGGACGCCGGCCGCGCGGAGCTGCTGCAGGCGATCCGTTCCGTGATCGCGGGCCAGAAGTACTTCTCCGAGCCGGTCTCGGCGCGCCTGGTGTCGGGGTATCTGCGCCGCAACGAGCCGACCCTGGGAGCGGCAGCGGGAGTGTACCCCCGGATCACCGAGCGCGAGCGCGAAGTGCTGACGCACGTTGCGCTCGGGGAATCCAACAAGCGTGTGGCGCTCGCGCTACGGCTCAGTGTGAAGACGGTCGAGAAGCATCGCGCGAATCTGATGCGCAAGCTCGAGTTGCACAACACCGCGAGCGTCACGCTGTTCGCGGTGCGTAACGGTCTTGTGCCGGCACAGTACGGCGATCAACCTCGCGGCGATCCGCCGCCGATGGTTGCAACGGCCGTGCGGCCCTAGGCGCAAGCCGAGACCGCTGCCAGGAGGGCATCCCGATTGGTGGACTCGCCGCGGATCCTGCTGATCGGACCGTACGACCCGCACTGCGGGGAATACACCTTTCTCGCCCCACCGCTCGGCGTGTGGCGCCTGGCCGGCGTACTCGAAGCGGCCGGCGCCGAGGTCAAGGTCTTCGACCCGAACTGCTGCGGCGGTCTGCCGGTGGCGCGGGCGCTCGAGCGCGAGCTCCTCGGGGGTGCCTGGGACATCATCGGCAGCTCGACCACCGGCATGACGCTGCGCTTCGATCTCGAGCTCGCGCACGTGGCGCGCCGGATGCAGCCGCATGCGCTGCTGGTCGCGGGGGGGATGGAGGCCACCTTCCGGCCCGAGCTCATGTTCGGCCTCGGGCCTTTCGATTGCGTCGTGCTCGGCGAAGGCGAGCGGCCGCTGCTCGAGCTCGTGGCGCGGCTGCGCGCGGGAGCGACCCTCAAGGGCGTCACCGGAACGGCGGAGCGGGGCGCCGACGGCCAGTGCCTGACGATGCGCCAGCAGGCCCTCACCCGCACCGAGCTGCGCGACGCCATCTTCCAAACGCCCTACGAGCGGATGCCCTACGCCGCCTACTGGGAGCGGCTCGAGAAGGCCTGCCGTGTGGGGGCGCTGCCGAGCAAGGCGGCGCGCGAGGCGAGTCTCGCCGAGATCCGCTCGGTGCGCCTCATCACGCTCAACTACTGCCCGATGGGCTGTACCTTCTGCTCCTCGACCAACTTCCTGCACGAGGCGCAGGGCAGTGTCGCGAGCATCGCGCGACTCGACGCCGAGGAATGCGTGCAGATGATGCAGCGCATCGTCGGCGCGCACCCGCGCGTGCGCACCATCATCTTCCAGGACGACATCTTCGTGTTCACGAAGGACAAGCGCGTCCTGCCGCTCTGCGAAGCGATCGTCGCCGCGAAGGCCAGCGGCGCGCTGCCGGAGGCCCTGCAGTTCATCAGCACCAATCGGGTCGACGCCATGTCGCCCGAGCGGCTCCACGCGATGCGGCGCGCGGGCTTCCGCGTGCTCGGATTCGGTATCGAGAACTTCTCGCGCAACGTGCTCGCCGAATTCAACAAGGCGCAGATCTACTCTCACATCCAGCCGACGCTCACGGACGCGCTCGCGCTGGGCATCACGCCGTTTCTCGATATCATCCTGAGCTCGCCGCGCGCTACGCTCGCGGACGTCGCGACGACGTTGCGCGAGGCGTATCGCTGGCTGAAGCAAGGCTGCGAAGTCGGAATGTATCCGTACGTGATTCCGTTCTCGGGAGCTGCCATGGCGGTCGATCCGGCGCTCAGGCAGTTCACCGTCTCCGAGCGCCGACAGGTCGCCGGAACGGACGTCGCGTGGGATCAGCCCGCCAAGATCCTGCCGCTCGATCCGGCGGTGCGCGAGGCGATCCTGCGGATCGAGCGCGAGTTCGAGGCGTCGCTCCTCGAGCTGCAGGGCCGCGCGGCGCATCTGCCCTCGCGCGTGCGCTCGCTGATCTGGATTCTGTGCTCGCTGCCGATCATGGCCGAGCACGGCCTGGCCGTCGCCAATGAGCCGGACCTGAAGCGCGAGCTCGCCCGACGGCTGCCGCAGCCGGAGGCGGCCGCGGGCGCTGCCGTAGCCGCGACCGCGTGAGACCGAGGCGCGCGCGGTGAGGGCCTGGCGGTGACGAGCACGGCAGTTTCGACGGCGCCTTCTCATCCGCCCCAGGCTTACTGGGAAGCGCGCGCGCAGCGCTTTGCCGTCGAAGGCGAAGGGCTCGCCGCGGTGTGCTCCTACGGGATGCCCGCCTTCTATAACCGGGTCGTCGATCTCTCTCAGCGGCTGGCGCTCGTGCCCTGGCTGCGGGTGCGCCCCGGCACGAGCGTGCTCGACGTCGGCTGCGGTGTGGGCCGCTGGTGCCGCGAGCTCGCCAGGCGCGGCGCGCGGGTGACCGGAGTCGATTTCAGTCCCACGATGATTGCCGAGGCGCGGCGGCGCGCCGCCGCGCGGGGCGTCCTCGCGCGCTGCCGGTTCCTGGTGCAGGACCTGGCTCACCTCGATGCGGGAGAGAAGTTCGATCTCGTACTGGGCGTTACGGTGCTGCAGCACATTCTCGAGCCGCAGGCCCTGCGTGCCGCCGTGCGCCGCCTGGCCGACCATCTGAGCGAGGCGGGCAGGCTCGTGCTGCTGGAGGCGGCACCCGAGCGCAGCATCGGGAGTTGCGACAGCCCGATTTTCCAGGCACGCCCGCGGAGCGACTACCTGCGACTGTTCGCCGAGTGCGGGCTCACGCTGCGGGCAATCCGCGGGGTCGATCCCGCGCCATTCAAGATCTGGCTGTGGCCGCATCTGCCGCGGCTCGCGGGCCCGGTGCGTACCGCGGCGCTGGCGCTCGCGACTTTCCTTTCGATCCCGATGGACGTGCTCCTTGGGCGCCGCTCGGTCGAGCGGTCGTGGCACGCAGTATTCATCCTAGAACACGCGCGTGAACACGCGCCTGAACACGCGGGGGGCTGATCATGCGCAACAAACAGCGAATCCTGGTTGCCCTGGGGGTGTTTGTACTGCTGGGGGTTCTTGCGCTGCTGGGCTGGTCGTACGAGACGAGACGGGCGGCGCCGGGGCAGGCCACCGGCGCGGTGACGGTCGAGGTCACGAGCCCCGCCGACAGCGGGCCCGGCACATTGCGGGAGGCGCTGTTCATCGCCGACGGCGCCAACGGCAAGGCCAACGTCGTCCTCAAGACCAGGACGATCACGCTGCAGACGACGCTGCCGCCGCTGGTGAATTCGCACGGCGTGAGGATCGTCGCGGAGCAGCCCGGCACCGCGATCGACGCGCAGGGGCTGACCGCGGGGCCGGTGTTCGACCTCACGGCGGATAACACCTCGATCGAAGGCGTGGTGCTGCGCAATTGCGTCGCGACGGGGATCCTGCTGCGCGCCAGGCACCTCCATCTGCAGTCGAGCGCGGTGGAGTCCTGCGACGTCGGCGTGGACGTCGCGGAGAACGCCAGCGACATCCTCCTCGAGCACAACCGCTTCGCGAACGACAGGGTCGGGGTGCGCTTCACGGCCTCGAGCCGCAACACGGTGGTGATCGGTAATACTTTCCTGCAGGACAAGGACGCCGGCCTGTGGGCGGTGCGCGGCGGCGCGGACAGCCGCGGCGGGACGATCAGTGTGCGCGAGAACCACTTCACCGCGGACGGCAGCGGCGTCGTGGCCGGTAACGTCGGCTTGCTCGTCGAGCGCAACGAGTTCGCGAACGCGCGCGATGCCGCCATCCATCTGATCGGCGCGGGCGCGGTGATCCGTGGCAATCGGATCCAGGGCGGGGCGACCATGGGGATCGTCGCGGAGAACGCAGGTGAAGCGGTCATCGACAGCAACGAGCTCGAGCAGTTCGCCACCTATGCCATCATGGTGCGCGGCTCGGGCAATGCCCTGGTGCGCGCCAACCGCATCCACAACTGCGGCTATGGCCTGGCGTTCGTGCTCGGCGATCCGCGGCGGCCGAGCAGCGCGGTCGGAAACACCATCATCGAGCCGAAGTTCAACGGCATCGACGTGCTCGGCGATTCGCCGATCCTCAGGCACAACCAGGTGCTGCGGCCGCACGCGTTCGCGCTGCACGTGCTGGACTACCAGACGCCCGGCGGTCAGACGTTTGCGGCGCGGCCGTTTCTCGAAGGCAATAACTTCCGCGCCGATGCGGTGCAGACCCCCGAGGATCTGCAGATGCCGGACAGTCAGATGCGCGCAGCGGCGCGACGGCAATGAACGAGCCCGACTCGACACAACTCGTTCCGGTGCTGGTATGGCACGATCCGCGCGTCCACCTGCTGGATGACACCTGGCTGCTGACGATATTCGCGGTTTTGCTGGCGATCGCGCTGCCGTGGTTCGTCAGCGGACTGCACATCGACTTCGCGGCCACCGCGGCGGGACTGCTGGCTCTCGCGGCCGTCCACGTCGTTCTGGCAGCGATCTCCGGGGTACGGCCGAGCAGCCAGTCGCGCGGGACGCTCGGGCTCTCGAGCCTGCACGCCCTCGGTGTGGCCGCGGTAGCCTTCATCTGGCACCACGCCGGAGGGCTGCAGAATCCGCTGTTCCTCGCGGTGTTCGCCCTGCCGGTGATCGGCTCGATCTTTCTCTCGCGCTGGCAGGCGTATCTCATGGCCACGCTGGCGGTGCTGCTCGTGCTGCTGGTGGCCTCGAGCGAGGCGCCGGAGCTTCGCTGGTATGCGCCGTGGCTGGGCACGGTCGGCGGCTGGCTCGACGCGCTGCTCGGCGGGGCGAGCGGCGGCGCGAGCCTGCCGTTCGCGGCCTTCTACGCGCCGTCGCAGTATTTCGTCGTACTGCTCGAAGTGTTCGTGATCATGATGTTCGCCTGCGCGGTCGCAGCGGAATATCTCGCGAACGTCTTCGACACACTCGCCGCGCAGATGTGGACGGCGCGTGCCGAAGCGGCGCGCAGTGAGGAACTTTGGGCGACGCTCGTGGAGCAGCTGCCGGTGGCGGCGTTTCTGCTCGACGCCGGCACGCACGAGGTGGTGGGCGCGAGCGCGATCGCGTTGAAGAAATTCCTCACCGGCGCCGAGCCGGTCGTCGGCCGCGATTTCTTCGAGGCGATCCAGTTCTCCTACCCCGAGCCCATCGAGCGGCTCGTCGACGGCGCGGACGGCGTGGAGCAGCTGAGCATGGTGCGCTTCGGCGGGCGGCTGCTGGCGACCGAGATCCGCGTGCAGCATCTCGCACAGCACGGGCGCCGATTCGCGCTGCTGGTCGTCAACGATACGACGGAGGACTTCTGCGTAAAGGCCGCGCTCGACGTCGCCGAGTACGCCACCCTGGTGGCCGACGCTCAGGGGCGCGTGGTGGCTCTCAACCGGCCGGCGCGCGCGCTCTTTGGCGGGGCCAGTCCCGGCACCGAGGTGTCGAGCCTGCTGCCCCAGGGCAACCCGGGCGCACGCTGGTGGGATCCCGGCTTGAGCGGCCGCCACAAGACGCACGTGACCATCATGCGGCGCATGTACCAGGTCACGACCACCGCAGTGGCTCTGCCCGGTGAGGACGCGCGGCTGTACGTGATCGCCTTCCTGCCGATGGCGCGCGTCGCGGCCGAGGATCAGAGCGCCACCACCGGCTCGAACACCGTGGTGCAATGGCCATGAGGGCCGCCGCGCCGATCGGCTGGCTGGCCGCGGCGCTCACGGGCGCCGAGGCCGCCGCGGTCGAGCTGCCCCCGCCATCGCCCACGCCGGCGGCCGTGGGCGATCAGCGCCTGGTGTTCAGCACCAACGGATCGAGGCTGACCGGCGGGATCGGCGGGGGCGGCGGCTCAGCCACCTGGGTGGGGAGCCTCGGGAACGGGACCGTGATCGGCCTGGGTGCCGAGTACCAGACGATCTCGAATTCCCATTGGACACTCGGCAGCTTCAGCGGCACGGTAGCGCCCGGCCTCAGGACTCGCCTGTACCTCGAGGGTCGCGAGGGCGCGGGCGATCTCGGCGACCGCGCCTTCCACTATTCGCTCCTTGTCGGCGGCCTGCTCGAGCAGCTCACGTCGGAGTTCTCCGTGCAGCTCGAGGAGCGCCGCATCGATATCGATAAGAGCCACGGCAACCTGCCCAAGCTCGCGCTTTCGTTCCAGGTCACACCGAAGCTCCTGGCTTCGGTCTCGTACGCCTTTTCTCTCGGGGGCAATCTCGGCACCCACCTCGGAACGGGGCGCATTGACTACACCGGGCACAGCTTCAGCGCGATTGCCGGCATATCGGGCGGGCCGGCCGCGCCGGCGGTTCTCGACCTGAATGGGCTCGTGGTGGCGCCCGGCCCGAAGCTGCGCGAGGGTTTTGTCGGGGTCGGCAAGCCCCTGGGGCGCACCGACTGGCTGCTCATCGGTGACTACCAGGACGTGGGTGGAACCAAGCGCATCGGCCTCTCGCTGACGTGCACCGTTCACCTGCACGCACCGACCCAGGCGCCATGACCACGACCGAGCTCAGGCCCTTTTTGCGGTGGCTGCCGGCGACGCTGGTCGCCGCGGTGGTGCTGCTCGCGGGTGGGCGATTGATCGATCTCAGCATGCGCGACCACGCCGCGCAGATGCGCACCGCGGCGCAGAGCGCGGTGGCACGCGAGTCGCGGCTCATCGAAGCGCAGCTGCTCACCCTCGCCGATCGCACGCGCGAGGAAGCCCGCCGCGCGGCCCGCGCGCCTGCGCCGAGCCCAAGCTCCGGACGGGCCCCGGGCGCGGCTCCGGGCCGGGGCGCCTTCTGGATGACTGCCGGCGGCACGGTGGTGCGTGCCGGCGACGCCGACGCCGCCGTCAGCCCTGCGCTCGCGAACGAATGGGCGGTGACGGCGGCGGGCGCGCGCGGGGCGGCCGGGTTCTTCGGTCCCGTGCGCTACGGCGCCCAGTGGATGATCGCGGCTTACGCGGCCGTCGAGGGCCGGCCGGCGACGGCTGCGGCGGCCGCTCCCGCATGGGCCGTGGGCTACGAGAGCCTCGATGCCCTCCTGGTGCGCGCCGGTTTCGGCCGGCTCGCGAGCGAGGGATACGACTTCGAGGTCACCCAGATTGATCCCCTCACCCACAGGGTTCGCGAGCTCTTCGGGTCTCGCCCGGACGTGCCCGCCGACGCGGTGTCGGGCGCGATTCGGGCGCCCGCGGCGCTCTCCCCGCCGAGCGCTTCCGCCTACCTGGGGCTCGCGATGTGGCCGCGGTCGGGCTGGTACCCGGTACGGGACCTCGCGACCAAGACGGGTCTTCTCCTGCTCCTGGGCTGGACGTTCGTCTTCGGCGCGCACGAGCTGACGGCGAGCGTGTGGCGCACGCAAGGCGCGCTCGTGCAGGTGCGCAAACGGCTGCACGCGGTCAACGAGCGGCTGTTCAACGAGATGGAGCAGCACCAGGCGCTGCAGAAAAGCCTCGAGCATGCCCGCTACCACGACCCCTTCACCGGGCTGCCGAACCGC
>Ga0209267_1000051_pt1 | contig 74421 bp, 71 predicted proteins | sample GraSoiAngelo_137_FD_185894 | JGI IMG/M metagenome (GOLD analysis project Ga0209267, IMG submission 185894) | Grasslands soil microbial communities from the Angelo Coastal Reserve, California, USA - 14_0929_09_30cm (SPAdes) (version 2) | ecosystem: Environmental > Terrestrial > Soil > Grasslands ... | reverse complement strand
CGACGCCAGCGTAGATTTTGACAGCTTCTACAGGGAGCGTAGCCTTCGGCTCGCCCCGGACAGCGGCCCGCTCTTGATCGCTTCGGTCGATGGCAAGGGCGTGCCGATGGTCAAGTCCGCCGGTGGGGAACGCAAAGTCCGACTCGCTCGGGGAGAAAAGCGAAACAAGAAACGCATGTCCACCGTGGGTGCGGTGTTTACCCAAAAACCGAATATCCGGACACCCGAGGCGGTGGTCGAGAGTTTGTTTGCCGAGTCCTCTAAACCTCACCCAACCAAACGCTATCACCGGCCGGAGCAGAAGCGGGTGTGGGCCAGCCTGCTTTTGAGCAAGGATGCCTTCATCGCCCAAGTGCAAGCCGAGATGCGGCGGCGAGATCCGCAGCACCAGAAAACCTGGATCGTGGTAACCGACGGCGAGCGCGCCTTACAGCGCAAAGTGGCCGCCACCTTCCAAAGAATCGAACTGGTTCTGGATCTGTTGCATGTTCTGGAGAAGCTCTGGGCCGTCAGTTACGTGTTCCATCCGGAGGGCAGCCCGGAGGCTCGTGAATTCGTGAAGGAGCGGATCCTGCGTATCCTCCGCGGTGAGGTGAGCCAAGTAGTCAAAGGCCTGCGCCAAATGGCGACCAAACGTAAGCTAAAAGGACAAAGACGAGCCACTGTGCTGGCCGTTGCAGCTTATTACTACCGAAACCGCGCCCGAATGCGCTACGACTCTTATCTCCGTGAAGGCTACCCCATCGCCAGCGGCTCGGTCGAAGGAGCCTGCAAAAACCTAGTCAAAGACAGGATGGAACGTTCCGGAATGCGCTGGACCCTACCCATGGCCGAGGCAGTGTTACGGCTGCGGGCAGTTTACCTCTCGGAGCATTTCGAGCAGTACTGGCCCTTCCATGTTGATCAAGACCAGAAGCGCCTCTTTCAGTCTGTGAAGTGGCGGAAGCTCGTTGCCAAAAAGTAGCCACACCCAAATGAAATGGATAAAAATTCTGTTCGACGAAATTGATTTGTTGTAGGCTGCAGCCGCCATGAAGACTCTCTCAGGATTTTTTGCGGTGCTTTTGGCGGCATCTGGCAGCCCTAGCTTGGCCTCAGACCTGACAGGGAATTGGGCGGTCAAGGAGGCCTTGGGAGACGGGACGGTGCGCGCGACATATCTGAACCTGAAGCAGGAAGGCGCGCACATCACCGGAGCGATTCGCGCGACGCAGTTCTACTACAGGATCGTCGAGAGCACCGGCGGGCCAGACGGTTTCACTCTGACCGGCAGCATGATGGACGGAAACAGCGAGCGGCATGTGAAGTATGAAGGCAAGCTCGTCGGAGAAGAGTTGCATCTAGCAGGCCAACGGCGACCCGACGCGCCGGTAGTTGAAATGACGGCGCACCGCGTTCCGGCCGGAGAAGGCGCGTATCCGGAACGGCGGCCGCTTCCCGCGCTGCACAAGGTGGCGGACAACGCATTGGCGCGCACGCCGCCAATGGGCTGGAACAGTTGGAACAAGTTTGCTGGCCGAGTAGATGACGCAGCGGTGCGCGGCATGGCCGACGCGATGGCCGCAAACGGAATGAAGGACGCGGGCTACGTGTACGTCAACATTGACGACACCTGGCAAGGCGAGCGCGAGAAGAACGGAAACATCACGACGAACAAGAAGTTTCCGGACATGAAGGCGCTGGCGGATTACGTGCACAGCAAGGGGCTGAAGATCGGGATCTATTCTTCGCCGGGGCCGAATACTTGCGCGGGATACGAAGGAAGCTACGGGCACGAAGAACAGGACGCGAAGACGTACGCGGAGTGGGGAATCGACTATCTGAAATACGATTGGTGCGGGGCGCGGAATCTTTACAAGGACGAGGAGATGCAGGCGGTGTACCAGATTATGGGCGAGGCACTGCTCAAAGTCGGCAGGCCAATTTTGTACAGCCTGTGCCAGTACGGGCGCGCGGAGGTGTGGAAGTGGGGACCGGAAGTCGGCGGGAACACCTCGCGCACGACGGGAGATATTCGCGACACCTGGGAGTCGATGAGTAAAATCGGATTCGCACAGGATGCGCTGGCGCCGTATGCAGCGCCGGGGCACTGGAACGATCCCGACATGCTGGAAATCGGCAACGGTGGAATGAACGACGACGAATACCGGACGCAGATGAGCCTGTGGTCAATCCTGGCGGCGCCGCTGCTGGCGGGAAATGATTTGCGCGGTATGTCGCCGGTGATTCTTGAGATTTTGACAAATCGCGAAGTAATTGCGGTGAATCAGGATAAAGCGGGCAAACAAGGCCGGCGTGTGGCGCAGTCTGGCGAACAGGAAGTTTGGGCGCGGCCGCTGGCAGACGGCGGTCATGCGATTGGAATGTTCAATCGGAGTGCGGCTCCGGCGACGGTGAGCGTGAAATCGGGGGAGCTCGGCCTGAAGGCGTCACCAAAGAAAGGGCGCGATTTGTGGACCCATCGCGATGTGACGTTCAACGGCGCGGAGTATTCGGTGACGGTGCCATCGCATGGAGTGGTGATGTTGAGGGTTGCGGAGTAGAAGTCCCGGCTAGCTGATGCGCCAAATGGACTTGGCGCCATCGTCAGTGACCAGTAGCGAGCCTTCCGGCGCGACGTTTTTTCAACAAGTCGTTGTTCGAGAGAACGAGGCATTCCGCGCTCTGAGAGCATCATGCGTTGAATTACGTGCGAAATCGCTGAGATGTGTGCTCCCTGTATGATTTGGTGCAAAGCACCTTCCTCGGATGGTACCGCAGGATCAAGTCTCCGTAGCAATAGCAATGTCGCATTACCGAGCTTCTTGTTTAGCGGCCTCTTAGTTAAGCCGCACAGCTATTGTTTGGCCAGCTTCTTAGCCAGATGTATCTGCGACTGCGCTCGACCGCAATCTCCTGTCCACCTACCAAATACTTGGCCTCCCCATACGTAGGCGTAGCAGAACGGTTGTTTGATTCTACTGTCGAAACCGTTTTCGTAATCCAGAAGTCCTTCAGCGATGATGTAGCTCTCTGTGTTCATGACTTGCGTGAATTCCGATTGGGTCAATTCGAAGGGGTAAATGAAATCCGGTCTAGTTGTGGAGGTGGTCGGTGGAATGGCCGGAACAGTTTCCGCTTTCGACAGAATCGTGCGCCGAACCGCAGCCAAATCTTCGTTAGTTTTTCGAATGGTTACAGACAGTGCGAGGTGGATATCATGCGCTAAAACGTGGCCGCTATTTATGAGATTGGCTCTCGCTTCGCCAAACGGAGGGACAGGAAAATCAATAGAGACGCCGCCAGGAATGTCAACGATAGCAGCGACTATACCTTCCATTTGTTTGCGAGCGAGGTCGGCGCTGTCTCTCGCGGCAATTGCCGAGCGTTGCGAGGCTTGAGTAGCCTTTTTCATTTCAGACCATTGGGAAGCCGCAAAAATCGTATAGACCACAGTGGTAAGGAAAAGCAAGGCACTAAAGACGGCAACCAAAGCGTTGGAATGTTGGGGCACGATGATGAAATGCCATTTTCTTTTCCACCATCCCGCACCATCTCTGGTCTCTGCGGAGATGGGACAAGCATCCTGCTCGTGAGACAAACCGTAATTCATGGTTTTATCTTTGGAGTCTAGTGGTTGTTCCATTGGATTTCCCAGGGCAGAGCGTATCATTCTCCAGTCTCCAGTCAACTGCCGATTACCTGGGTTGCCGTGGGCAAGTGGGCAAGTTGCTTTCCCTGTCAAGCCATCTAAGAATGTAACCGAAGCCCCTGTTGTCGAGACATTTGAAATGTAACCGAAAGTTTGTTGTTGGTGCGGCTGTGGGAAAGTGGGAATCCCCGCAGTGTGCGGGATTTCCAAGCCCGTGGTTTTGGTGGGCGTCTTTTCCACAGCCGGCACCCGGCCGCTTTTGTTGAGTTGCTCCCTGCGTCGTTTGCTGCTCGGCCCTGGGGCTCAGCCGGCGGTTAGCCAGTCGCGAGATACGTTCCAGCTTGCGATCGATGGCCCGGCTGAGTTGGAACGGATCCAGGCGCTTGCGCAACTGCACGAGTTGCGCCAAATTTTGCGGGTCCGCTTGCGGACAACTCTTCACGCGCTCGAACGGCGTGCATGCCGCGTCGTACACGCGCCGCACTTTCGAGCCCACGCGCACTTTCTTCAGCAACTTCACCGAAGGAAGGAACAAGTTCATCCACAGCCGCAGTTCGTTGCGGTAGAGATCGTTCATGGCCGCCACGGCCTCGTGGGTGTCGTGGCGGTCCCAGGCCAGCAGCTTGCGCACATGCGTCCAGTTCTTTTGCTCGATGTGCGCGTTGTCGTCCTTTTTGTACGGCCGTCCCCGCGTGAACTGGATCTGCCGTGTGTCGCACCAGCGCTTCAAATGGTAGTTGATGAACTCGCTGCCATAATCCGTGTCCACACCCAACAGCGGAAAGGGCAACTCCGTGGCGATCTCGTTTAACGCCCGTTGTACGGGCTCTGCCGCGCGTCCCAGCACCGCCATCGACTCCGTCCAAGTGGTCTGCATGTCGGTTGACGTTGAGCGTGTGCGCGAATTCTCCGCTGGCCGAATGGCCCGAATGCGAAACCAGATCGGCTTCTGTGAAACCAGGAGTCTGGACGTCCCAGCGATCCGTTTTCACCGGGATGTGATGCTTGAGCAGATAGCCCGGCTTGGTGCGCCCGTAGAGGCGCCGGCGCCGTTGCGTCTTTTGCGCTTTCAACCGCCGGTCCATGTGCCGCGGGCTAATCTTCAGCAATTGCTTGGCGATCTCCGCCCGCAAGCGAAAGCGTTTGTGGATCCAGGGCATCCACTCCGGCAATAGAGCCTTCAGCCGTACCGACCACGGATAGCCAGCGGCCTCCCATACCGCGTTGAGCACGGAGAGCGTTTCCTGGCTATAGCTCAGCCCGCGCCGCCGCGGCCGCTGCTTCTCGGGCGGCGGTCCGCTCAACAAGCGGATGGCGTACTTCCGGTGGTACCCAGTGTTCTCGCAAAATTCATCCAAGATTACCTTCTTGGCCTTTCGGCCCGCCTTCTGGTAACGCCCATAAATCGCCCGCAGATACTCCCATCGCCCCTTATTCCCCAACCTCGTAGTCTCCTTGGGGATCGACCTTTGTCGCTCGAGCACATCAGGTCTGCATAAATCCCGTGTCTCACGAGATTGTGAGTGACGAGTGGCAGGAACCACCTTATGAGCGAGGACGAGAACAGTACGCGGACTACTTCGATTTCGAAGGACACCGCTATCCGCGCAAATTGGAACGTGATGACTCTGACAACGGCTGCGTTCGACGAGAAGTTACTTGTCGCACCAAAGGGAGCGATTGAGCGCCGTCTGTGTGCCGACATGAAACATGCGGTGCCCGTAAGAACGCCAGACCCGCTCTATCCAAGGTCTGCCAGCCAAAACCGACTGATGGGCGACACGACTGTCGCAATGACTGTCCTAACCGACGGCTCCGTTACCGACATTCAACTAGTCGGCAGTGCTGCCCGGTCTATGGATGACGCTACCTTGCAAACACTGAAAAGCTGGAAATTTAAACCCGCAATGTGCGGATCGGAGCCCGTTGTCTCGGACATCGAAGTGGTTGTGAGCTTCCGGTTGCGACAGTGACATTACGGAGAATTTCACAGACTAACGATCAAAGAGTGCAAAACACGAGCACATGCACAACCAGTGCGCTTAGCATCCTTCGCGCTTGCCTATGCGTCTTAGGCGCTTTCAGCTTCCGCTTTGACCTGTTCCAAACAAACCGCATTCGTCTAGAGCGTTTTCGTTTTGAAAACGCCAGCAAGCCAGTCTGGATTGAATCTGTTTTTCACATCAGACATAGTTCGGCCTCTCGTTAGTCAACTTGAACGACAGCATAGAAGCATGGGTCTCGACGCCTACGCGGTTTTCTTCGCCGCACGAATTTTCGCCCATCTTTGGCGCTGAGCCTTTGCGATGCGTGCTCTTGCTGAGGCAGACATATGCCGCTTTCTCTTCTTTCGGCCATTAGCAGAATCAGCAGCTAGAGAACTACCAAAAGCCTTGACGGCCGCACTGATTGCATTCAACTGCCGTTCGAGGCTAGCTTTCGCCTTTGTGAGTTTTTGTGCTTCGTTTTGCAATGCTGCTAGTAGTTTCATTCGAACCCTCCCGGCACACCCTACGCTAAGTAGCCCAAAAAGAAAAGCCGAAGGTTTCTTCCTTCGGCTGTTGTCCGCTGGTTCGGTTCAGTTTTCAACGTCTTCATTCAGCTTTCGTGCCGCAATGATGAGCGGTCGGTATTTCTCGCGGATTTCGGCAATTATGGCTGATAGGTCCTCAAAAGTCGGCATATTCCCTTCATGAATTAGGCGTTGTGCCCTGCTTCCAACTCGGACGGCTTGATTAGGCGATTTCTTTGCGGACGGCGTTGTAGTTGGTTCCTATGGTTTCCTTTCGGCGTATATAACGGGTTCCGGTAATCGCACCGCTCTCCCCCTTGCGGGGCCACGGTTGCGGCGTCCTCTCGGGCGACTCTGGATGTAGCTATAAAGGGCTTTAGCATGGAGGGTCACATGATGAACAACATAGAAGGAAAGAGCGGCGGCAATGAGTCGTTTGCTGAATTTATGCTAAAGGCAGCCGAGAAACGTTACGGCAAAAAACGCTGGGTACGTTGGGGATGGATTGGGTCGAGTGTTCTGCTTATGCTGACGCAGTCATACTTATCCTCACCAACGACGATTTCCTTGGCGACCGAATGGAACGTTTCGACGTATGTGGCGGCCTTTTTCTTTGCGCGATTGTTTATTTTCTTGTAGAGGCAAGGGTTCCGAAATAGCTGTCCCTGGCGAATTGGTACGGTGTCAAGGTTCAACGCAATGTCACATCGTCCACCGAAGCAAAACAACAATTCGCCAGCCACGGCCGTGCGCCCTTGAGTCCATAAGACATAACGGTGAACGACAGCAGATTCCATTAAACTGCTCGAATGACCTGAGTACGAGAAGCCGTTCACTGCGGCGTTGCGCGCAGTCTAGCACGAAGTTTCTACCTTTTGCCATCAAAACGTATATCTTCTATATCTCCCCGACGCTTCTGTTGTTGGCTCGGTTGTACGGATTGTCCCGAAACTGCTCCAAAGTAGCGCCGTAGAGAAAGCAGCGTAAATGATTGGGAGAGCGAGAATTGCGTTGGTGGATGTGGCGGGACTGGAACCCACGGCCCCCCACCTCCAAAGCACGGGGGGAAAACGCTAAATGCTTCGCTGGTGTCGCGTGCACGGAAACTCCGCGTACGCGGTAGTAAATGACTCCGGGCCTTTCTGACACATCTATAGTGCGCGGGCCTGCCGCTTTTGCGTCAACAATGATTTCGCACCGAAGCGAATTTCCGCCGCGCCCTCCGTGCGTACCGACTTGGCGGCCATCCCACACCGTGCCGATATTAGCCCCTTCTCCAGTTCCAGTGGCTTGGCTAGGCAAATGCGGAAAAGTGTGTTATCACGCGTGGCATGAAAGGTGAGCGCGGAGGAGAAATGATCAGCAGACGACATTTCTTGGCAACAACAGGGGTCGCAGTAGCAACAACCAGCATAGCCGTAACGGCGCATGCGTCGCCGGTTCCCGCGTCAACCGGTGGAGAGAGATCGGCGAAGTTGTTCTTGCCGGAGGACGACTTGAAGCCAGCCGCGTTTGACAGGCTCCCTCTGGAGTGGCACAAGCAACGCGCCCAGAAGCTACGCGAGAAGCTGGCGGAAGACGGCTACACAGGTATTCTCCTTACTGACCGCTGGAACATCATTTACTTCACTGGGTTGTGGCACACGACGACGGAGCGTCTTGTGAACGTCTTCCTTCCGTTAAAAGCCGAGCCGGTATGGTTTAATGCCGCACTGGACCGCGACCTCGTTAACTCTTGGTGGTACAGCGACGGCGAAATGTATTTCGATTGGTTCCACGCCGAAGGCGCCTTCCCGAACGAAGGGAAAGTGCAGATGGGCGCCAAGGTGGATCTCTTCGAATGGATGCTCAAGGCGTTGAAGAAACGCGGCTACGCTGACCAGAAGCTGGCGGCCGATGTCGAGTTCACGCCTTCGGCGCAAAGGAAAGTGCTGAATGTGCTCGGGAAGGAAATGAGTTCGGCGGAAGAGACATGCATGAAAATGCGCATGAAGAAGACTCCGGAGGAGTTGGCGCTCACGCGTCGCGCCTACAACTACTTCAACCAGATGCACGCCTTTGCGCGCGACATGCTCCTAGAGCACGGCACGGACCTGACCGACTACGACATCGCCAGCGCCGCCACCAAATATGGAACCGATCTGGTCATGGCGAACATCAAGCGTGATGGCGCACCGCACACCGCTGTGGGCATCGACATCGAAGTGGGCTGCCGCACAGGAAGATCTACAGCTTCTCCGCATCCCAATCAGTTTCAACACGCCAAAGTGGCGAAGGGTCAAGCCTTGCAAATTGAAGGTGGCGTGAACATCGCTGGTTGTGGCGGTGAGCTCTATCGCGCCATGTTTATTCATCCGATCACGGACCATATGAAAAAGCTCTGGGCGGTGAGCCGCGATTGTTGCCTGATGCAAAAAGAAGAGTCCATTGCAGGAGTAACCTGCTCGACGGTGGCCTACAAGATTCACAAATTCCCGGTGAAGAGCGGCGTAGCACCCTACATCTATCATCGGCCGGCTCACGGGCAAGGCTGGGAGGGGCATCAACCGCCCTATCTGGCGCTGGGCGATTCCACGATGCTCGAGCCGGGGATGATTTTTTCGGTCGAGCCGGGATTGTACGATCCGGAGCTCGGGATTGGCTCGAACTTTTCCGATGGATTCGTCGTCGAAGCCGACGGCCCGTCCCGACAAATGTCGCGGCTTCCGTGGAGCGAAGAGTGGTGCCTCGTCAAGCTCTGACGCGGTAGCCCTTGTCAACAATAACGGCGAGAGCGAGCTTAAGAGACGGTATTGTCCTCCCACGCCGGTTATCCGGCCGGACTCGATCCAGTACACGCCGGCCGGCGCCTCGGAGTAAACCACCCGCGAAGCAAAATCTCCGTAGGGACGGCCTTTCGAGGCGGTCCGTCGACGTGCGAGGACTACTTTGTTCCGGTATATACTGGGGGCCTTCCGTCCGTTTGGCGCCATACGAGAGATGCCAAACGGGAGTGCCTACAGGTGCAACCTTGTCAAACCATCTGATTGAGCAAGGGGAAGCGGCGGCTCCGAGAAACCACAAGACGCCGACGGCCCCAATGTCGACAAGGGGTCGCATCCTGATCGGTTTGTTCGTCGTAGTGCTTGTGTGCGTCGCCTACCTATGGTTTTTCGGTTTCCAGACGCTCATTGCTCTAGAGGCTCGCTACCTAGCGCGAAAAGCACCCGTTGTAAGGGTGGCTCCTGCGCAACTCAGGGATTTTTCGATTTCCCGGTCACCAGGCAGGAAGCTCTCGTACTTTGGGTATGAATTCGAGGTTCCCTGGAACGACGTGGATGAGGCAAAGAGCGGGCTCATCCCGGACAGCAACAAGGCCATGATCGTTTTTCAATCCGGGAACTCTCTCTCCGTTTGGCACGGCTCGCCGCGTGCTTTCCTGAACACAGTTCTATCAAACGACAAGATCGATCAAAACACCCTGCGGCGGATAGTCGGCGACGAGGCTCTGCAATCGGATTACGCCCTTTATCGCACCATCTTGCAGATGACGCCCGGCAAAATGACTCCCTTTGAGTCACCGAGCGACGCCGCCAACCAGGCTTTGCTCCTCCTGGTAAAAGGAATTTGCATGCCACCGGGTTCCGAGTCCGGTGTCTTTGCCGTTGGCGGCGGAGAATTCTCGGGATTTCAATTCGGGCGCCCGGCAAATCCATCCGGTGAGTTGAGCGTCAGGCTCTTTTCAGACAGCAGCTCTCTCAATTTCATTTTTGTTCAGAAAGCGGGCGGCTCCGCCGTCATCTCCCAGCCGGACATCAACCGCATCCTGCACACCTTGCACAAAGCCACATAAGAGCGACGCTCACAGAACAATTACCGGTCTCCAAAAGCGGCATAGTATACAAAGAGGAAAATGTCAGACTCGCGATGCGGCCCGAAGTGATCATAACGCCGGCGCGAGACGGTGCGGGTAAGTATAAGGTCCGCGCTTTGTAGAGCGTCTTGACGATCAATTGGGTCTGAGTGGTGTTGCTGGGTGTGGCTGCCGAATCAAGACCGGGCGAGCGCCGCGCAATGTAACATTGTTACTCTCCGATCACCTCGCTAGCCGAGGTTCAGGTCATTTTTGTTGAATGTCGTTGATTTCAAAGGCATTCGCCCCGGATAGGATTTTCGGGAGGCACAATCTGTCGTGCCTATATATTTCGGCATTCCAGGGCAAGGGGGTGAATTATAATTGTCGCCGACTACGTAGGAGCCAATGCTGCAATTGCTCTGAGCGCGACTAATCCTTGCCGCGGATGACTGCATTTGGCTTTGGGGAATGGGGATTGGGTTTAAGGTTAGTCGGGGGTGACAAATGCGTGGCTTCTTGGCGCTCCTCTTTACGTTGGCGCTTATTCCGTGTGCGTTGGGTCAGCAGAAGGCTACGGTGCACTGCATCAACGCCAAGACGGTGCCGCTCTTTGATTCCACGGCGGAGCCAAAAATTGCGGGATGGATTAAGTGCGGAACAGAAGTTAGCGTCATCGGCTTGCTTCCGAATGGCGAATTCTATCTGGTTGACGTCGAGACGACGACTGGCCAAACGATGCGGGGAAACCTTGCAAAGTTCTGGCTGACGACCACTTTTTTGCCTTCAACAACACCTCCCACGGCGAGCCAGTCTTCTACTCCTGCCGCTTTTTCATCATCTCCATCGAACAGTCAGCCTCCATCTGCCATTTGGGAAAAAAGCCAACCACCATCAGTAATCGGTTCGACGTATCTCATCAGCTATCCCGTCGCATCACAGGCAATGCGTGCTCGCGGCGTGACGAGCATTCACAAAACCATCCGTCTGTACGAGGACGAAGACAAACTTACGATGGACGTGACATGGCCAGGCGGCACGCACACTTCGCAAGCAATAGCGTACGGGAAAGTGAATCTCGTAACACAGTCCAAAACAGAGGATATTGAAGGCGACGTGGTGGATATTGAAGACGGCGGTAATTCCTTGTCAGTGCCGGTTCGCAGCCTCCGTGAGGCTTACGAACTAGCGGAATATGTGGCCCGGAAATCCCCCCGACACCTTGAGCTAATCGGTGATGCTTGGCGAGTACGGAAACCTTTTGACTGCCCCGAGGCCAATCAGATTGGCTGCCGGGACTTCAAGGAGTTGCTAGACCACGACGACGCCGACATCGTAAGCGCTTTTTACTCGCGGGATGGTAAGAACATTCCGAACTATGCGTGCTTTAGCGACTCAAGCAGGCGGTTTTTTACAATGTTCTATAGTACGCCCCGCCACTATCGAAAAACGGGATTTTTCTTTCAGCAGATTTTCATAGAAGCGCAATCAAACGGGACTAATTTTCATGACGTGGAATGGTCCCGAGCGCACGACGATTACGGCACGATTTTCACTTCCTCGGCAAAGCCCGGTGCGAAACAGCCGGTGCGGTCACCAGTCGGACACATCACCCAAGCCGACCTCGAATATCAAACGAAATACACAAATAAGAGCGGCACAGAAACGGGGTATTCTCTGAGCATCCGCTGGTCCACGGGGCGATACGCCGAGAGCATTTCCTTCAAAGACGAAAAGGGTAAGCCGTCAAACGACGATGAGACAGGCATTTGCGTCAAGCTGAACTAGGTGGCGTTAAAAGTTGGCTAGTTGGCTTCGGGCCGATTCGCACTTATTACTTCCCAAAAAGTTCATGCCAGAGAAACGCTGCGCTGCCCGTGCCAAGCACAAGGTGATGGATAATTCGTGCCACCTTCATTTCCTGCTGACAGCTTGGCAGATACAGAAGTTCGTCCGGCCGTTCTCCATCCGCGACAGCTTTGAGGTATTTGTGGGCGTGCAAATCCATGGCGACGATTACGTCAAATCGTCGGCCGCCAGCCCTCTCCACGTAGAACAGGGATATTCCGTCCTCGACCTGTGCAACGGCCTCGTCTTGCGTCAGTGACCAATGACTTCCGTCCGGTTTGATCCCACAGATTGCCCGGATTTGCTCATGGGCGCTCGGTAAGTCGGTCTTGATTACGTGCCGTATGCGGAGGTATCGGGCCATTTTGCCTTCCAACTTCAAAGGCTCACCTCATTCTGGCTCTAAGGGCTACTCTGCGAAGGGTGCACCGGCCCACGCAATCAGGTGAACAGCTGTGGCTGGCGAATTGTTATTTCTCCCAAGATTCCTCAAGATTTTCCGTCCTGCTACGATTCTTGGCGCACGACCTACACGCCTTCGGGCTCAACCCGCATACATTCCCGAGCCTTGCGTCGAAGTCACTTCCGTAACGGTGGAACCCTCCGCAAATGCACCTGACCGACACCACAATTTGTGGTCTTGCAAGTGATGCTCTTGCCTTAGAACTCGAAAACAAGCCCGGCCTGGTATCGAAAGTTGTTCTGATTGTTGTGGCCCGTGGTGATGTTGTTAATGAAGCGTGTCAGAAAGTAATCGGCTTCTATGGGCCGGATAGCCAAGTGCGAGGTGACCTTGAAATCGATGCCTCCACCAACCACCATATCAAGGGCCCAATCGCCGGGCGACCCGAAAACGCACCCGACGCAATTCTTATGGACATTTTGGTAATAATTGGTATGTGCGCCTCCCACCAGCCCCTCAAAAAAGGGCTGGAAGCCCTTGATACGAATCTTTATTGTCGGCCCCACATTCGCGGTGATTAGGTTTGCCTCCGCTGTGCCGGTGCAGCCGGATGGACACCTTGCGCTGCCGGGAGGAAAGCTAAAGTTGACATTCTCACTGGCATACCCCTCAAATTCCGCCTTGATCCCGAAAAAGCCGGCGAAATAAAGCACCGCAGCTCCACCTCCCCCGTTTAGGTTGATCGTGGGGAGGTTGTCGACCGGTACGTAATGCATATAAGAATAGTTGGCTGAAAATTCTCCCAGGTGCTGACCAAATGCAGTCTTTCCGAACGCCAGCAGGACGAACCCAATCAGAATCATTTTTTTCATGTTCATTTCTCCCCGTGTGCCATTGAGTCGTGGATGCTTACAGCCTTTTTTTTGAAGAGGCACCGGAATCAGCCTATAGGTAACCCTGAACACGTCGGGACAAAACTGTCGCAAGTGACAGTACCTAGGAATTCTGATTTGCGGGCAGCATTCCGTTCAAGCCTGCGTTCTCTGGAGCTGCGACGTACGCGGTCCCGGAGAAACGGGCCAGTCCGTCGCCAAGAGGCTGGCTGGCTTTAAAATCAGCAAGATACGGCGCCGCCGCGTAACATGTTACATTGATGAATTCTGACGGAGACCCTCCAAAAGGGCTCCTTGAGTTTCCGGTGGGGGACGGCGTACGCAATTATTGCGGACCACAGCAGGAGGGGAGGACAGATGTGGTTTACGTCACGCCGGGATACTTCGACACGCTGCAAATGCCGTTGCTTGCGGGTCGTGTATTTACCGATGCGGACGGTCCTAACGCGCAGCACGTAGTTGGAGCGCTTCGAGTGATGCGCAGCGAGCTCTATGGCGTAGGCGTCTACGATGCTGCAACTTTGGCTTCTGCGGTGCTCGCGCTCGTGTTCGTAGCCCTGCTGGCCACAATCCTGCCAACCTTGAAAATTGCCAAGATCGACCCGGCCAATACGTTACGCGAGGAATAGAGTCATCTCCTATTCCGCTTCAAAGCCTCGGTCGCGGTCGGAAACGTTGGATCGTTACGCAGTTCCTTGCGATTCAACTGGATCGGCGAGCTTTGCGCGGCGTTAGACGTCCAATCACTCTAGCTGATAGATTGCTATGCTAGGATGACGTTTCCATGAACACGCTGATGCGGGACATTCGTTTCGCTCTTCGCTCCTTCGTGAAGAACCCTGGGTTCGCACTGGCCGCGGTATTGTCCCTGGCGATTGGAATTGGCGCGAATACCTCCATCTTCAGTGTTGCGAACGCGCTACTGTTCAGCCCTCTGCCGTATGAAGGCTCGGACCGGTTGGTAATCCTGTGGAATCGTTCACCTGGCCTGAACATCAGCGAGGATTGGTTCTCCACGGCGCAGTATCACGACATCAAGGCGGGGCACCATGGGTTTGAGCAGATCGCGATCGCGATTGGCGGCAACTACAACTTGACTGGGCAGGGTGACCCGGAACGAGTGGGCGTCATCCGGGTTTCATCAAATCTTCTTCCAATGCTCGGTGCTCACCCGTCACTCGGCCGTCTGTTGACACCGGACGAAGACTCTCCGGGACGTCCGGCTACGGCCGTGCTGACGGACGGGATTTGGGCGCGGCGTTTCGGCCGCGATCCGCAGATGATGGGCAAGTCCATCATCATCAATGGACAAACGCATGAAGTAGTCGGCATTCTGCCGCAACGCTTTTCTTTGCCGCGAGAAGTCCTACCGTTGCTCGACGGAACGGAGCAGGCAGAGATTTTTTTGCCGTTGCCGCTTGCGCCTGCCGCTTCGCAAGTGCGGACGCATGAAGATTACAACATCGTCGGAAAGCTAAAGCCGGAGGTTTCGCTGGCGCAAGCACAAGCGGAAATGGATACCATCACGGCCCGACTGCGCCGCGACTTCCCAGATAACTATCCGCCCAATGGCGGGCTGACGTTCAGTATCGTGCCGCTTCTCGAACAGGTAGTTGGCAACGTGCGTCGCTCTTTGCTAGTGCTGCTTGGGTCGGTGGGTTTCGTGCTGCTGATCGCTTGTGCCAACGTCGCCAATCTCTTGTTATCGCGAGCCGTGGCGCGCCGGCAAGAAATTGCCGTGCGGACGGCATTGGGCGCAAGCCGATGGCACATCGTTCGTCAATTATTGACGGAGAGCGTGCTGCTTTCGCTTTGCGGTGGAGCGTTGGGCATGTTCATCTGCCTGCTCAGCGTGAAGTGGATTCACATCTTGGGAACGAAGAGCATCCCACGGCTGCAGGACGTGGGGCTCGACGAGCGGGTGCTCCTGTTTACGTTGTTGCTCTCCCTTTTCTCAGGGATTCTCTTCGGCCTTTCCCCGGCCTTGCGCATTTCACGGCTGGATTTGAATTCGACTCTGAAGGGTACAAGCCGTGGCGCGGCCGGAACGAGCGCGATATGGGGTCGAGGTAATAATGTTCGGCGCCTGCTCGTTGTTTCGGAGTTGGCGCTCTCCGTGGTCCTATTGATCGGTGCAGGACTTCTCATCCGAAGTTTCGCCCGCCTGCAAGATGTGCCGCCCGGGTTCGACCCACGTGACGTGCTCACGTTCGACTTGACGATGACTGGTCGCAAATACAACGACAAACAGACGACCTTGAACACGTATCGGCAGCTTTGGGAACGGATGGAGCATTTGCCTGGAGCGAACGCGGCGGGCGGAGTCACCTCGCTTCCTTTGAGCCAGGCGTTTGCGTGGACGCCGATCACCGTCGAAGGGCGAACGCCGCTTCCCGGCGAGAAATTTCTCAATGCGGACGAGCGGCTAGTTGGGGGGCATTATTTTGAAGCGATGGGAATTCCGCTGCGGCGTGGTCGATTTTTCACCGATCAGGACGACCCGACGAAGCCAGTCGTGGTCATCGTTGACGAATGCATGGCCGACCAACTGTGGCCAGGGCAGGATCCCATCGGCAGGCGGATTCACATTGTCGAACTTCAGTCAAAGGACCCGTGGCAGACGGTGGTTGGCGTGGTCGGACGCGTCAAGCAAGACTCTCTGGAGTCTAACCCGCGAATCGCTTTTTACCTTCCTCACACGCAATTCCCCGCGCGAGCAATGACTATTGCCCTTCGAGGATCAACGGATCTCTCCGCAACGGTGACCGCCGTCAAGAATGTGCTGCGAAATCTCGATCCGGATCTTCCAATGTACTATGTTCGAACGATGGGGCAGCGTGTGGACGAATCGCTGTCCCGCCGTCGTTTCTCGATGCTGCTTCTGGGGGTCTTCGCCAGCATCGCTCTCGTTCTCGCAACGATTGGCATCTACGGCGTGATGGCATACCTGGTCAATCAAGGAACTCGAGAAATCGGGATTCGAATGGCTCTGGGCGCTTCGCAACGCAACATCGTGAATCTCGTTGTCCGGCAGGGGATGGCCCTGGCTCTCTCCGGCGTGATAATTGGTTTGGCAGCAGCTTTCCTTTTTACCCGGCTGATTCGAAGCCTGTTATTCGGAGTGGAAGCGACCGACCCAATCACATTTGGTGCGATTTCATTGTTGCTCTTCCTAATCGCGCTGCTCGCCAGTTACATTCCGGCGCAACGCGCCACTCGAATTGACCCCGCGGCCTCGCTCCGCTGCGAGTAGCGGAGCTTTTCTTTTCAAGACACTTTGCGTGAATCGGGACCGGTGTGCGCATTGACGAGGTAAGAGGAGAGGTCCCTGTGAACAGCGGACCTAAACAAAAGCGTCGCACTTCTCAAGTCCAGCATCTGCTCCTGGCAGATAAACGGATAAACGCACTTCCCTCTCATCGCTGGCCAAGAACATCCTTGACGTGTGGTTGGCGAATTGTTGTTTTGCTTCGGTGTAACAACGTGGCATTGCGCTGAACCTTGACACCGTAACAATTCGCCAGCCACAGGCTGGAATTCGCTTCACGGATCGTCAATCTTCGTTCGAGCCGACGGGGAAAACAACTTTCTCGTGGATGGCTTATTTTTCGGGGAGGCGGTTGAGCACGAAATCGGACACACGCTGTGCTGCCGGCGGATCGAGGTTGGCAAGCACGCCAACGACATAACCGGGACCCGGGCAGATCTCCAGATCGTCATTCATCCCGGGAGCGCCGCCGCCATGTCCGAAACAGGCAATGCCGCCGAACGACCGGTCACCGAAGCCGTAAGCGTATTTTCCGCCGCCACCTGTCTCCACTTTGCCAGTGGTCAGCAGTTCGGTGTGCTCGGCATCCAGAAGCTTTCGGCTTTCCACCGCATTAGCGAAGCGAAGCAAATCTTCCACCGTGGAGTAACCGCCACCTGCCGAAGTGCCGCGATAGGGCAACGTGTCTGTGTTGGGCCGCCAGACGTCCGGTGCTGCAACTTCTCCCGGGCCGGGCTGCTCGCGAAAGCGCGTGTAGCCAACCGAACGGCCCGGCACGAGCTGATCCTCAGTGAGCGGGGCCGTTAAAGTCATTCCGGCCGGCTTGTAAACGTGCTCGGCTACGTAGTCGTAGTAACTCTGCCCGCTGACCTTTTCGATCAAAACTCCGAGCAGCAGAAACCCGTAATTGCTGTAGGCCCATTTGCTGCCAGGCTCGAATTCGACGCCGCGCTGGCCATAGAGCTTCACATAATCCTGCAAGGTGCGCAGCTCTAGTTGGTGTTTGTCGAATTCCGGGCCGAAGAAGTCGCCGGTTCCTCCGGTGTGCGTGAGCAGGTGATGGATCGTGACTTTGGAGGCGAGCTCTTTGTTGGGGTAATCGCTGAGGTACTTCCCGAGCGGGTCGCTGAGCTTTATCTTGCCCACCTGCGCAAGCTGAAGTACGGCGACGGCGGTGAACATCTTGTTCATCGAGCCGATGCGAACTTGCGTGTCGAGCTTATTGGGGACCTTCTTCTCGCGGTCCGCCAGACCGTAGGCGCCGGTGAAGATGGGCTTGCCGCTTTTGACGACGAGCACAGCACCTGCAAATTTATCCTCCGCGGCGCGTTTGTCGAGTTCGTTCCGAAGCGCCGCAAGCGCGCAATCCTCGGTGAGGCGCGGCACCGCGAACTCAGCGGGAGTGGGAATGAGCCGAAGGTCGAACTGCGAAATGTGGAGCGACTCGGCTGATTCGACCTCCAGCACGAAACGAGCAAACGAATCCGAATCGCGCTCTTTGACGACGCCAGCGAAGCGCGTGGCCGCGGACTCTTCTGTTTTCTTGAAGTCGAAGCCGCCCGTCATCCGGCGGAACCCCATTTCTTGATCGATCTGGCCCGCGCGCGCGGGATTGTTTTTCTGGAGAAACCCAAGAAGCTTGGCGCGGTCGCCGGAATTGAATGCCTCGAGCCAGGCGGCAAACTGGTGCGCGGCAGGTGTATCAGGGAACTGCGTTTGCGGCGCCGCGCTCAGAAGCGACGCCGCAAACAAGGTAACAGCCACCAGTCTGCGACTCATCTTGACCCTCTCAGGGAGTTGTTAGACGCACGAAAAATACATTTGGCACCACTGGCCGTTTCAGGCTACGCCAACGATAGGGAAACGGCAACCGTCGCCTTCAGGAGGCAACTTTCACGCTCTGTGAGAAGCTGCCGGGCGCAGCAATCGGCCCGAAGCAAGCGATGCCCAGGAAAATGAGCCGCGAAGAAGGCGTGAGCTATTGAACCTAGCCCAAACCTAGCCCCAGTTTACGAAATATAGCGAGGGATTTGCGCGGAAGCCGCATCAGAGCGTGTTTTGCGAGGCTTTGGCTTGTATAGCCTAAATCGACCGAATCAGGTCTGCCGATAGCGATCGAGGGCGAAGAAGCGAAAAAGCGCCTGCTGCGTGGGATCCATTTCCGTGAGGGTCGTCTTCACATGGGGCCGCCCTGGCGAGCCAGGCTTGCCCGCGGGCGGAAAGAGATTGGTCACTTCTTGGATTCCGTTGAGAGCCTTGAATAGCGCTTGCAGGCTTAGGGATAAACCGTTCTGCGCCGCTCGGCGCTGGAGCAGACTTCCCAAAATCAGCGCCAACACACAGTAGAAGGCATGGACCCGGATCTTGGAGTCGGTCCAGTGGAACATGGGCTCCCAGCTCAGGAAGTGAGGATCTTTCATATCCGCAAAAGCATTTTCGACCTGCGATTGACTGCGATAGGCGAGGATAATCTGCTCATTGCTCCAGCTCTTCTGGTCGGTGAACAAGATGCGTTTCCCCAATTGATGTTCCTTGAGTTGGGCGAAGGCGGAGGCATCGGTCCGGTAAGTGAGTTTCAGTTGGCGGCGTTTTTCGATCACCACGTGCAGGATTTTAGAGATGTGCTGGCCCGCACAAATCTGTCGCACTTGCTTGGCGAGGCTTTCGCGGCTATAGCCTTTGCCTTTAGCGCCCGGCTTCTGCGAGCGCCGCAGCTTGGCTTGGAGTTCTTCTAAGGCCCGCCGTTTTTTCGATAGGTGCTGCTCGATACCGCGAATCTGCTTGCGCTGCAGTTCCGGACTGAAGGTGATCACCAGGGTGCGTTCCTGCCCCCAGACCTGGCGCGTGAGGCGCAGGGCCCGGGTGGATTTGAGACGCGCATCTTTGAGCTTCTGAAATTTCTCGACAGGAAGAGCCAGCAGGTCGGTGAAGTGGGTCGGTATCAGCGAACCAACAAAATGGAAGCGGCTGGCGTCGAGAATCTCCTGGTTGCGGGCGGAGTTGTTGCCCTTATCAAAGATCCAGGTCATGGACTGGCAATGGCGGGCCAAAGCCTGGTACCGCCGGGTGAGTTCTTGCAAGGCCTGGGCAAAGGTGATGCTGTCATGCTGATTGCCCGGATAGACCTTCCACAGTAAAGGAACGTGAAAATCGACGCTCACCAGCAGCGCCAGTCCCACGATGCGAAGATCGGTCCGTTTGCTTTTGGCATGCCCTCGCTGAGGCAGTCGGCTGCGGTTTTCCGTATCGATGAAAGTATCGAAGTTGGTGCAATCGAAAATCAGACTGTTCCCATCCAGGTGGCAGGTCTCCAGCAGCCGCTGAGCGAGAGCCTCGCTAATGGCCGCGATCTGTTTTTCTCCGAGGAGTTCCATGTTGTCCCAGAAGCGCGGTGCGGAGAACTGTGAGGCGGAGAGGCCTAACCAACGCAGCAGAGGTGTGCCGCGGAGCCAAGCGGGCATCTGCAGCTTGCTGGTCGGCGCCAGGCAGCGGTTGACGGCGGCGACCAGCATGTATTGACCAAGCGAGGGACCCTGGCGGCGTTTGGAAGCGTGCTCATCGATGAGTTCGACCAAGCGGAGTTGCTGGGCCAGGTCATAGAGGGCGGCGACGCCGCCAAACTGGGAGAGACGAGCACGGGTGGGTTCCGCCTGGGGCTGCTGCAGGCGTTGCAGCAAGGTATCGGCCGAGCCCAAGTACTGCACGACGACCGGACGGGGCCGGCCGTTCACGCGCCGAGACTCGACGAGGTAGTAGTAGGGGTGTCCATGGATGATCTTGCGCTGGAGGCTGGCCACGGCTTTTAGTGTATACAACTAATTGTTGATGTCAAGCGAAAACTGCTATTGGTAGTGTCTGTGTTGCGGCCATACCGTGTTTTAACGGCGATATAGCAAAATGGCCGACCATTTAGGCGTTCATCTCCCAGCAGATTATTCATCATATTTAGTGTATACATATTCTGCCCCAGACTATGCCCTGGATAACGCGCCTTTGAGCGCAGCAGGCTATTGAAAAACCCGCATCGGACGGGGCTTTTCTGTATTGCGAGGTCGGCGCCTCAGCTAATGGATTAGATCACTGCAGAAATTGTCGGGTGCTATTTCGTAAACTGAGGCTAGCAGCAATCGTGGGAGCACCGGAGCGCAGAGGGCACAAGGAAGCGAAGCGCGGTTCGAAACGAGCGTGCCGTGCGCCTTGAGGGTTCCACGGAGGCGTCCATATCTCGAGGAGCGACGAGCCGTTCAGGAGTCAGCAAATCTTGCTGCAAGCATCGACAGTCGGTTTACATTCGAGAAGTACAATGCAAGATCTATGCGTGTAGATTCCAACGGAAGATGAATGACACGTAGCATGCCAACACGATTGCTGCCAATATCGCGAGCATTGACATGACGCTTGTTACGCGGCGCACTGATGCAGGAGGTCATCTGCAGGCTGCTCCAGGGTTGAATCACACGGGGCGATGGGCGTGAATCTTTGAACCTTCCCTTCCCGTTCTACTCTAAGGGGCGGGAACGGAAGGGCGATGGTCTGGCCGGATGGAAAACCGGAAAAAAGGAGCGCCGGCAAAGAACGCCGGCGGACGTCGCGTTTATTTTCCGAGGGACTTCAGCTCAGAAACCGAACCGGCTCAATGAGGCAGCAAACAAAAGAATACCCCGCCAGAGGGAAAGATTCCGGCGGGGTTGGTGGACTGCAGGGAAAGAGCCGTATGCGGATCCTCGCCTCAGCCCTCGGGGCCTGCCTAACCCGGCAGGCAGGTTTCGCCGCGGCGCGACCTGCGGCAAGTGGCGGACTCTGGCAGGAGATACGCGATCAGTAACGATCTTTGTCCCTGAAGCGGGATGATCCGGGAATTCTTCCTAACCCTGGTTCAATCGGCGGCATTACAACGCTCTCAACGGGGGTGGCGCAGCTACCCCCAAGCGAATCGTTCTGTTGAACCACGCTAGATAGATACCATCGGCGGCCCGGGGGAGGAAGAGCTGGCGAGGGCCTAGAAAACTTTGAACAAACTGTGGCCGGTATCTGTCAAATAGAATAGTGTGCTCAGACGCGGATTGCGAAAATTTGTAACAGCAAGCGCGAGGAGGGGGCTGTGAACGTCGCGATCAAAGTGAGGGTGATTTTGAAGGGGACGGTCGTGTTGGTAACGTGGTTGGCGGGGATGCTGGCTGTGGCGTCGGTCGCGCTAGGGCAAGGGGAGACGGCCGCAAAGAAGGGCAGCGAAGATGTAGGGGCGCGGGAGAAGAGAGTTGAAGAAGGGCTTGAACCCGTAGACGTAGGAAAGGACGAACCGCCGCTGAAGCTGGACCTAGCAGCGATGATGAATGCGTTCAACGACCCGGGGATGTCGGTGGCGGTGATTGACGGCTACAGGATTGCGTGGGCGAAAGGATACGGTGTGGCGGAGCTGGGAGGGAAAGTTCCGGTAACGACACGGACGTTGTTTCAGGCCGGGTCGATCAGCAAGCCGGTGGCGTCAGCGGCGATGCTGGCGCTGGTGGAACAGGGGAAGCTCTCGTTGGACGAAGACGTGAACATGAAATTGAAATCCTGGAAAGTCCCGGAAAATGAGTTCACCAAGGAGCAGAAGGTAACGCTGCGGCGTCTCGCGAGCCATACGGCGGGGCTGACGGTGCACGGATTCCCGGGCTACGACGTAGACGAGAAGATGCCGACGCTGGTGCAGATTTTCAATGGGGAGAAGCCGGCCAATACGGCGGCGATTCGCGTGGATGTGGTGCCGGGCACGCTAGAGCGGTATTCGGGGGGCGGCGTGACGATCGAGCAGCAATTGATGATGGACGTGACGGGGAAAGAATTCCCTGCGCTGACGAAAGAGATGGTACTGGACAAAATCGGGATGAGCGACAGCAGCTACGCGCAACCGTTGCCAGCCGCCTGGGCGTCGCGGACGGCGGAGGGAGCGTACGCGAGCGGCAAGCCGGTACACGGACGATGGCATATCTATCCGGAAATGGCAGCGGCCGGTCTTTGGACCACTCCAAGCGACTTGGCGAAGTTTGCGATCGAGATTGCGCTTTCCAGGCAGGGAAAATCGAACAAAGTGCTTTCCCGGGAAATGACGCAGGAGATGTTGACGCCAACGAGGACCGCGGACGGAAAAGAGGTCAGTTTTGGAATCGGCTTTGGAGTGGAGACAAAACGGCCGGGAGAATTTGGGCATAACGGAGCCGATGAAGGGTTTCAAGCCTTGCTGGTGATGAACGCGGATACAGGACAAGGCGCAGCGATTATGGCCAACTCCGACAATGGGATTTTGGTGGCCGTCGAGGTTCTGCGAAGCGTGGCCCAGGAATATGGGTGGAAGTACATGCCAGAAGAGCGATCTACTGCGCGGCAGCTGCTGTTAGTTGCGAAGCTGAAAGGTACGGACGCGATGCTTCGGAAGTATGACGAGCTGAAGAATTCAAGCGATCCGAAGAAAAGGCCGGAGGAATTCGTGCTGAACATGCTGGGATACCAGTCTTTGCAGAGCGGAAAAACAGACGAGGCCATCAAGCTGTTCGCGCGAAACGTCGAAGAGTTTCCGCAGTCCGGGAATGTGTATGACAGTCTGGGCGAAGCTTACGCAAAGGCGGGAAAAAAAGAGCGGGCGATTGAGAATTATGAGAAGTCGCTGAAGCTCGATCCAAAGAACCAAAATGCCGTGGTGTGGCTGAAGAAGTTGAGAGACGAGAAGTAGCGGGCGAATGGCAAATGGACCAGTGGTTTTCAATTATCAATTATACGTTTAAGTCCTCAGAAAGAAAAAAGAGATGCAAACGAACAAAGATCCGGCAGCAACTCCTCGTTTCGTTTTTGCCGATTGTATTTGCTTCAAAGTTCGTACGTCGCGGAATTTTCGCCCGAGATATAGGCAAGCATTCTTCATACCAAACCGGGTGAGAGTCGATCTCCCGGAAATGAAACATTTGCAATGAGTTAAGCCGGTTGGGCTCTTTTTCAAAAAGCAGCTCTGCCGCTACGCGTCCGGCATCTTGGAAGTGATGTCAGAATCGTGGCGCAAAGGTGAACGAGAAATAGACGAGAAGGCGCTCTCAAGTGGAATCCCATAACGGCGAAAGGTGCGGCAGTGTTACCTTGAAGTGCTGGCCAGTTTGCCGCAGCATTCAGGGCGCGCTGGCAAGGCGGAGCGATCCCAGCTCCCGCCGAGAGCTTGGATGAGGCCCACGGCGCTCACCATGCGGCGGCCAAGAATATTCACTGCCGTTACTTCGTCGGAAAGAGCGGCGCTCTGAGCGGTCGTCACTTCGAGATAGCTAGTGACGCCGCCTCGGTAGCGCGTGATGGCGAGTTCCAGGTATTTCTGGGCGGCATCGACAGCTTTTTGCTGAACCTGAGCTTCGTGCTCGAGGATCCGCAATGCCGCTACGTTGTCCTCAACTTGCTGAAAACCGGCTAGCACGGTTTCGCGATAATTGGCGACAGTTTGATCGTAGGCAGCGATGGCTTGGTCCGAGGCAGCGCGGCGCCTTCCCGCGTCGAAGACAGTCGCCAAAGCAGAAGCTCCAAGAGCCCAAAAGCCGCTCGGCCCACTAAGCAGAGTGGTGATGCTGGAACTCTCAAATCCTCCCGCGGCGGCCAAGTTGATGAGCGGATAGTAGGCTGCTTTTGCGACGCCGATCTGGGCGTTTGCGGATGCGACTCGCCGCTCCGCGGCGGCGATATCCGGGCGTCGTTCCAAGAGTTCCGAAGGCATGCTCACGGGAATATCTGGAGGAGGCGAAGTGAGTGGCAGGGGAGGCAGAGTAAAGTCAGCGGGAGGTTTGCCGATGAGGATGGCGACTGCGTGTTCGAACTGGGCGCGGGCAACTCCAATGTCGATGGCTTGTGCGCGAGTCGATTCAAGTTGAGTTCTGGCCTGCTGGACCTCGACCTCGGAAGCAATGCCTCCTGCAAACCGGCTCTCGATTAATTCCAGTGCTTGTTCATATTGCTTCACGGTTGAATTCAGAAGCTGTTCCTCGGCGTCGAGGCTGCGAGCGAGAAAGTAGTCAATGGCTAGTTCCGCGTGCATGCTGAGATTGACGGTAGCCAGGTCTGCGGCACTGGCTTGGGCTTGCTCTCGATAAGACTCGACGTTGCGCCGAACTCGTCCCCAGACGTCGGCTTGATAGGAAAAATCGACGGGCAGAGCAAAGTCGTTGTACGTGATGCCATCAAAGATCGAATTTGGGGGCGGGCGGTGAGCGGAGACCCGCGTTCGCGTGGCTGACACGCCGACGGTCCCGGTAGGGTAGTAGTCGGCGCGGTAGTAACGCAGGACCGCTCGCGCTTGCCGATACTGCGCTTCTGCGGCCTTCAAATTTTGATTCGAAACATCGACCTGCAGCTCCAGGGCATCAAGCTGCGGATCCTGAAAGATCGTCCACCACGTGCCGCCAAGATTTTGGTCATTGGGTTGAGCGGGCTTCCAGCCTCCTACCTCTTTGTAAGCGGCGGGAGTTTGCACGGTAGGAGTGTGGTACTTTGGTCCAACGGCGCATCCGGTCAACTGGAACGCAGCTATAGCGAGCAGAACCATCAGACAAGGGGTTTGGCGCGGGCGCGCGAACCAGAGAGGTTTTCGAGCGCGTTTCACTTTATATCCCCGGGCAGTGTTGCCTGAACGATTTGGACCTGTTGTCCCGTAATGAGAGAGTCGGGCGGATTGATAATGACTTGATCGTCCGTCTTTAGGCCGGCGACGATCTCGATCTGATTGCCGAAATCGTGTCCAGGAGTCACGGCAGTGAGCGTAACTTTTCCATCCTTCACAACCCCCACACGTAAGCCCTCTGAGCGGAATAGCAGGGTATTGACGGGAAGCAGCAAGGTGGAGCTCTGCGCCGGGACAGCCAAGTGGACCTCGGCATACGAACCGGTGAGCAGCGTGCCGGTAGGATTGTCCACATCGATTTCTACCAGCAGAGTGCGGGTTGTCACCGTGATAGCATCGGCAGTGCGGACCAGTGTTCCGCGAAATGTGCTGCCTGGAAACTCAGCCAGACTGAGATCCGCGGTCGTACCGGCTTTGACTCCTCGCGAGTATTCTTCCGGGACGTTTACATAAACACGCAGCTTTCCAGGTTGCGCGATGTGAAAGAGATCGGTTTTCACTCCGTTCCCGCTGCCGGAGTTGATCAGATCGCCGATATCCGTATTTCGCGCGGTGATGATGCCGTCGAACGGAGCGTAAATTTTTTCAAAGGACACCAGTGCCGTGTACTGGTCTACGGCTGCCTGGTCTGCCTCGACAATGGCTTTGTTCGCATTGTAAGCACCGACGGCATTATCGGCGTCCTGCTGGGAGACAGCGTTGCTTTTCAGAAGTCCCAGATACCGGGTTCTGGTGACTGACGCGAGTTCGAGATTTGCCTTCGCGGTTGCCAGGTTGCTCCGGGCCTGCTGGAGTTGTTGATCGACTTCCGGAGTCTCGATGACAGCCAGCAGTTGACCTTGCTTGACACGCGCTCCAATATCGACGTACCACCTTTTCAAGTATCCGTTGGTGCGGGCATAAATTGGCGCGGTGATGAATGGTTGTACATTTCCAGGAAGGATGATCTCCTGGGCGGGCGCAGCTTGTTTTGGCGAAACAACCGATACTGCAGTGAGGGCCACTTGCGCCGTTTCCGCCTTCAGCGTTGTGCGGGCTCTGACACGGGACCAGATGCCCGAAACCAGCAGGGCGGCGACGGCGATCAACGCAATCGCCAGGCTCAACCATCGTCTTCGCGGACGCTGTTGTCGCCCCACATCGTTCGATGGAAGCGTTTGCCCCGCAATTTGTTTTCTCTCTTCAGGTTCTTGCGACATAGGGACTCCACATAGCTTTATGCCTAATTCTGATTTGCTGTTTGTGCCGGATAGGTGCGTGAACCCTGCAGAACGCTGAAAAATGCCGGGACAAAGAACAGTGTCGAAACCGTAGCGAAAATCAAGCCGCCTATGACTGCTCGGCCAAGAGGTGCGTTTTGTTCGCCGCCATCCCCCAGTCCGAGGGCCATTGGCACCATGCCAATGATCATGGCCAGAGCAGTCATCAGGACGGGCCGAAATCGCGTGAAACCTGCCTCAAGTGCGGCGCTAAGGGAATCACTTCCTGCCTGCATTTTTTCCGTGGCAAAGCTCACGACCAGGATGCTGTTGGAGGTGGCCACGCCCATGCACATGATGGCCCCCATGAGTGCGGGCACGCTTAGGGTGGTGTGCGTTATAAACAAAAGCCACGCAATGCCGGCGAGTGCCGCAGGCAGCGCGGAAATCATGATGAACGGATCCAGCCAGGACTGAAAATTCACCACGATCAGCAGGTATACCAGCCCGATCGAGAACACTAGTCCGCTCAGAAGACCGACGTAGGATGCCTGCATCGTCTGAACCTGCCCGCGGACAACGACGCGCGAACCGCGCGGCAATTGCCGGCGAGTAGCGTCAATGATTTTATTGATGTCTCCGGCCACACCACCCAGGTCGCGTCCAGTGACAGCACCAAAGATGTCAATCACCGGCGCCACATTGTAATGAGAGACGACCGCCATTCCGGCGCCTCGTTCCGTCGATACCAAGCTGGCCAGGAGCGAAGGAGGAGCCGTTGGGTCTGTGCCTGTTATCGGGATGTTCTCAAGATCCTGCAGGGTGTTGGTGTGATATTGCGGCGATTGCGTGGCGATGAAGTAGCTGACACGGTTCTTTGGGTCCACCCAAAACGTGGGCGAAGTTTGGAAGCTACCGCTCAGTGACACCAGAAGATTCTGTGCAATATCGTGGGCCGAAAATCCGAGCTCTTCCGCTTTCGTACGTTCGATCCTCATGCGAAGATAAGGCTCATCAAAGGGTTGCTGGATCCGCAAATCTGCCGTTCCAGTGACATCTTTCAACTTGCTTAGCAGCGCATCGGCATAGCGCTGGTTTCCCTCCAGGTCGTTTCCCACAACCTGCACATCGATGGGAGCCGGCAGGCCAAAATTTAGGATTTGGCTGGTCATGTCGGCAGGCAAGAAGGCGAAGCTCACGCCTGGAAACTGCTTTGGGAGTTTCAGACGAAGCTGATGAATGTAGTCATCCGTGGGATGGTGCTTGGCGGAAAGAGTCACCAGGATGTCGGCATCCGATGAGCCGACCGGAGCCGAATTGCTATAAGAGAGATTGATGCCGCTGTAGGGCAAGCCTATGTTGTCAATGACGCTTTGGACCTCGCCGGCGGGAATCTGGTGACGGATCGACTGCTCGACCAGATCGCAAAGATTGGCGGTTTCCTCGATGCGCATTCCCGTGGGCGCACGCAGATGCAGCTTGAAAGAGCCGCTGTCGACGCTGGGAAAGAAATCCCGGCCGAGCCAAGGAATCAGAATCGCGAGAGAGCCCAGGCAGCTCGCGAAGAACGCAATCAGGAAAGCGCTGCGGTGGCGGAGGCAAATCTCCAGCAGGCCGCGATAGCTGTGACGAAATCTCTCGAAGGCCTCTTCAAAACGCTTCTGAAGTCGAACGAGCGGATTGCGGCTTGCGGCGCCGGCTTCGTGTTTATCTTCCCGCAGCAAATACTTGGCCATGGTGGGAACGATGGTCCGGGAAAGCAGGTACGAGGCCAGCATAGCGAAAACCACGGCTTCGGCGAGCGGCACAAAGAGATACCGGGCGACGCCCGACAGCAAGAACATCGGAGCAAACACGATGCAGATCGACAGAGTGGACACGAACGCTGGTGTCGCGATTTGCGACGCGCTGTCGAGGACAATTTCATCCATGTCTTTCTTTGGTTCCGCCTCGCGGTTGCGGTTGATGTTCTCGACCTCCACCGTCGCGTCGTCCACCAGGATGCCGACGGCAAGGGCGAGCCCGCCGAGCGTCATGATATTGATCGTTTGTCCGATCGCGCTTAGGACAATGATGGAGGTGAGAATTGCCAGGGGGATGGAGGTCGCGATGATAACGGTGCTTCGCCAACTGCCTAGAAAAACGAGAATCATGAAAGCGGTCAGGCATGCGGCAATCAGCGTTTCCCGGACCACACCGCTGATCGCGCCTCGGACAAAGATGGATTGATCCGCCAGGGGTGCTATATCGAGCTGCGGTGGAACCGTGGTCTTAATTTGAGGCAGAAGAGCCTTGATGCCGTCGATCACGCTCAGGGTTGACGCATTGCCCGCCTTTTGGATGGTCAGCAACACGGAACGCTGCCCGTTGACGCGCACGATATTCGTCTGCGGTGGAAAGCCATCGCGCACCCAGGCGACGTCTTTGATGTAGATCGTAGTACCACCAATCGTCTTGATCGGGATTCGGTTCAGGTCGGCAATTGTCTGCGGTGCGGCGTTGAGAATGGAAACATCATATTCCTTGGACCCGATTTTAGACGTTCCTGTGGGCAGGATTAGATTTTGAACGCTGATCGCATTGACTACGTCCAGCGCGGATAGTCCCTTCGATTGCAACGCGGTGGTATTCAGATCCACCTGCACTTGGCGTTGTTTGCCGCCATAAGGATAGGGCACCGATGCGCCAGGCACAGTGATGAGCTGTGTCCGAATAAAATTTAGGCCATAGTCGTTGAGTTCTTGCTCCGACAGGTTTTGCCCTGAGAGGGCTAACTGAAGAACCGGCACACTCGATGCACTATAAGCAAGGATCAGCGGCGGCGTCGTTCCCGCCGGCAACTGCCTGAGCTGGGTCTGGGAAACCGCCGTAATTTGCGCAATGCCTTGTTGGATGTTCGCGGTCGGCTGCAGGAACACTTTGACAACGGCAATTCCATATAGCGACTGCGATTCGATATGCTCGATATTATCAACGGTGGTGGTAAGCGCTCGCTCCGTGATGCTAACGACCCGGTCGGCCATGTCCTCAGGCACGAGGCCGTTATAGTTCCAGATGATGCTGACCACAGGAATGTTGATGTTCGGGAAAATGTCCGTTGGGGTGCGGAGAATTGCCAGCGTCCCCATAATTACGATGAGTATCGACATCACCACAAATGTATATGGCCGCCTCAGCGCCAATCTGACAATCCACATAATTCACCCTCCTGGCTTGGCCGAACTGCAATAACCGTATGCGATTTCCCGCGAGAAGTTTTTCTTGGTTCTAGCCCTAGAGATGCAGCCCGGATGCCAATGTGAAGAGTGAGCGCGAGTTTCAGGAAGTGTTTGAAAACAGAGGCGTTTAGAACGGGAGTCGGAGATACGGTGGCGGATGACGAAGGGCGAAGAGTCCAGCATATTGGACGGCTGCCAACACGCCGACAGCGTGTCTTCCGAGCTGGAAATCGGCCGCACGGCGCGGGAAGAACGAATGTGGAGGTCCAGCTCTAACTACAACTAAGACGTTTCTCTGGTGGATGGAGTTAAGCGCCCACGGCCGGGGGAGCTGTCGAGGTGGCATTTAACAACGACAATAGTGACGTCATCATGGAAACCTACGTCGCTGCAGAAGTCTGCCGCGCTGTTAAAGATTTTGGTTGTGAGTTCTTGCGCGGACAGTGAAGAAGAACCATCTCGCACTACAGTGGAAAGGCGCTCTAGGCCGAATTCTTCGCCAAGCCGGTTCTCTGCCTCAGTGACACCATCTGTATAGAAAACCACCACGTCGCCGCTGGCAAGGTCAGCCGAGGCCAGTTCGCAAATTTCGTCTGGAGATAGTCCGATGGGTGGGCAAGAAGAGTCCATTCGCATGAGCGCGCCTGTCTTTGCTCGAAACAGAAGCGCGGGATTGTGGCCACAGTTCACGTAACGGATGATTCGTTTGTGCGTGTCGATTTCCGTAGCAAGCAAGGTCACGTACCGCTCGGGATCCGACACGGCGCCGATCTGGGTATTCAACCTTTCCACTTGTGCCAGCATGTTTCGATCACGATTCGCTTCAAGCCGCATGGCTGCCGCCGTCGCGGACATTAACAGGGCGGCTGGAACACCTTTCCCGGCTACGTCGGCAATCACGACCTGAATGGTGTGCGCGTTGATGGGAATGTAGTCGTAGTAATCGCCACCTACGCTTCGAGCCGGATGCATCATCCCGGCTATCTCGAGTCCATCAATCACTGGCTCACTTACGGGGAGAAACAGCCGCTGGACTTGCGCGGCCAACTCTACGTCCTTGAGGAGGTCGTCACGCTGCTGCTGAACGTTTTTGTCAAGCGCTTCCTTCTGCTCCATATAACGTTGAATGAAGTAAACAACACAGGCGAAACACAACATCGCGGAGAGATTGTGGAAGATTCGTAACGCGGGGTGAATAGGCCGCTGGGAATAAGAATCATGGAGCAAGATGCAAATGACGATGAGGCTGTAGCTGACCTCCTTGCGCAGAAAAATAGCACCGACGGCGAGAGGGAGGATGTACAGGTAGACGAGCGAAATCGAGACAACGAGATGGTCGGCATACGCGACCGCGCCGATGGCCCCCAAGACCAATAGAAGTGGCGGCCACGCTGGTCCCTTGGAGGCAACATCTTTCCGCAGAAAGGACACCAGCGGAACCCACTTGCGAAGACCGTGCGACTCGGCGGGCTTCGATTCTCCGACCGCAAAATGTACCAGGTCATTCATTGAAAGAGAATCTTCGCCATCATCCCCTTGTCTTCGTGATTGAGGAGATGGCAGTGAAAGACCGACATGCCCTTGATGACCGGATCGGTAAAATCCATAATGACGTCGACGGAACCGCGGTATGGAACATTCACTGTGTCCAGCCACACAGGTTCGGCAATTGGTCGGTCGTTTTCTGCGTACGGCAGGAAGTGGACTTGATGAATGTGCATGGGATGCAGTTCCCCTGTTGCATTGACAATCCTCCAATGCTGAAGCGTCCCAATTTTTGCGCGCACCATCGGAGCGGCGTCTGGCGTGAATTTGTCTCCATTGATGTAAAAGCCCTTCTTGTCTTCGGTGAATGTCACGATGAATCGAGGAGGCACTTTCTCTTCCGCGGCTAGGTCCAACGTCTTGAGATCAGGTTTGCGCGAGCTCTCCGATACTTTTGACAATGACTTTGCCGCTGGTTGCGGAACGATGTCGGCTAATACCATCGCCGGATTCGGATCGCCGTCTGGCCCGGTATCGACGCACCGTGAGACCAGACGCCTGGGCGTGTCTGCCGCTGGACCAGTGACAATGGCCTCCAGCCTGCCTGCCGGCGGCAATAAGACGTGATCGGCACTCCGCGTTCGATGATTCAAATCGTGCAGGGCGATAGGCATCCCGTCCATGGCAACGATTTCGAACGTTTGACCCTCAAGCTGAAGGTCGAGATAGCGATCCGCGGAAGCATTCACAAGACGCCAAAACTGGCGCTCACCGGTAGCGATTTCAATTTGAGGCCGCACCCATCCGTTCAACGTGAAGATCTCTTCTGGCGTCTCTGGCTCCGCTCCGCAAATATCCGAACTGAGTTCAACGCGATGCTTCAAATCGGCAGACACAGGGTCGTTGCCGATGGAACGCCCGCGCACAACCAAGACGCGCTCCGGCAGGCCGGCTAGGGGCGGAAAATAAGACTCCATTCCTTCGATCACGATCGCTCCGGACATGCCGTCAAGAACTTGCCGGTGGCTCTCTCCGTGAGGGTGGGTGTGGTACCAATACAAGCCAGGCGGGTGGTCTTTCGGAATCTCTACGGTGTAGCGGAGTGCTTGTCCGGGCATGGCCATCATGTCCAAGACGTCATCCTGGGGAGCGTCGGGAGAGACCGTTAGGCCGTGAAAATGCAAATTCGTCATGTCCATGCACGGAGTCATCGCGCAACTCTCTTTTGCCTTGATCGGGAGATCGTTGACGTAGGTGATCTTCAGTTGGTCTCCCTGCGACAGCCGTAGGGTTGGAGCGTTTGGCTGGCCGTTGAAGTAGAAGGAGTTCCTTCCATCACTTGCAATGCCTGCGTGCAAGGTTAAGGAAAGTGTATGGTGTTTCGCGCGAAGTTCCGGCGGATTCGAAAGCAGGCCTGGGGGCTTCCCCTTCAGTTGAGCTGAGCAGAAAACTGCGGCTGCCACAATGGCGAGAATGGCGATGCGTATAGTCGGTGCAATGCGTGACATAGGTCATTCCAGAGTCCGATGGGAGCCGCTCCCATCAGAGGGTGCGCGCTGTCTCTGCCAGGAACCATGTTCTCCGTTCGGCTTGGTCAATCCAGGTTTCAATCAAACTTGCCGTAGCAATGTCGTGGTGGCGTTCGCAGAGTTCGTGGGCGGAGCGCAGGAATCGCGTTAAGCGCTGGTTGTCGGCACAAAGCTCCGCAAGCATGTCTCCGGGAGTGACCAGTTCCTCGTCATTGTCTTTCAGACGTTGATGGTCAGCAATGTCTCTAATCGAACGAATTGTGGTTCCGCCAACCTTGCGTGCCCGCTCCGCGATGTCGCCCGTCATGGCGACGATTTGGTCCGAGTGCTCGTCGAGCAGTAGGTGGTAATCGCGAAAGTGCTGGCCGCTCATGTGCCAGTGAAAATTCTTGGTCTTCACGTAAAGCGCGAAAACATCGGCGAGTAATCGACACAGGCTGCTCGATATTTCGCTGACGCCTTTCCGATCGAGATCGGTCGGCCTTTCGAGAGCGTTTCTTTCGCGCAGATGCAATTCAGCTGCATCGGTCTTTGTCATTTTTGACCTCCTGGCTTATCAGACAGTCCTGCTCCGAGGGATTTGGATTTGTGCAAAGTACGAAACGATGAAGAATGCCTGACGATGTATCATCGCCACGAGCGCTTCTTATTCCACCTTGTGCCAGGTGTAATCCGGGTCATACACGGTCATCGCTTGTGCAAGCTTTGTTGTGTTAGGACCAAGGTCCTTTTCGTAAATGGTTCCGGACGCGTCGACAATAAAGGTCATCACACCTGAGGAGCGGTACTCGACAGGGTAGGCGACGAGGGCGAATCCTGCGCTCATCTTGCCATCGACGATATAGCTTTTGGCTCCGCCCGGCGCATGTTGTCCTTGGCTGGTGAGGATCCGGAACATATACCCATTGAACGGAACATGCTCGCCAACTTGGTCAGTTGGGAGATTTTGGCGTGCATAAGCGATGAGAGGGTTGATCGGGCTCTCGAACTCATCGCTGGCACCGTGCCAATACAGACCATTGTGCCCGCCTTCATCGCTGACCAGTTTCTGGGCGAATTGCTTCGGCTGGTCAGCCGGCGGGTGCGCAAAATATTGCTTTTGCGCATCGACCAATTCGCGGCATGCATCCATGGCGGCGAGTTCATTTCTGCCTAAGCGCCGGAACAGAATCTCGTCTTTGCCAGCGGGCGTGTCGAAATACCACGAACCGTTGTTCTTAACCAAGGGAATCGGAAAAGGCCAATTTTCGGCTCCGACTACCAAGGTTACTGTTCCGTCCTCCTCTGTGACGAAGCGATGCATCTCCTTGTATTTGACGATGAAGCTGGTGCGAGCATCCATGTCTTCCTGTGGGTCGCCGGACGAGACAACTTCTTTTCCGGCTTGTCCGAGGATGCTCAAAGGAGCTTGTTCGTCCTGTAATTGCATGGCGTGAAAGAGAGCGCGACTCGCCTCTTCGGTAGAGGCGAAGGTCCGCTGTCCCGGCTCCTGCGCAAACAGCGGCGCAATCGAGCATCCCAACGAAACTGCCAAGACCGCCGCTGCAAATCCAGCAAACCTCTTGTTCTTGCCTTGGAAAGAATTTGAAATTCTCTGAAGCATGATTCTGTTCTCCATTCCTAGATTCTTGATAAGTGCCCTGCATCCGATTACCTAGTGCCGTCCGCCGCCGCCGTGGCCTCCGCGGAAACCTCCACCTCCAAAGCTCGACCGCCCGCGGGAAGAAAAGCCTCGGACGTTTCCGCCATGATCAAACCCACTGAACGCACCGGAGCGCGTTCCTGGCTGAAAGTGAGGAGCCGAAGAGCCGTGGAATCCGCCGCCGTGATCGAAGCCGCTGTGGCCGAAATCACCGTGGCCGTGGCTGAAGTCACCATGATGGAACCCGTCGTGACCAAAATCCCGGCTGTGAGAGACCCATTCGTGATGATCGAAGAACGTTCGACGGCCATGCCAGTCGTAGCCCCAGTGATGCCAGCCCCAGCCATATCCTCCGAAGAAGCCGATACCAAATCCAATGCCAAAGGAAATGCCGGGGCCACCCCAGTAAATCCCGGGCACGGGAAACCAGCCTGGATACGCGATGATCGGCTCACCGTACACGAGCCAGGGGTCGTAGGCGGGAACATAAACGACCTCTGGGTTGGCCGGTTCGATGATGATCGTGTTGCCTTGCGTCGTTACCTTCTCCTGTTCGGTGTTACTCAGATGGCCGGCACTGCGAGCCTGCTGACGCAAGGTCTGGACGGCCTCGGTCACATCCTGCGGCTGGGAGACATACGCCTCGCCAAGGGACGAGGTCCAAGAGAGGTTCTTGTCCATGTTTTCGAGAACCGACGGGAATTGCGTCATAGCCTTTACGCTGAGATCCCAGTCCTGTTTGTCTACCTCTTTCGCCAACTCTTCACCCTTGAGGTTCGAATGACTTTGCATCCAGCGGTCCGCCTCGACAATCTCGGTTGGATAGGTGGAGGCGGCGAGAATCTGCGCAACGAGTGCGTCTGGGTACAAGGCGATCGGAGCGACAAGTTGCTGCAGCTCTTGCGGGGTCTGCCCCGCGGCCGGACCTTGTGGTTGCTGGCCGGACTGGCTTGCGGAGGTGTACGAGCCGGCTTGCGCCGTAAATTGCACAAGCAAACAGCTGAGCAGGGCGACCAAAATCCGTTTTGATAAGTTCATCTTCATTTTCATTACTCCAGTAAAACTTAAGACCATCCTGTTCGCGGCCAGGCTCGAAATTTTCGGCCTTGGTCAAGCGGGCTGAGGAACCTCACTGTCCGCGCAGTGTGCCCGGCTCGATGTCATTGCGGCGGGCCAAGTCTTCCAGTGCGTCGAGATCCGTTTGTGTTTCGTTCACGCGCTGCTGAAGGAACTCAATACCGGCCTCAGAAGTAATACCCATGTCGCCGTCATCCAGATTTATTCCGCCCGTCATCGTCTTAAGGCTCCTTACATCTTCGATCGCTTGACGGAAGCCGTTGAGCTGAGCCTGTCTTCGTTGGAGTTCATCGCGCAGTTTTGCCGCCTGCTGGGCATACCACTCTGGGTCCTGGGTTTTCACGCAGCCTTCAGGCACAGAGGCTGATGTCGACATTGCTGCGTTACTCTGACCCACGATGGAAATCAAGCCGAGACTGTGGAGCCTCGCAAGATCGTCGTTGGTCCAAACCAGCGGCCTCTGGTTGTCCGTTCCCGCGCGCGGCTTCTTTGCCGCGCGCAGAGGAATGGACAGGGTGCCCAGGGTCATGGAGACAGCGAGTGAAAAGGTCAGATAGCGATTCATCGCCGCCCTCATTAGTTGGACTTCGGCGGGGCGGGAGGAAAATGCTGGAACATTTTGTTCACGCCTTTGTTGAGGTTCTTGGTGTTCTTGTCCGCCTTGTCGGAGAGCGTATCGCTCGAGGAGCTTCGCCAGATCAATTTCTCCGTCTTTGCGTCGAAGAGATCGACGACTAAGGTCCCTACCGTGTAGGTTTCAACGGTTGTTGTTGCATCGCCAAATCCGCCGAATCCCCAGCGGCGACCACCTCCGAGCCCGTTATAGAAGGTGTCCAGGGTTTGTTGATTTTGCATGGTTTCAATGGCAAAGACCTCGACCTCGCCTCCCGAGGGAACTTCCGTCCAGCCTTTTGCCGCCAGAGCGCTGTTCACCGCGGTCTTAATGCGGTCGACCAGGAGCGGGTCCTTGGTCCGGACCTTTTCCCAAGAGTAAGTTTTGTATTGCCCAAAGTTCACATTGTGGTCATAGTCGGTCTTCACTTGCTGAGCGAATGAAACCGTCGCTAAAGCTAGCGTTAATCCGATTGATGCCGTGATTTTTGATAGAAGCTTCATAGTTCCTCCGTTTTGAAATTCCGAAACAAAGCCCTTCCGGGAGAGAACCGCACACGTTTAATTAGGTAGCGACTATTCCTGCGAGCCGCCAGCTTTGCGATTTCTCCTCGTTTATGTCGTCCACCAAAAGCTTCAGTGCGTGTACCGACACAACTAGGAGAGGCAAGAGGATTGCCAAATGCGTTGATTGCGTAACCGACTGAACGGAAAGACTGGGATAAGGCAACACCACAGTTGGGGATGCCGGCCGGCTGAACACTCGTCCGCATGCCGACAGGCTCCAGCGAGTTCGTTTGTTTAGTTGTGATTGAATAGCCTAACGAAGATCATGCCCGCGCCGAGAGTCGCAAGAAAGAGGTTTGCGGGACGACTTTCGGGAGGGCGCGTAAACAGGTGGGCCAGACGAGGGATTTATTGCTTTTCGAAACCTGGTCCTGAACTCCCTGGCTCGCTTTGGTCCCGGAACGGAAGCCGGAACTTCCGCGCAATCTCGGGCCAGAATTCTCTGAGCACGTTGAAGCCGATGTCTCCTCCAACATTGTAGGCCACTCGCGTCGCCGTCGGTCCCACCCCGCGTTTGTTGTCCGGGTGATAGGTGTTGCTCAGCACCACCGCGCTCGTCGTGCCCATCCATTCCGTAAAGTTGAACACTTGGGTGCCATCTTCCCGGTGGGCCACGACGGAATGTTCCAAGGTGTGAAGGAAACGGTTTCTTGTGCTCCCGTGTCCCAAGCGGTAGTAGCGTGGGTCCTGGGAGAAAATTGTAGGGTAGAGAACATCTTTGAAAAACTGGGAGGAGGCCTCCCCTGCTAGGCCGGCGCCAAATCGGCTCCAATATCCCTCCGCGCCTTGTCCGTAGCTGGGATCATCGTTTTCAGCCTGGCTGATCCCGGCATCGTAAGCGATCCCCAGTACGGTCACCGGGTCGAACGTCTCACGCACAGAAAGCAAGAACTTGTCGTGAAGGCTCAGCACGCACAGCACCGCTCCCGGTTTATAGTGGGGCGCGTGCGCTGACTTGCGTTCAAGCCGCCGCCCGAATGCACCTACAACCTTCTGCAAGGGGCCATGGTAGTCCTCCCAGCTGACCATCTCCGGAGGCTGCACGCACGCCACCGTCGCACTCGGCTGGGTCTCTCGCGCAGGAGGTGCGAGAGCAGGGAAGTCCCGTGCCCAGACCGCCCCTCCCCAGGCGGCCGCGACAAGGGCTGCCCCTGCCGTGGCGCGTATGCTTCGAATCCCCATCTGCTTTTTTCAACCCCTGCCAACCGACTCCGAGAAGTGCACGTATGTTGCCGCGATCAGTCAACCGCGCCGTAATTCGTTTTCAATAAGCATTAATGGGGGAACATTCCGTTCGACGCGAGATGCGGGCGATGATCCGTCCGACGACGGATGACTAGATAGTGTCGATCGATTGGAGAGTTGCGCGGATGATTGCAAATCTGCTACGAGAGGAGGGGATCTCTCTTGGCACGCGAAATGCCAAGCTTTTGCATCCGGAAGTAAAGGGTGGACCTCTTGATTCCCAAACGTGCGGCCGCTCCGTTAGGACCGGCGACAACCCACCGTGTTTCTTCGAGAATCTTGCGAATGTGGTCTCGCTCTGCATCCTCCAGGGTGATTGGCCCAAGGGATTCCGCTTCGGCCGAACTCTTTAAGCTCGCGAGAGGGGGGTGCAAGACATTGCCCGAAGTGAGGATAACGCTCCGCTCAATGAAATTCTGCAGCTCACGAATGTTCCCCGGCCAGAAATAGGAGACGAGGGCAGACATCGTTTCCGCAGGGATGTGTGCGATTTCCTTACCCATCCGGCGGGCATAAATCTCGACAAAATGTTCGACCAGCGCCGGGATGTCTTCCCGGCGCTCCCGCAACGGTGGCAGCGGGATCGGAAACACATCGAGACGGTAGTAGAGGTCACTGCGAAATTCGTTCCGCTTCACCATCTCAACCAAATTCCGGTTTGTCGCCGCGACGAGCCGAACGTCTACCTGGTGAGTGCGAGTGCTGCCCAAACGTTCGAACTCTTGTTCCTGCAGGACACGCAGCAGTTTAGGCTGCAAAGCGGGAGGAATATCGCCCACTTCATCCAAGAAGAGCGTGCCTTTGTCGGCCAGCTCGAAACGGCCAATCTTCTGCGCTATGGCTCCGGTGAACGCGCCGCGCTCGTGGCCAAAGAGCTCGCTTTCCAGCAGATCGAAGGGAATAGCAGCGCAATTCAATTTAATAAACGGGCGTCCGCACCGCATGCTCAGATTGTGGATCGCGCGCGCAATCAGTTCCTTGCCCGTGCCTGTCTCTCCCTGGATGAGAACGGTGGAATCGGTAGGGGCGACGCGTTCGACCTGCTCGAGCACCGCTTCCAGAGCAGGACTGTTACCTATGATCTGCTCGAATCTGCGCGGATCACGGTCCTGATCGACGGACCCCAATGCTGCGACAGCCCCCACGAAGACCTCCTTGGGCACCATACGCTTCTATGAGCAGGCCTAGCTTTCCAGAGCGGCCCGAACACTTTCGAGCAGCGCTTCGTCGTCGAACGGTTTTGCCATGAACTCCACAGCACCCGCGCGCAAGGCCTGCATCCGCATTTTTTCGTCGCCGTGTGCGGTGATGAATATAATCGGAACCCTGCAACGTTCGGCGTTCAGCTTGGTCTGTAGCTCAAGACCGGACATTCCCGGCATTCGGATGTCTGCGATCAAACAGGCAATCTGATGCTGTTTGCCGGACTTCAGGAATTCTTCCGCCGAGGCAAACGATTGTGCAGGAAATTCGGCACTTTGCAGCAAGCCCTGCAGGGCTCTGCGCATCGAATCATCGTCGTCGACGATCGCTACTAGTTTGGTCTTTCCCTGAGTCTCCATGGCTGAAATCTAGCAGTGTCACCAGAGGCGCGGCAATTATACTTTGGTATAGTCTCCGACTATCGCCCCGATCAAGCGGAGAGCCACAATCTAGAGAGGGTTGAGAAAGCGGCACTTAAAACGGGAGGGCTGAGAACTGGCAAACTGGTGCGTGTTACAACAGGGCGTTGGCATTAGGCTACTTTTTGCCGGGTGAAAGCTCCAGTTTTGCGGCCATTCTAACCAAGTCTGCCAGCGAGCCGGCCTGCATCTTCCGCATTACGTGGCCGCGATGGATCTTCACTGTGATTTCGCTGGTCCCGAGATCAGAGGCTATTTGCTTATTGAGCATGCCCGAAACAACCAGGCCCATGACTTCGCGCTCGCGCGCGGTCAGCCCGTCGTAGCGTTTTCGCAACTCGGCGAGGTTACTCTGCTGTTGGCGAGCTACACGGTCGCGATCCAAAGCCTGGCGAATCGCATCCAGCAAGTCTTGATCCTGGAAAGGCTTGGTAAGAAACTCCACTGCACCGGATTTCATGGCTTTCACCGTCATCGGAATATCCCCATGGCCGGTGATGAAGATGATGGGAATTTGTATGCCGGCCTCAGCCAGCTCGCGCTGCAAGTCGAGACCGTTGAGTCCTGGAAGACTCACGTCGAGGACCAGGCAGCTTGGCCCGCCCGGAGGCTTGTTGCGCAAAAATTCTTCCGCTGTCCCGAAGGATGCGCACCGTAACTTTGCTGATTTCAGCAATCCTTGGATGGACGCACGCACACCGGCATCGTCGTCAACGACGAACACTGTGGGAACGTCTGCGGGCGTCATTCAGGCGCCCCGGCCTTGGTCGGTAGACTGAAACAGAAGCTTGCGCCGCGCGGTGAGTTGTTCTCAGCCCACAACCGGCCGCCATGCGATTCCACGATGGAGCGGCTAATGCGAAGTCCCATACCGGTGCCGTGGGGTTTGGTAGTAAAGAAAGCATTGAAGATCTGGTTCGCCTGCTGCGGGGGAAGCCCTATACCGGTGTCACTGACCGAGACCAAAAGTTGCTCGTTTTCCGCTCGCTGCGACCTGATGGCGAGCTCCCGTGGCCCATCCTCGTCCTTCATCGCTTCGATGCCATTGATCATCAGGTTCATCAGCACCTGCTGCACTTGCACGCGGTCGGCCATGACCTTGGGAGGATCTGCCGCAAGGTTGGTCGCGACCAATATGTTGAATCGCGTAGTCTCGCCGCGGAGAAGAACAGTCATCTCTTGAATAATCTCGTTTACATCCACGAGCTCCCGTTGCGAACTATCCTTCTTGAAGAGCTGGCGGGTCCGGCTGATGATTTCCGCCGCGCGCTTTCCGTCGTTCACGATTCTCATGGCGGCCGCGCGCGCCTCTTCGAGGTTTGGAGTGTCGGCCGCGAGCCAGCGCAAGCAGGTATTAGCGTTGGTGCTAGCTGCGGCGATTGGTTGATTCACTTCGTGCGCCAGCGAAGCGGTCAGCTCTCCCATGGTGGTCACACGGTTGACGCGTGCGAGATCCGCCTGCGCCTGGCGCAAAGCCTCCAGCGCTTCTTCAGCCTGCTTTCTCTCAACGGCAATGCTCGCAAGATGGACGATTTGCCTTATAAAACTGTGGTCTAGCGCAGTAGGGCTGCGCGGTTCGCGATAGTAGATCGCAAAGGTCCCCAACACCTTTCCTGCTGAGGAGAGTATCGGCGTGGACCAGCACGCTCGTAGCCCATGTGCCAGGGCCACATCGCGGTAATCGGCCCACAGTGGGTCCGTGTTGATGTCGGAGACGATCACTGGCTCTGCACGGTAAGCGGCCGTTCCACACGAACCCGCGAACGGGCCGATGGCCACGCCATCAATTGCCTCATTGTAGGGGCCTGGCAAGCTAGGCGCCGCTCCATGCCGAAGACGGTTGGCGCTTGGATCCACCAAAAGGATCGAAGACAGAGAACCGCTTGCCAGTTCTTCGACAAGTCGGCATATAGCATCGAGGATGAGACCGCGAGAATCACCCCTGGCTATCATCTCGAGGAGCCGGTTCTCGCGGGCCAGCAATACCTCGGCGCGCTTTTGCTCGGTGATGTCCGTCGAGCTACCCACGAATTCCACCAAATCCCCGGATGCGTTTAAAACGGGATGGCCGACGGTGTGGATGTATTTGACCGTGCCGTCCGGAAGAAGAATTCGAAATTCCAATTCGTAATCCGACGCTCCAGCGATGGCTCGCTCGATTACCCCCTGCCATTTGGCCCGATCGTCCGGATGGACGCGCCGCAGCCGTTCTTCCCAAGTCGGCGGGCCCTTCTCTGGATCGAAGCCATATAGGCGATACCATTCCTCGGACAGATGCAAGGCGTCTCTTCCCGCTACCTGCCAGGCCCAACTCCCTGTATGCGTGAGCCTCTGCGCTTCCGCCACGTAACTCTCGCTCCGCCGCAACGCTTCTTCCGCCCGCTTTGCTGCGGTGACGTCCATTACCGCTCCAACAAACTCGATTTCGCCCGACTCATCTCTTTGAGCATGAGCCACAACGCGGACATACTTCACGAAACCGTCCGGCATCAACAAGCGATGTTCAAAATCAAAATCCCTCCCGTCCCGCGACGCGCGCTGGATGGTCTGTTTCACGAAGGCAGCGTCTTGCGGATGAACCCGTTTGAGAACAAGTTCCACGGTCGGTTTCGTCGATCGGTCGTATCGGAAGATTCGAAAGGTTTCCTCGGACCAGATGATCTCGTCGGTGGACGGCTTCCAGCCGAAGCTACCCGTATGACTGAGCCTTTGCGCTTCCGCCAAGTAAGCCTCGCTTTGCTGCAGCTTCTCTTCCTGCAATTCCAAGGTCTGCGCAGCGAATCGCCTATCCACCCAGGACGTCAGCAGAGCCAGCCCAAGGACGGTAAAAGTGACGGCGGCAATTCCGCCGGTGCCAAGTATGGAGATGCTTACGGCATGAGACAGATCCAGCGGCATGCCGGAGGGGGTGAAACTGGCGGCGGCCATGCCGGTGTAATGCATGACGGGGATCGCGGCACCCATCACGACGGCTCCAGCTAACTTTTCCCAGCCGATCCCCGTTTTCGCGTTTCGGAAGTGAAAGGTAATCCATAGCGCAGCGAGAGAAATCAGAACCGCGAAGACGACGGACAGGACCACGAGAAAGGATTTAAACTGGCATATGGCAGGTAAACGCATGGCGGCCATGCCGATGTAATGCATGCCTGCAATACCCGCACCCATTAGGACACTTCCGGCGAACGCTCGGAACCAACCCATTTTCTGCTGGCTCACCACGCCCAGCGCGACGACCGAAGCGACAATAGCAGCAAACAGTGACAGCAGAACGGTCGGCCAATGGTAGGCCACGGGAATCGGCAGGATGAACGCCAGCATCCCAATGTAGTGCATGGACCAAATGCCAGTCCCCATCGCACCGGCCCCGCCCAGCAGCCAAACCGCGCGAGTCCAACCGCGCGCGGCCGTTACGCGACCTGCGAGATCCAGAGCAGCGTACGACGCAAACATGGCGATCAACACCGAAAGTGCCACGAGTGCGTAGTTGTACGAGCCAATCAAGTTCACGGCAGCCATGTGACTCCCTCCGGTTGCCGCCCGGAACAGTCGCCTCGCGCTTCAATCAAAAATCAGCCATCTCCCGGAGCGCCAGCGAGCGTCTGTGGGGTTCATTCGTTTGCCTCGATTTTCGTAGGTAGAGCGAAATAAAAACTTGCTCCGTGCGGAGAGTTGTCAGCGGCCCACAAGCGCCCACCATGCGAGTCAACGATGGAGCGGCTGATGCTAAGCCCCATGCCGGTGCCGTAAGGCTTCGTTGTAAAAAACGCGTTGAAGATCTGGTCAGCCTGCTGCGGGGCAAGCCCTACGCCGGTATCGCTGACAGACACCAGAACTTCGTGTTTCTCCGTTCTCTGCGACTTGACGGCCAACTCGCGCACCCCATCCACTTCCTTCATCGCATCGATGCTGTTCACGATGAGATTCATCAGCACCTGTTGCAATTGCATTCGATCTCCCATGATCCGGGGAAGGTCTGCAGGTAGGTCCACCCGGACTGTTATGTTGTATCGTGTTGCCTCGCTGCGCAAGAGGACGATCATCTCTCGAATGGCTTCGTTGACGTCCACCAACTCCCGTTGCGGAGTACCCTTCTTGAAAAGCAGGCGGACCCGACTGATGATGCCCGCCGCACGGGTTGCATCTTTAACGATTCTTGATGCAGCCTCGCGCGCCTCTTCCAGATCGGGGTGATCGCGAGTAAGCCAGCGCAAGCAGGTATTGGCGTTGGTAAGGGCTGCAGCGATCGGTTGATTCACCTCGTGCGCCAGGGAAGCGGTCAGCTCTCCCATGGTGGTCACTCGGTTGACACGTGCGAGATCCGCTTGCGCCTGGCGCAGCGCCTCCTCGGCCCGTTTGCTGGCACTGATGTCCATCGAGCTACCCACAAATTGCACCAAATCCCCGGATGCGCTCAAAACCGGATGGCCGACTGTGTGGATGTGTTTGACCGTGCCATCGGGAAGAAGGATTCGAAATTCCACCTCGTAATCCGATTTTTCACCGATTGCTCGATCGGTTGCCTCCTGCCACTTGGCCCGATCCTCAGGATGAATACGCTGCAGCCGTTTTTTCCAAGCCGGCAAGCCCTCTTCTGGATCGAAGCCATATATGCGGTACCATTCCTCGGAGAGATGCAAGGCTTCTCTTCCCGCCACGCGCCAGGCCCAACTCCCGGTGTGCGTGAGCTTCTGCGCTTCTGCCAGATAACCCTCGCTGCGCCGCAACGATTCTTCCGCATGCTTGCGCTCCAGGCTCTCTGTTTGCAATGCCTGGTTGCTTCTCTGGAGCTCTTGAACTGTTCCTCTCAGGTCATCGCGCGCGCGCCTTAGCGATTCCGTGGCGCTTCTTTGAGCAGCGCTCAGCGATCCGACAAACACGGCTGACACCGTGAATATGATAAGGCGTGGCATTTCTCCGGGCTTTGCACCCAACGAATAGATCGGAGGCAAGAAGTAATAATAGAAGGCGGGAGCGGAGAGGGCCGTTGCGAGCAATCCTGGCCGGATTCCACCGAACCATGCACTCAATATGACTGCGCAAAGAAAGAGTGACACGGGAGCATCTCGCAAATGAAGCGCCGGCCACCGTGAAATGATCAGGGCCGCAGCGACCGAAAGGATAGCAATCCAATAGCTCCAAATCGCAGGCGGCTTGCGCCGCAAAAGAGGATTTGACCTGGGCATGCTTCTGCTCCAGCAAAAGAGCGTGTTGCTCTCCGCGATCAAATCTTAACATCCGAAAGTATCCTCCCCCGGCTAGGTCAGTCATTTGCCGGATGTCGGCCTTCCTCCGGCCAGGGCTAGCTTCCTTCGACACGTCCAGTCCTATAGACGGAGTGCCAACACTCTGACAGGTTTCTTGTTGACCCACAGCGCCAAGGCGCTCATGAATCGGCGTATCTCCCGCTCTGCCAGCAATTTCCAAGCTGTATTCGTCAATCGCAGTTTCTGGCATGAAGATTGCTTGCTTTAGTGGCGGCTGGCGTTTTCCCGGTGAATAGAATTCGCAACGAGCTAGCGCCAACCTGACAGCGATGCCAGACCAGAAAACGGGACGCAGAGAGGAGTGCAACCATGAAATCTCTTTCCATTCTCGACTGGTATCGCATTCTGCGCGCGCATTATCAGTGGACGATATTCCAGTCCATTCGATATGCACTTTGGCTGGCGCGCTAGTTGGTTTCTTTACTTTGTGTCGCAGTGGCGGCGAAGGATCGGATTCATGAACACGGCTTTTGCAACCAGAATAAACAAAGACTCGGACGGTGCGCTGGTGGTTGCCGCCAGGCGCGGAGATGCGCGAGCTTTCGAAGAATTGGTTATTCGCCACAAGCACAGAGTTCTCGCCACGGCGCAACGGATAACGAATAATCGCGAGGATGCTGAAGATGTAGCCCAGGAGAGTTTTCACAAGGCCTTCCTTCATCTCGATGCCTTTCAAGAAAAGTCGCGGTTCTCCACTTGGCTGACGCGCATCACCATGAATGAAGCGTTCATGTTGTTGCGCCAAAGGAAGGGTTTTCTCGAAATCTTGCCGGAGAGCCCTGGCGATGCTGTGGAGGGTTCCGCGGCATTCGTTGACCACGGTCCCAATCCTGAAGAGTCCTGTTGGCGGCGTGAGCGCACGAAACTCTTGGGCGAGGCGATCAATCGCTTAGGTCCAAAGCTCCGAAGTACCATCCTGCTCTGCGACATCGAAGAACGATCTCTCCAAGAAACGGCGCGGATTCTTGGCACCTCAGTCGGCGCCGTGAAAGCACGTGTTTTCCAAGGACGCCGGAAGTTACGCCGCACCGTGTATCCCGGGCTCCTACGAGGCCGCGCGAGCTCAATGTGTTCCTGGGTGACGTTGGAAAGCGCGAGGAGGCAAATCTTGCCTTCGCTCCAGAGCTGAGACAGCGTTTGATCTACTAAGGCGTCGTGAAGGTATTTATCGGGCTGACCACTCCGTCGCTCGCGCCATGCGCATCGGCGGAGTCAACCTTGTAGCGGTCTGGCTCAGATCCTTGGGATCCTTGCCGTAGTGAACGTGTCCCAGATTTAATTGATTGGTGCAGTTTTTCCTGACCCTGGCTGCTCGCTCCGAGGACAGCGAACAGAAGACGAACAAAAAAAGACAATTTGCGCAATGTGCGGTTGTTCGCAGAAAGAAGCGGACTCTCATACAAAGCTAATTTTTCGTAGCAAATGCCCGCAAGAGATTTGGCTGCGTCGGCTGGTTGCCCAGGCGCTCCCGCAGATCTCTCGTCGTACATTGTGTGAAGCGGCGTCTGGGGTGCGTTAGAAATTATTGGGAAGCGCGTTTCGAAACGGCGTTGCGGAGGTCTCAAGAACGAGGAGATTTCTGCGTTTCTCGAGTCCGAGTTTCCTGAGAAGATTCGAGACGTGGTACTTTGCCGTGCGTATCTGTGATATTCAACTGGCGCGCGCAATCTCCTTGTTTGTGAAGTGCCTAAAAAGAAGCCGGAGCAGTTGACCTTCGCGTGCCGTTAGTGATTGACCTGCCAGAAGCTGTCTATCAAGAAGTGTCTTCATCTGCTTGACGAATGCCAGCAGCACTTCGGAAGGCACCCAGAGCCCGCCCTGGAGTAAAGCCATGGCCGCTTTTGGAAGTTCCCTGTTCCACTTCTCGTATAGAGTCACGAAGCCCTCGATTCCACAATGAAATAGGAGCATCATCTCGCTTTTATCGCTTCTAGGGGAAGGAAGAAGGGCCAGAAATCTGCTACCTGGCGAATTGGTGCGCAATCGGCTGCTCAAAGGGCCCAAAGTCAAATTCAAAGAAAAACCATCCAGCAGAAAAACGCGCGGACAATTCGACCACTTGAGTGCCTCGGCTTCGGTTGCGGCATGTGGCAGGAGGCGTTTGACGAGAAACTCTTGAACAGAGAGAGCTTTCTCTATGTCGAGGGCACCCAGGTGGTGAGAGCTGACGACCTGAAGGGCGAGTGCCATATTCGTCGGTCCATTGATGACGAAGAACACATGGGCTCAATCGCGCGTTCCCACCAGCTCGGGAATCCGCGAGAGCTCTTCGTATTCTAGATCGGATAGACGCAGGGAAGCCGCTGCAACATTCTCCTCAAGATGCTCGATCGAGGAAGTCCCTGGGATGGGCAGCATGATGGGAGATCGCCGCAGGAGCCAAGCCAGTGCTACCTGTGTGGGACTCGCGCGGTGTGCCTGCGCGATTCGGTTTAGCACCTCGCCAGCTACTTTGCCTGCCCCCAATGGGAACCAGGGAATGAAGGCGATTCCATTGTGCTCACAATAATCCACTAGGTAGTCCCATTCGCGGTCCGCAAAACTATAGCGGTTCTGCACAGAAACGATGGGGACGATCTTGCGTGCTCGCTCGATGTGCTCCTGCGTAACGTTCGACAACGCAACCAGGAGAATCTTGCCTTCGTTCCGGAGCTGCGCCAGCGTTTCCACTGACGCTTCAAACGAGACCACGGGGTCTGGAATATGCAGTTGATAGACGTCGATGCGGTTCACGCGCAATCTTTTGAGGCTTCCTTCCACCGCCTTGCGAAGGTGCGCCGGAGTGGCATCGTGAGTCCACTGGTTTGGGCCGGGACGGTTCCAGCCTCCCTTAGTGGCGACTACAAGGCCGGCCGAGTAGGGAAACAGCGCTTCGGCAATCAGTTCCTCGCTTACGTGTGGACCGTAGGAGTCCGCCGTGTCGATGAACTTGACATCCAACTCCACGGCCCGGCGAAGAACCGCCAACGCTGCTTTCCGGTCTTTTGGCGGCCCCCAAATCCCTTCGCCGGTAAGGCGCATCGCGCCGAAGCCGAGACGGTGCACGGAAATTTCCCCGCCCAGCGAAACGTCTCCAGCCAAACTTGCAGAAAGTTCTTTCTTGTTCATGATTGTCCTCCAAATTCTTACCTTGACTTTGTCCCACGCTGACTGCCTGTATCTTCTTGTCCACTTACCATCGTTGCGTTTCTAGCCAAGCCACTGGGGGTTCGCGTAGGTGCCGTCAAACCGGTGGCTTGTTTTATAAAGCTCGAACTGGCCTCCTTCCGCAGCTTTTGCTGTTTTTGCGAGAAGCGCGGCCACTTGGGAAGAGTTCATCGGTTGAAAACTGCGAGCAGCTTGTAGAGCCTGCTGAAGAATCGGGAGCGAGTCGCAGCCGGTGATAACGACACTGGTCGGAAGGTTCATGGCGTAGTGCAGGCACTCCACGGGGGTCGCTGCTTTGCTCTCAAGAATAATATGGTCACCCATGGGCTTCATGCCGAGCACGCCGATATCGTTCTTGAGCAAGACCGGCAACACTTTCTTTTCAAAACTATTGAAGTGCGCGTCCATCACGTTGAGGGGCATCTGAACGGCATCGAACTTGAATCCGTGCTTGGAAGCGGTGGCCAGCATTTTTAAATGAATGTCCGGGCTCTTGTGGCCCGTGAAGCCAATAAAGCGGACTTTGCCCGCCCTTTGCGCCTCCAGCACAGCCTCCATCCCTCCGCCTTCGGAGAAAATATGGTCCGGATCGGTGTCGCGAATCACTTCATGGAATTGGAGCAGATCGATCCGGTCAGTCTGAAGACGGCGCAGAGACTCGTTGATTTGACTTGCCGCGGCCGCTTTAGTGCGTCCGTCGATCTTGGACATTAGAAACGCTTTTTGGCGGTAGCCATCCCGAAGCGCGTTGCCCATGCGGATTTCACTCTCGCCACCATTGTAGTCCCAGCAGTTGTCGAGAAAATTGACGCCTTCATCGAGGCCCGCGCGGATGATGCGGATGCTTTCCTGGGGATCCGCTTGATTGCCAAGGTGATAGCCGCCGAGCCCAATGAGCGATACCTTTTCTCCGCTGCGGCCCAAGGTTCGATAAGGAATGCCGTTCCCGGACTCCCGTCGCGGGGACTGTTGCTCAGCGTGCGTAAGGAGAATGGATGCCGCCGCAACTCCGAGGAACTCCCGCCGGGAAATGCCGCCGTCCGCGGCGTCGTCAGGTTTCGAAACTGGCCGGAGACTCGGATGACGTGCTTTCTCGCGGCCAGGCTGATTTTTCTTGTGATCCATGACATACCTCCTCTTCAGGCCTCTCGTACCTGAAGCAATGCCGGACTATTTCTTTTGATGCAGAGAATGAACGTAGGAAACCAACGAGTGAATCTGCTCCTCGCTGAGCGAATTCTTGAACGGGGGCATTCCGCCCTTGCCATTGGCAATGACTTGAGCGAGTTGCACATCGGGAAGCTTTTGGACTGCCGGTGAGCGAAGGTCCGGAACGTTCATGCTCTTTCCGACCTCGGAACCGCCTCCATCCTGGCCGTGGCACATTGCGCATTTCGCACGAAACGTCGCATTGCTGGCCGCGCTGTCTGGACCGGGGCTTGCCTCCACAATCGAGACAACATAAAGTGTAAGACCACCAAAAAGCACAAACAGAATTAGAGAGCCAAAGATCATATGGTGTCGGGCTTTGTCTTGATTCACGGTTTTTCCTTTTCTTGCAATTCTCCCTTCCAGCTCCGGACATTCCCCCATCCACAGGCGTGGAGACCGTCAACCTAATCCAAGCTTTGTGATCGGCAGATCTCTCGGTCGCTTGCCGGTCGCGGCAAAAATGGCATTGCACAGCGCCGCCACAAATGGCGGTACTCCCGGCTCACCGACGCCCGCTGGAGGAGCGTCACCATCGACGATGTATACATTCGTCTGATAAGGCGCCTCTGCAATCCGAGCCACCGGATAATCCTGAAAATTCGATTGGTCGATGACGCCCTTGGTCGCCGTAATCTCGCCGCTTCGCACAATACTTGTGCCGAATACCGCGGCGCCTTCGAACTGGGCTCGAGGTCGCCTCTGGATTCACTACCAGGCCCGCATCCAGTACCGTGTCCACGCGTGGGATCCGCACCTCACCTTGATCATCGACTTCGACTTCGACAACCGTTGCCACGTAGGTCAAGAAACTGCGGTGCGCCGCAATCCCGATACCAGTGCCCTTACCGTGGTTCCGCTTCCCCCATCCCGATTTTTCCGCCACCATTTCCGTGACTCGGCGCAGCCGACCGGTTTCCCAAGGATAGACGTCCATCGAAGCTCCATAGTTCGGGTATTGCCCACCTTTGAAATCGATCGTACGGGATGTCCGTCCAGCCCTGCTGCAAATGGGCAGGTTCGCCATAAACCGTATTCACGTCAAAAATGGATGGAATCGGAGGGAACACCGACCGTTGCAGCCACGCCGTCGGCTTGCCGTTCGCGCCCAGCGGGGCCTTCATATACATGGACGCGACAGCGTTGTAGTAGTCAAACTTGATATCGTCTTCTCGGGTCCAGACCACTTTCACTGGCCGGCCCACTTTTTTTGACAACACTGCAGCCTCAGCCACGTAATCGGGTTTCGACTTGCGTCCGAATCCTCCTCCGAGCAATGTTACGTGGCAGATTACGCCTTCCTTCGAGATCCCCAGCTCCTTTGAGACGATGTCTTGCACAGCTTGAGGATTCTGCGTCGGAGCCCACAGTGTTGCTTTGCCGTCTTTAAATTCCGCCAGCGCGACCAGCGGCTCCATGGAAGCGTGTGCCATAAGCGGAACGTAGTAGTCCCCTTCATATACCTTGCCGCCTTTGACAAACACCGCATCCGCGTCACCGATATTGCGCACTACTTTGCATGGATTGTGCGAGGTCGCGCGCAACTCGTTCTTGTACTCGTCCGAGTTAAAGGTTTCGTTTGGTCCGTTGTCCCAGGAGATGTTCAGCTTTTTGCGGCCCTGAAACGCCGCCCACGTGTTATCCGCAATCACCGCGATGCCGCCAACCGGCTGAAATCCCGGCGCCTGCTGGAATGGATCGATCGGAACAGTCTGATGCACGCCTCGGACCTTCAAGGCTTCCTTGTCGTCGTACGATTTCACTTTGCCCCCGAGAACGGGCGGGTGCTCCACCGAGGCATACACCATGCCGTCCACGCGGCATCCATGCCATAAATAGCTTTCCCAGTCACAAGCGCCTCGAGGTCGTAGCTCACTTGCCCTTTGCCTACATACCGCCCGGCACTCTTTGGTTTGAGCTTCAGCTCTTCTCTTTTGGGGACCGGCAATTTCGCGGCAGCGGTCGCAAGTTCGCCGTAGCCAGCTCTGCGGTTCGTCGCGCGATGAACCACAACGTGCAAATCCGACTCGCATTCCGTTGCCGGAACATCCCACTGCTTCGCCGCCGCTTGCATCAGCATCAACCGCGCCGTTGCGCCGGCCTGGCGCATCGTGTCGTAGAACGAGCGTATCCAGTGCGATCCATCTGTATTCTGGTCACCGTAGCGGCTGTCGCCAAGCGCTTGCTCGACCTTCACTCGCTTCCAATCCGCGTCCAATTCATCGGCGACCACGAGCGGCAGCGTGGTGCGGCTTGTCGTGCCCATCTCCGAGCGACTGGCCACGATCCACACCGTGCCGTCCGGGTCGATCCCGAGGTACACGCTGGGATGTAACGTGGCGTGGTCCGCGTTTGTATCGTGCGCAAGCTTGCCGCCTGACAACTTGCGGTAATAACGCCCACCCAGCACAAGCGCGCCTGCAGCGATGATGCCTCCGGTCAAGAATCGGCGTCGGCTGACATTCTCAATCTGGCTCATGTCATTTCTCCCGCCGCTGCTTTAATCGCCGCGCGAATCCGCTGATAAGTTCCGCAGCGGCAGATGTTCCCGGCCATCGCTTCGTCAATCTCTTGATCAGTCGGTTTCTTTTTGCTGTTCAGCAAGGATGCCGCTTGCATGATCTGTCCCGCTTGGCAGTAGCCGCACTGCGGCACGTTAATTTCCATCCAGACCCTCTGAACCGGATGCAATCCGTCCTTGTCGAGGCCTTCGATCGTCGTGACTTCCTTTCCGGCCGCGTCGCGCATGGTTGTTAGGCAGGATCGCGTGGCTTGTCCATTCACGTGAACCGTGCAGGCGCCGCAAAGTCCAGCGCCGCACCCGAACTTCGATCCGGTCAAGTCCAAAACGTCCCGCAGATACCAGAGCAGCGGCATTTCAGGTTCACCGTCGAAAGACTGCTCAACTCCGTTGACTTTAAGTTGAATCATTTTCTTGCCCCTGCCCAGAACGCATGCAACAGGAATGAGCTCCGGCCGACTACGTCACTGCCTAGCCTAATCACCGCCGGATCACGTCCGCCCATTGCCCTTGGAATCCAAATGCGCAGTTTTTTCCATTTGCAGAATCACCGCCGAAAAATCTTGCTCTGCTCCTTCGTCCGATTGCCTCGCATTGACCTCAAAAGCAGCGCCCGCTGCGGGCATTCGCGCCCCAACGGCAGCCGCGAGATTGAGAATCAACCCGAAATCCTTGTTCATTAGCCGAATCGGAAATTGGGGGGTGTAGTCGCTCCTCATCGCTCTTTGCAGTTTGCCCACGTGCGCTGGAGCGACCACTGCAGTCTGGGACAACACGTCCAGCAAGCGATTGCGGTCAAGACCAGCCTTTTCACCAAGTGCGACAGCTTCCGCAATAGCCTGCATTCCGACTCCCAGTAAAGTGTTCACCACAAGCTTCATCGTCGCTCCGGAGCCGCTCGGCCCAACATAAAAATACCTCTTGGCGATAACCCGAAAGATCGACTCGGCGGCTTCGAAGCACTCCTGGTCTCCACCACCAAACAGGGTCAGCAACCCATTTTCGGCGGCAGGAGTGCTCCCCGAAATAGTGACGTCGAGAACCTCAACGCCATGCTCTGAACCCAGTCTTGAGAGTTCCTCCGAGGTCTCGGGATATACCGTGGTCAGGTCGACGGCCACCAAGCCGTTACACGCATTGGCAAACACGCCCTCAGGTCCTCCATAAATCTCCAGAACAGCTTGATCGCTTGGTAGGGAGGTCAACACTACGTTGCAGCGGGAGGAAAGTTCCGCAACGCTCTCGGCGACCTTGCCGCCATAGGGAATGAGCTGCTCGACCTTACTACGGTCCCGGTCGTACGCTGTTAGCTTGAAGCCGGACTCAAGCAACCTCCGCGCGATCGGCAGGCCCATGTAGCCGATCCCGACAAATCCAAGTCTATCGTTCTCCTGCGTGATTGGTTTCATGACAATCGTCCTTGCGGTGAGCTGCGATTTCAAACTCCACAATGCTCAAAAGCACGCGGTGTACCGTTTCGCGAAGGGGACCTACTACTCATGCAAGATCTTGGCAGCCAGCAGGATGCGGAGTTAGAGAGGGAAGATTTGACCCTTAGCTGTCGAGAGTTGTCTGTCGAATGTTTTGGCAGAGTGTCAGCCCGCTGGAAAGTCGATGTTTTTTCCGCGAGGGTTCAGTTGCATCCCGTCTACTCGGATGAGAGTCCCGGCCGGGATCGCGTCGAGGATGTTTAAGGAGGTTGCTGTTCATGCGAAATCGATCAACGCGAAAATCAGGTCCATTCCAATCCGCCACAGCCGAGACAGCCGAACCATAGGAACAAAAAGCGGGAGCGATGGGACTCGCGAGCCCTGCGACCTCCTGCGTGACGGGCAGGCGTTTGAACCGGCTTAACTGCGTCCTTCGGGCGCTGATCGGATTCGTAAAGGTGTCTAGCGAGCCAGCCACAGCGCATACCGAATCGCTTGGAACGCTGTCCAGTCGTGGTGGGCGCGCAGGATGCGATACCAATCCAGCAATGATCGCGATTTCATAGAGGTCCTCCTTTTGCAGTGCACGAAAACATTGTTTCGCTGGGCTGCGTATTCGCGTCAGGTCGTAGTCTCCAGCATGAGCACGAACAGTGCATCACGAGATGGAGTGGTCTTTCGCTACCATAGAAGTTTCTCTGCCGTCTACCTCAATCATGGTAGTCAAGAACACCTATCCCACCGGGACGGACGTTTAAGACTTCCGGCACTGCTGCTGGAAACGTGGCAAATGCGGCGCGGCGGTTGTAGGATGAGGTAGACCTCAAAAAAGTGAGCGCCCTTCACGATTGTTAGCGGACGGAAGGTACCGCACCGCCGAGGGTAAGTTGACCCGCTTCGACCCATGCCGCGAGCGAGTTTGCTTTCGTCGGTTCCGCGGCTGGAAGCAGAAGACAGCCAGGCTTGTGGCCTCAAACAGTCTTGCCCAAAATAAAGCTCTTCTGTTTGTATGTATTCTTTTAGGCGGTTGTCGTTCCCGCCAGGGCGATCCCAAACCTTCCATCGAATTCACCCAGCTCCCACCAGCTGGCCAGGGCAGCCCGGACCTACTCCATACGATTGAAGGCCGTGTTACCGGCGCTCGACCGGGTCAACGGATCGTGTTGTTTGCCCGAAGTGGAGTGTGGTGGGTTCAACCACTCGCTGACCGGCCTTTCACAGCGATTCAACCGGATTCTACTTGGAAGAATACAACCCACCCCGGAAGTGCATCTGCCGCACTACTGGTCGGCCCTGGATATAGCCCGCCCTTGACTCTGAATGCACTTCCGCAGACAGGTGGAGCAGTGCGGGCCGTGGCAACGGCCGAAGGGCCGATGCTGGCTCAGCCGGTTCACAGGACTCTGCATTTTAGTGGATATGAGTGGGAAATCCGTCAGACTGTAGGCAACCCGCGGGGCTCACGGAATTTGTACAATCCAGCGAACGCATGGGTTGACAAGAGAGGCTTCCTCCATCTTCGCATTGCAAAGAATGCGGCAGGATGGACGAGCGCGGAGGTAGACCTCTCTCGCAGCCTCGGCTACGGTTCGTACCGCTTCATCGTTCACGACGTCTCTCAATTGGAGCCGGCAGCGGTGCTCAACATCTCTAGCTGGGACGACTCCGGACCGTACCGAGAGATGGATATAGAAACCAGCCGGTGGGGTGAGCCTACTGGCAAGAATGCGCAGTATGTGGTCCAACCATATTACATTCCGGCGAATATTGTTCGCTTCACGGCCCCGAAGGGGGCCCTCGTCTATTCGTTTGTCTGGGGACCCGGACGCGTGTCGTTCTCGACTATTCGTGGTTCTACGACCGGCAGCAACTCGGATATGGTTGCCGCTCACGCCTTTACGTCCGGGATTCCATCTCCCGGCAGTGAATTGGTCCGCTTGAACCTGTATGTCTTTGACAACAAACGGAGCCCTTTGCATCATGAGGTCGAGGTGATCATTGAGAAATTCGAATATCTCCCTTGATCGGTGGAAACAGCAATGCTGGACACTTCTTTCGACTCTTGCGGTGCTCGGTCTTGTGACGTGGCTCGCGGCGCTTGCCAGCCCAGCATATCCGATCGATCCAAATCGGGCGATGTCGCAATATGTCCACGAGCGATGGGGGACGGAACAGGGATTCCCACGTGGACCGGTTTACGCGATTGCCCAATCCAGCGACGGCTATCTCTGGATCGGTACCCAGGCTGGACTCATTCGTTTCGATGGCTTGAATTTTCGTCTGGTCCGGGACGCACCGGCATCGCTGAACGGCTCTAGCGTTCTTGGTTTAAGGCCGGACCGCGAGGGAAATCTTTGGGTTCGATTGGAGGGTTCGACACTGTTGCGATACCGCGACGGTGTGTTCGACAGTCCCACATCCGACCTCTCATCGATGAACTCGCTGATCACCGCAATGAATCAAACGAGCGAAGGCAATCTGTTGCTTTCTTTCATGGAACGCGGAGTGATCGTGTATCGCCAAGGCAGATTTGAAATGGTCGCGGACGCAAGCGCTCTACCTCGTTCTCCTGTGCTTTCAGTGGCCCAGACGCCCGATGGCAGCGTTTGGCTAGGCACGAGAGGCGCTGGCCTTTTCCGCGTGCGCCAGGGACAGATTTCCTCCGTTGCGGAGGGCTTGCCTGATCCGAAGGTCAACTGTCTCTTGGCTGATGTTAACGGGAACTTGTGGGTCGGCACGGACAACGGTATCGTGCGTTGGAACGGGACCAGACTCGTTGCGGCCGGCATACCCGCGTTTTTCAAGCACCTCCAGGTTCTTACACTAGTCAGGGATCGCGATGCCAACATCTGGGTGGGTACAGATTCTGGCGGCCTGGTGCGGCTCAATGGTCGAGGCGTTTCCGCACTGAAGGGAGAAGGTCAGTCACAAGAAGCGGTAACGGCGCTGTTTGAAGACCGGGAAGGAAATCTGTGGATAGGAAGTGACAGCGGTATCGAGCGTCTCCGTGACACCGCATTCATGACGTATTCGCTTCCCGAAGGGCTGCCGTCAGACGGCAACAAACCGGTCTTTGTGGATTCAGAAAACCGCCTTTGGGTCCCTCCCGTCGAGGGTGGGCTGTGGTGGGTGAAAGATGGGCGGCACGGACGCGCAACCAACGCAGGATTAGACCAAGACGTGGTTTACTCGATCGCGGGCAGAAACGGTGAGCTCTGGCTCGGGAGACGACATGGAGGTCTGACCGTGCTGCGCTCCGAACGTGGTCCCTTCCATGTCAGGTCCTACAGGCAAGCGGATGGACTCGCTCAAGACAGCGTCTACTCCGTTTATTTGGCCCGCGATGGGAGGGTATGGGCGGGAACTCTAAGCGCCGGTGTGAGCGCGCTCAACAACAACAGATTCACGAACTATACAACCGCAGATGGCTTGGCATCCAACACCGTGGCCTCGATTCTTGAAAGTGCCGACGGAACGATGTGGTTTGCGACCCCGAGCGGCTTGAGCGCATTGTCGAAGGGCCACTGGCAAGGCTACACCGCCCAGAATGGTTTGCCATCGGAGAACGTGAATTGCCTTATGGAGGACTCGACCGGTGTGCTTTGGGTGGGGACCGCATCGGGCATCTCGTTCGGAGATCGCCGAAGTTTCCGAGTCCCTAGGGAAGTTCCAGCCCCCTTACGTGAACAGGTACTAGGTCTCGCTGAAGACAAATACAGGTGGCTATGGATAGCCACATCGAACCATGTGTTGCGCGTGAATCGCGACAAGCTCCTTACGGGACGCCCTGGCTGAAGGAGATGTACGAGAGTATGGCCTTGCGGATGGCCTGCGAGGCTTGGAAGGTGTCAAACGTCATCAGTCCGTGGTCACGGATACGGAGGGGCGAATCTGGTTTTCCTTGAATCGCGGCATTTCGATGGTGAACCCAGCGCGGTTGACAAGAAACTCTCCACCTGCAATCGCTCATGTTCAAGCCATTTTGGCGGATGGTAACCCGATCGGCCTGGGGGCCTCCGTCCACATCCCCGGTGGTCATCGAAGGATTACACTCGACTTCGCCGGCTTGAGTCTATCGGTCCCGGAGCGGGTCCGTTTCCGATATCTGTTGGAGGGGTTCGATCACGTGTGGAGCGAACCAGTCGCCGCGCGGGAAGCGGTTTACACGAACCTTGCTCCAGGCCCGTATCGCTTTCGGGTTGTCGCCAGCAACCCCGATGGAGTCTGGAGCAGCGATGAGGCTGTGATCGGATTCGATGTCGATCCGTTGTTTTGGCAGACATGGTGGTTCCGGCTTTCCATCGTGTTGATCATTGCACTTGCAGTGGTGATGTTCTTTCAGCTCCGCGTGCTGAGGCTGACGAAACAGATGAACATGCGCTTTGAAGAACGACTCGCGGAACGGACACGCATTGCGCAGGAACTACACGACACTTTATTGCAGGGATTCTTAAGCGCCTCCATGCAGTTGCATGTGGTAAATGATCGTCTTGCCGCTGATTCACCCGAGAAACCTCTTGTGAACCGGGTTCTGGAACTGATGGGTCATGTCATCGAAGAGGGCCGTAACGCAGTCCGGGGCCTCCGCACATCGAGGCTGCGTTCTCCGGGTCTCGAACAGGCATTTTCACTGATTCGACAGGAATTCCCGGCGCAAGCTCAAACTGGTTTTCGACTTATCGTTGAAGGTACGCCAAGGCCATTGCGCTCCATCATCCGCGATGAAGTCTATCTTATCGGTCACGAAGCGCTGTCAAATGCCTTCCGTCACGCCCACGCAAGCGATATCGAGGTAGAGCTTGAATATGCGGCGAGCCACTTGCGCGTTCTCATACGCGACAACGGTATCGGTATTGACACTCAGGTTCTGTCCTCCGGGCGCGACGGACATTGGGACTTGTCTGGCATGAAGGAACGATCGGAAAGAATTGGCGGGAAGCTGAGAGTATTAAGTCGCGCTGTCGCTGGAACAGAGGTCGAGCTATCTGTACCAGGCCCAATCGCCTTCGAGTCACGGTCGAACGACCATCCTCGCGCATGGGTGTCCAGGCTCTATCGTAGAAAGCGAAGGAATGAAGAATCGCAATCTGGAGGCGAGCAGCCTCGATGACGAAAGGAACTCAGATCCGTGTTCTCAGTGTGGATGATCATCCTTTGCTGCGCGAAGGTCTCGCCGCAATCATCAACAATCAGCCGGATATGGTGCTGGTAGCTCAGGCGTCCAGCGCGCAGGAAGCCATCCAGCAATTCAGGAAGCACAACCCAGACGTAACACTCATGGACCTTAGACTTCCGGACAAGAGTGGTATCGACGCGATGATTGCCGTCCGAACAGAATTCCCCGACGCCCGGGTTGTCATACTAACGACGTTCGAAGGTGACATGGAAATCCAACGCGCGCTGGAAGCCGGAGCTCGCGGATACGTCCTGAAGAGCACGCCTCCAAAGGAATTGGTCGAGTTGATCCGCCAGGTTCATGCTGGGAAAAAACGGATTCCTTCACAGGTCGCAGCGCAGCTAGCCGAGCACATCAGCGACGAGGCTCTGACGGACCGCGAGATAGAAGTGCTCGGTCAGATTGCTGGGGGAAACCGGAATCGGGACATCGCTGAAAAGCTCTTCATCACAGAAGAGACTGTAAAGGTCCACATCAAGCACATCATGGAGAAACTCGGGGCAAGTGATCGCACCCAAGCCGTCGCGATTGGTCTGCGCCGCGGGATCATCCACCTGTAGCATTTGGAATCCAATCAGGACATATACCGCAGATGTGGTACAGAAAGATGCCGCGATGTGGGGTTTCAACCTGCCTACAGGCTCTTATATCTTGAGTCGTTGTGCGTTTGTGAGGGCGCGCCAGGGAGATACGCACTGCAAAGACTATATTCCACGTTTCCCGGCGGCGGGCCTGGCATAGGCCTGTTGCTGTTGCGTGTGGCGGTTGGCCTCACTGCGACCACCGATGGCGTTCTCTACCTCCTTGGATCGTCCAACGCCTTTTCGAGTACGTGGTTCCTTGGCACTACCTTGGTTGCGAGCGGTGTGGCCCTAGCCTCCGGATTCCTCACGCCGATCGCCGGGCTCTTGGTGGGGCTGTGCTGCTTGGGAATCGCACTTTCATGGTTTCCAGCGCCTTCGCGTATGGACGACGCCAAACTCGTGGCTTTTGGAATGGTCATCACGGCCGCCGCGATGGCCTTACTCGGGCCGGGAGCCTTTTCCCTCGATGGACGCTTGTTCGGACGTCGCGAAATTGTAATTCCTCCCTCGCGCCCGCCAGGCTCGTGATTCCCGCGGTTCGAGTGGTGTTTCCTCGCTAAATCCGACATCCGCTTGTTAAGACGACTCTTGTACAAGCCGAAAGTGGTATTTCGAATGAACCGTAGAGTGGTACTTAAAAACCATTCCATCTCGTGATGTATTCGCAGCCTGGGGCCCTCACAGTGCAGCACGACAACCAGCAGCACGGGGGGGGACAACATGGTGTTGGGGGACCCAGCAACTTCGAACGGGCAGCGGAAGGCTCGCTCTGTCGCTCTCGGTCTTCAAGAGCCTGCTGAGAGAACGCTAGTCGAGGCCGCCAAGGGCGGGCACTCGACGGCCTTTGACACACTCTGCGAGCGATACGCTCAGCAGCTTCTTCGCGCTGCGCATCGCATAACGAGAAGCCGTGAAGACGCGGAAGACGCAGTTCAAGACGCACTGCTTAGTGCGTTTATTCACCTGAGAGACTTTGACGGCAGGTCAAGCTTCGCAACTTGGCTCACACGCATCCGAATCAATTCAGCGCTGATGCGACTCCGGAAGAGACGCAGCTGGCGTGAAATTTACGTTGATGATTCCATCGACCCGCACGGGAACCAGACATTCTGGGATGTGCCCGACCCCTCTCCAGACCCCGAAAACGTCTGCCATCAGCGCGAGCGTAAGGAAGCTCTCGAGCGGGCAATAGGCCAACTGCGGCCCGGCATTCGCGAGGTGATTGAGTTGGGCCAGCTGCAAGAACACCGCATCAGGCAAGCCGCAGGGATTATGGGTCTCTCAGTCGCCGCAGCAAAGGCCCGCTTGTTTCATGGCAGACGAGCCCTCCGTAATTCCAAAGCCTTAAGAACCGTGTGTAGGGCGGAATCCAAGAGGCGAGCGGCACGGCTTGGCATGGCGGCGTAGATGAATTTAGAGTTCCGTTCACTCGAACCGATTTCATGCAAAGGAGAAGTAGCAATGAGCAGTAAGGGAAATGATTCCGGCATAGCGGCAATTGGCGATTTCGAACCCACAGCCGATCTCAGTCGAAATGGTGTCGAGGAAATCTCCAGCGATCTGCGCCGACTGCTTGCCGACGTGTTTGCGCTCTATCTCAAAACGAAGAATTTCCACTGGCACATGAGCGGCCGCCATTTTCGCGACTATCATCGGCTCCTCGACGAACAGGCCGAACAAGTTTTCGCCATGACCGATGACATTGCGGAGCGAGCCCGCAAGATTGGCGGAAACACCCTGCATTCCATCAGCGATATCTCCAAACATCAACGCCTGAAAGACAACAACCGAGAGTCCATCCTTCCCGAGGAGATGCTGGCTGAACTCCGCGCGGACAATCGGGAATTGAGGCGTTTCTTGCGCCGGACACATGAAGTCTGTGCAAAGCACAACGATGTCGCCACGACCAGCCTGATCGAAAACTGGATCGACGAGACCGAGCGGCGGACGTGGTTTTTGTCGGAAATAGTACGCGATCTTTAATCGGGCCATTCTCGCTCAGAGACAAACAGCTGCGAAAGAGGAGAAAACATGCCAACGATCACAACGAAAGATGGGACGCAGATCTACTACAAGGACTGGGGCAAAGGTCAGCCCATCGCGTTTAGCCACGGCTGGCCGCTGAGCGCCGACGACTGGGACGCGCAGATGCTGTTCTTCCTCAAGCAAGGCTATCGCGTCATAGCCCACGACCGGCGCGGACATGGCCGTTCCTCCCAGCCCGGTGATGGGCATGACATGGATCATTACGCGGACGATTTGGCGGCGCTGACCGCACATCTTGACCTGAAGGAAGCGGTGCATGTCGGCCACTCGACCGGCGGCGGCGAAGTCGTGCACTATCTAGCGCGCCACGGCGAAAGCCGAGTGACAAAAGCGGTGATCATCAGCGCGGTGCCGCCCTTAATGGTGAAGACGGCGGCCAATCCGGGAGGACTGTCGAAAGAAGTGTTTGACGGGTTTCAGGCGCAGCTCGCCGCCAACCGGGCCCAGTTCTATTACGATGTGCCGGCTGGACCGTTCTATGGTTACAACCGGCCTGGTGCAAAACCCTCTCAGGGAGTGATCTGGAATTGGTGGCGCCAGGGCATGATGGGAGGCGCCAAGGCGCACTATGACGGCATCGTCGCCTTCTCCCAGACGGACTTCACCGAAGACCTGAAGAGGATCACGGTGCCGGTCCTCGTGATGCATGGCGATGACGACCAGATCGTGCCTTATGCAGATTCCGCGCCGCTTTCGGCAAGGTTGCTGAGGAATAGCACATTGAAAACCTACAAGGGCTTCCCGCAAGGCATGCCCACGACGAACGCGGACCACATCAACGCCGACCTACTCGCCTTCATCAAAGGCACGGCTTCAGCGTCGGCTTGACACGGAATAATGAAGAGCGGCGAAGCCGCCGGAATGACTCAGATGGCAAGCTCTACAGTGCGGGATGATTAAGGCAAAACAAATCACAACTAAGGAGGCCTCTCATCAGTACAGGTCTGGCAGCATTCACCCTATTTCACGCTGTGTTGAGTCTTGTAGGAATCCTTTCGGGCCTCGTCGTCGTGGGCGGGTTCCTCACCGCGAAACAACGTAACGGCTGGACGGCACTTTTCTTAGCTGTTTCTTAGCTTCTATGGTATTGACGAGCGTGACGGGATTCCTCTTTCCGTTCCACAAATTCTTACCTTCGCACGCCACCGGCATCGTCTCCTTGCTCGTTTTGGCGGTGACGATTCCGGCGCTATACTTCTTTCATCTCGCGGGTCCCTGCCGCCGTACTTATGTTATCGGCGCCGTTGTGGCTCTTTATCTCAACGCTTTTGTTTTGACCGCCCAGCTTTTCGCGAAGATCCCCGCGCTCAAATCTCTGGCGCCCACGCAATCAGAACCAGCGTTCCTTGGGATGCAGGTCGTGATCATGTTGATTTTCATTCCCCTTGGCGTTCTCCCGGTCAAGCGCTTCCGAGCGGAAGCCATCCAGGTAGCCTGAGCGCTCATCATTTTGAAGGATTGATCTACCCTCCTTGACACCCGGAGCATCAAGATATTCAATTCTGCGAGAATAGAGAATCTCGATCCCAAGGGAAGGACGCACTGCGGGAGGGACTATGAACACACTTTCAAAATATAAGTTCTGGATAGGCGGAGCATTTTGCTTGTTCGTCATCGGCCTGATCATTGGGACAATACGCCCAAAGCACGTATCGGGAGCGCCGGGCGCTGCGCCGGACGTTGAGGTCGTCCAGGTTGAGCAAAAGGATGTTCCCATTTATGGCGAGTGGATCGGCACGCTCGACGGATTCACGAATGCCGACGTCCGGGCGGAGGTGACGGGTTACCTGCAGAGGCAGGGCTACCAGGAGGGCTCATTCGTCAAGAAGGGGCAACTGCTCTTTGAGATCGACCCCCGTCCGTTTCAAGCGGCGCTCGATCAAGCTGAAGGGCAGTTGGCGCAGGCGAAGGCCGCGCTTGCCAACGCTCAAGCCGTGCAAGGCAGGACCGAACTCGACGTCAACCGCTACGCGCCTTTGGCGAAAGAACAGGCCGCAAGCCAGCAGGATCTAGACAACGCCGTCCAGAACAACATGGCGGCGAAGGCAACGGTAGCCACGGCCGAAGCGCAGATCAAGACGGCGCAGGCGGCAGTGGAAACGGCCAGAATCAACCTCGAATTCACCCGGCTCGTTGCGCCCATTGACGGCATAGCGGGGCAGGCCCAGCTTCAAGTGGGCGCCCTGGTCAATCCGAACAGCGGGCCCGTGACTGCGGTGTCCACGGTCGACCCCATCAAAGTCTATTTCACGGTCAGCGAGCGGGAGTATCTCGACTGGAATAGGCGGTTCCCAACCGACGCCACGCGCGAGGCTGCGAACAGGCGCGTGCGCCTCGAACTGATTTTGGCCGACGGCTCTACCTATGGGCACGAAGGGACAATCTATTTTGCCGACCGCCAAGTCAATCAGGGCACCGGCGCAATTCGAATCGCCGGACTATTCTCCAATCCCGGGAATATTTTGCGTCCCGGCGGTTACGGCAAAGTTCGCGCGGCCGTCCGAATCCAGCAGGACGCACTGCTTGTCCCTCAGCGCGCTGTCTCCGAGCTGCAAGGCGGCTATCAAGTAGCGGCGATCGACAGCGAGAACAAGGTGAGCGTCCGCTCGGTAAAGGTTGGCGAGCGCGTCGGCACCCATTGGATTATCACCGAGGGGCTGAAGCGAGGCGACCGCGTGGTTGCCGAAGGCGTGCAGAAGGTTCGTCCGGGCATGCAGGTGAACCCCATGCCGTTTGCCGGGGAAAGCCAGGGAAGGTAATCCGATGTCAAAGTTTTTTATCAACCGCCCCATCGTCGCGATGGTGATTTCTATCGTTATGGTGATAGTAGGCGCCATCACGATCTTCAGTCTGCCGGTCGCGCAGTTCCCCAACATCGCTCCGCCGGAAATTCAAGTCCTGGCCACGTACGTTGGCGCCGACGCCCAAACGCTGGAGCAAGCGGTCGCCACTCCAATCGAACAACAGATGAGCGGCGTGGACAACATGAACTATATGTATTCGCTGAACGCCACGGGCAACTCGAACACGACCCTGATCGTGAACTTCGACGTAAAGACCGATCCGAATACAGATTTGATTCTTACGCAGGCGCGCGAGACGCAGGCTGCCTCGCAACTCCCCGCCGATGTCAACAACTACGGAATTACTGTCCGAAAGTCGGTAACCGCTCCTCTCATGTTGCTTGCCTTGTACTCGCCGCATGGGACGTACGACGCGAACTTTCTGGCGAACTACGCATACATCAACATCACGGATCCGATCACGCGCGCGCCCGGCATCGGCAACGTTCAAGTATTTGGCGCAGGCCAGTACGCGATGCGGCTGTGGGTAAAACCCGACCAATTGGCAAAGCTCGGCATCACCGTTCCCGAAATTGTGAGCGCTATTCAGGCGCAAAACACAGTAAATCCAGCGGGGAAGGCAGGCGGCGAACCGGCACCGAAAGGCCAGGAGTTCACCTATTCAGTTCTTGCGCAGGGCCGCCTTGCTTCGCCGGAGGAATTCGGACAGATCGTAGTGCGTGAAACCCCGGATGGCGGAACCGTTCGCGTCCGGGATGTGGCTCGGATCGAATTGGGTTCGCAGGACTACAGCGTTATAGGCCGCCTCAACGGAAGGCCGAGCGCGATTATCGCCACGTATCAGTTGCCCGGTTCCAACGCCGTCGAAGCGGCCGCGAGCGTTACGAAACTAATGGCCGAGATGAAGCAGCGGTTTCCTGAAGACATGGACTATGTCGTGGCCCTGGACCAGACTCGTGCGGTCACACAAGGCATTAAGGAAATCGTTGTGACACTTCTAATCGCGCTCGCGCTTGTGATCCTTGTGGTTTACCTCTTCCTGCAGGGCTGGCGCGCCACGCTGATTCCACTCCTTGCGGTGCCCGTCTCGCTTATCGGTACATTCGTTCTTTTCCCAGTGTTCGGTTTCTCCATCAATACTCTTTCTCTCTTTGGTCTAGTGCTGGCGATCGGCCTGGTTGTGGACGACGCCATCGTCGTCGTGGAAGGCGTGGAACGGCACATCGAGGATGGCTTGACTCCCAAGAACGCGGCTTTGAAAGCAATGGAAGAGCTCTCCGGACCAGTCGTTGGGATCGCGCTGGTTCTCTCGGCGGTCTTTGTGCCAACCGCCTTTATCCCCGGCATTACCGGTCGGCTCTACCAGCAATTCGCTGTCACTGTCGCGATTTCGGTTCTGCTCTCTGCGTTCAACGCGCTCACGCTCAGTCCGGCACTTGCCGCGCTGCTGCTCCGGCCAAGGACACAGAGCCAGGGATTACTGAGGCGGTTTTTCGATGGGTTCAACCGCTTGTTCGAACGTGCTACCGAAGGCTATGTGCGTTGGAGCGCAGTACTCATCCGAAAGACCGTCGTGGTGGTTGTGCTGCTGGTGGGATTTGGCTTGGCGGGGGGCTTTTTTGCCAACCGGGTGCCATCGAGCTTCCTTCCTGATGAAGATCAGGGCTATGCGTTCGTCAATCTGCAGCTACCGAACGGAGCTTCTCTGGAACGCACAAGAGCAGCCTCGGCGGCCGTAGAAAAAATCATTACAAATACGCCGGGCGTTCAATATACGACCAGCGTTATCGGCTTCAGTTTGCTGAGCTTTGTGCGTACCAGTTACAATGCGTTCTTTTTTGTCACCTTCAAACCTTGGGATGAGCGGAAGACACGAGGTGAACAATTTCAAGCTATCAAAGCGCGTTTAAACATGGAACTGAGCCGGCTTCCCGCCGGAATCGCCTTCAGCTTTTCACCGCCGGCTATTCCAGGTGTCGGCAGCTCCGGTGGTTTCACTTTCGTTCTTGAGGACCGCGCTGGAAATGATGTGCAGTTTCTGGCCAAAAACCTGGGGACATTTCTGGAAGCGGCCCGCAAGCGCGCCGAAATCGCGGGCCTGTTCACAACGTTCTTACCCAGCGTGCCACAGGAGTTTGTCGAAGTGGACCGTGACAAAGTGCTGAAGCAGGGCGTGCCTCTCAACGATGTCTACCGGACGATCCAGGCATTCATGGGCGGATACTTCATCAACTATTTCAACCGGTTCGGCCGGCAATGGCAGGTTTATATCGAAGCGGAAAGCGAAGACCGCGCCAAGGCCGAAAACGTCGGACAGTTCTACGTTCGCAACAGCAAAGGTGAGGACGTCCCGCTGTCCACGCTAACCAGCGTTAAGCCGCGGCTCGGGCCGGAGTTTACGATGCGTTTCAACGAGTATCGTGCGGCGCAAATCAACGGCAGCGCAGCGCCCGGCTACAGCGCGGACCAAGCCACGGCGGCCCTCGAAGATGTGTTTAGAAAGACGATGCCGCGAGAGATGGGCTTCGACTATTCGGGAATGTCCTATCAAGAGCAAAAAGCCCGGGAAGGCGTGCCCGCTTCGGCGATCTTCGGACTTTCCCTGTTATTCGTCTTCCTGATTTTGGCGGCCTTGTATGAAAGTTGGTCGCTGCCGTTCAGCGTACTGCTGAGCACGCCGGTCGCGATCTTTGGGGCCTTCGGAATTCTGTGGCTGCGTCGCACGCTGCTAGGAATTTTCCTGCCGCCTTACATGGTCCAGATTGAGAACGATATCTACTCGCAGATCGGACTGGTCATGCTCATCGGGTTGGCTGCAAAGAACGCGATTTTGATCGTCGAGTTCGCCAAGGAGCAATACGAGAATGGAAAACCCCTGGTCGATGCCGCCCTCGAAGGGGCCAGGCTTCGCCTGCGGCCCATCCTCATGACGTCTTTCGCGTTCATTCTCGGCTGCGTGCCCCTGTGGACGGCTACCGGCGCCGGATCGGTTGCCCGCCAAATCATGGGCACGGCTGTAATCGGCGGAATGTTGGCCGCCAGCATGATCGGAATTTTCTTTGTGCCTGCGATTTTCTACATGGTTGAAAAATGGTCAGGCGCCGGCAAGGAGCATGCCTCGGGTCCGTTGCCGGCGGCTCCCACTCCAGCGGAGGCGGATTGATATGGAGCACAGCGAGAACCGTGCAAAGGAAGAGCAGCGGAGCAAGCCTATCAAGAAGGTCGCAGCATTCATGGCGGCGATGATGTCCTTGAGCCTCGCCGCTGGATGCAGGGTGGGCCCGAACTACCATCGGCCCGTCGTTCAACCTCCGACGGCTTTCCGTGATCTGAGCGAAAACCCCCAGGCGCAAGCGCATGCAGCGTCCTATGCCGATCTTCCCTGGTGGCAGGTTTTCCAGGACCCCCAATTGCAGGAGCTCATCCGCACAGCGCTCAAGCAGAACTACGATTTGCAGCTCGCCACGGAGCGCATCAACGCCGCGCGTGCCCAGGTGGCCATCTCGCGCTCTCGTCTTTTCCCACAAGTGCAAGGGAACGGTGATTTCAGCGGCGGAAAAGAACATAACTTCCAAACCAAATCGAACTTTCTGCTCCTTACTGCCGACGCGGCGTTCCAGTTGGACTTTTTCGGAGGGCTGCGGCGCGCGACCGAGGCGTCGCGAGCCGAGCTCCTGGCGACCGAGAATGCGCGGCAGACGGTCATATTAACGCTCGTGAGCGACGTGGCGAGCGCTTATTTCGCTCTCTTGCAACTTGATCTTCAACTTCAAATCACACACGAGACCGTCAAAACGCAGCAAGACTCTGTGAAGCTCACCAATCTTCGCGTTGAGCATGGTGTCGCTACGAGGCTTGATGTTTTGCAGGCGCAGCAAGTTCTCGATTCGGCGAACGCCCAAATTCCTGACTTGGAACGGCAGATCGCCCAAGAAGAAAACGCCATCAGCATCCTCCTTGGCAACTACCCGCAGGCCGTGCCTCTGGGACGCCCGCTGGTGGAGCAGCCGCTTCCTCCCGAAGTGCCGCCGGGCCTGCCTTCCTCATTGATTGAGCGCCGGCCTGATATTCGCGAGGCTGAACAAGTCCTGGTTTCCGCGAACGCCGAAATCGGAGTCGCCAAGGCGCAGTTCTTTCCGCAAATCTCGCTGACGGGCTCCGGCGGCGGATCTTTCGGACGAAGCAGCGCTTTCTCTAGCCTGATGAGCTCGCAAGTCGGAATCTGGTCCTACGGCGCCCAAGTGAGCCAACCCATCTTCACGGGGGGCGCTCTTCGCGGGAATCTGGAGGTGGCCAAGTCGCAACACCAGCAGGCTTTGATTTCGTACCGGCAAACCATTCAACGCGCGTTCGGCGACGTGTCCGATGCGTTGATCGGCTACGAAAAATTCCATCAGGTGCGGGTCCGCCAGGAAGATACCGTCAAGGACTTGCAGGAATCCGTGCGCCTTTCCAACTTGCGCTACACGGGAGGGACGACAACTTATCTCGAAGTGCTGGACGGGCAGCGATCGCTGTTTTCCGCCGAACTCACACTCGCGGAAGCGCGCGGCACCGAGTACCAGAGTCTTGTGCAGCTTTACAGGGTCCTCGGCGGTGGCTGGCAACAATAGCAGTCGAAGAAAGCAATGAATCGCCTCGAGAGGCATTTGGTTTTTCTTCAACGGCAGATCACACCCAGGCTTGGGATCGCGACGGCGCGGTGGGTGCATAAATCAACCGGAGAGCCTGTGAGATATGACGACTCTTCCAAACACTTTCGATTTACCGGGACTCGGGCCACGTGCCAACTAGGGGCGCAAGTCGAGGTGCCTTCAGTCGGTTTTTGGTGGAAGTCCGATCCGCTCAATATGTCGAAGGCCCGACGTCGCGATCATCGGAGAGGAAGTCAACGGTCACTACTACGACAGTTGAGGCGGGATAGACGTACCCAGGAGGGAAGAGTCATTCGCAGGATTCATGAAGGATAGCCTTGGTTTTGCCAGGTTTGTTTGTCTGCTGTGCTTGCTTCTGGTTTGTTTTTCGCTTTCAGGGATGGCCCGAGCGGAGGCCGCAGACAAGCAGTTCGTCTCGCGCGTGGTGGAGGTTGCGGGCGTCAAGCTTATTACACGAGGGGCGGCCATGGCACACCGCTCATCCTGCTGCATGGCTATGCGGAGACGTCTCGCATGTGGACGCCAATATTACCTGTGCTGGGCGAACAATCTACGGTGATTGCGCTGGATCTGCCGGGGATCGGAGAGTCTTCCATTCCTGCCGATGGTCTGGACATGAAAACCGCCGCCATCCGCATTCATGCTCTTGCCAAATCGCTCGGAGTCGAGAAGGCGAGGGTTGTCGGGCACGATAGGCCCAGAAACGCCAGGAATGGCAGCATCACCTTCCACCACGACCAGTATCCCGCCACCGTAAGTTTCATTTGATGGGCTACTCTCGCTCATCCTTCCCGATACCAGCCAAAACGGCTCCCACAGCTGCAGCGGCTATAGCTCCGGTCATTTCTTGGCTTATACGGCCTTCGAGCGAGAGAATCACAATGATTGAGACAAGGACTGTCAACCCAAGGTACTGAATGAATCGGAGACCAATACCTTTGCCTAATTTGAGCCGATTCCACACTCCGCCAATTGCGCCAGCCATCGCGATGACAAGCAGTACGCCTTCCACTATGTTCTTCATCGAGGCTTCGGTCACAGTTCGGTGAGGCTGCTGGCCCTGTGCATTCGATGCTGAAAAGAATGTCAGGAGCACAACGCAACTGACTGAACAAATGAGTCGTCTCATCATTCTTAACCTCCTGTGAGGCAAAGTCGGCTCTATTCTTGATTACCTATCTCTTGACCTCTTCCTTCACCACTCGTTGCGAGTCTTTGTCTCCCGTAGGTCAGGTCAGCGATGACGATATCGGACTCTTTAATTTCTTTGATGATCCTGTCATCAATGTCATCGTTGTGTTCGAGCCGTCCCATGAAGATCGTCCTAATTGCGCTACCTTGCGGATCTCATTTTTGCCTCCTCTCATGAACACGCCGCGCGCACGGGAGTAGCTCAGAATCTCAGCTCGCATATAGGCGTCAGTATCTGCTGCCGCGGAACGTCCTTTTGGTCCGGCGGCGAATGATGCGTCCGCTCCCAGCTTTACCTTGCTGTGCAGCAGGCTGCCTGCGCCACGATCGTTTATCACGAGAAAGACGAAGTCTGTTGCCTCGCCGCCAAACTGCAAGCCAAAGCTCCCGCCTTCGAGCGCATACATAGCAGGCGCGCCCATGGACCGGTGAATTTTTGCCCGTGCGGCAAACCGTGGTGCCGCGACCGTAGCTGCCCCCCACAAGAAACGCAGCTTTCAACACCGACGGCATCACCACAACGCAACGACATTGAGAATTTCCTGCGTCACCTTGCCCGAATTCTGAAGACGGCCCTTTTCAGCATCTACTGCGCTCGGATTTTTTGAGGAAGAGAAAGGTGCCAAAGCGAGCAGGCTCGCCACGGCAACGATCCAACACTTTGTATGCCTCATTCCTTGTCCTCCTTTTAGGCGCGTCTCGCCTGCTTGAACGCAATCGTCATTTTTCCTTTTTTCTTCGAGGAAGCTAATCCCGGCTGGTTTGGAAATTCTGCTCGTATTCAAAGCCGCGATCCACAGTGAGCAACACATCGAATTTGGCGGCTTCGGCGGCAGTCAGGAGATCGCCGTTCTCGAGTTCTCCTAACCCAGCGTATCGAGCGGATTGGCACTCATGACCGGGCAAGTGATTTCGCAGACGCTGGGAAACACATTCGTCAAAGAAGGATCTTCATCCACGCTGGCCGACAAGTGCGGCCTTGGCGTCCTCAAGCGCGGTAATGGCGTCTTGGCGGCTGACCGAGGGAAAATCCTAGAGGAATCCGTCCAGAGTGTCTCCTGCTTTGAGGTAGTCCAGGAGAGCCTGAAAGGGGACCGCGTGCCCCGGAATACGGGTGTGCCATGAAGGATATTCGGGTTCTTGACGATGACATCACCGACCGAAGCCATGGTTAGTCTCCATCTGGAGCGAGTACAGCACGGGAGTGCCATGGCTCGGACCGCGGTGTCGGTAATTGGAGGAGCGCGGCCGGTTGAGGTGGCACACAAACTTCAGTTTTGAGTGACGAGTAGCTGGTGGTTAGTGGCTCGGAGGCTAAATCGTCATATAGCCCGAAACGACCGATTTGTATCACCGCACCCAAAAGATAATGTGCGTACCTCGGGCTTCTAGGCAGAGTGCGACCAATCTATAATCCGCGGCGGAAGAAGGTTGCAAGGAAGAGGTTAGGGGGTACATCGCTGTCTTCAAGCATCCGTACTTCGCCGTCACCAACAAGGATGGCGCTTCCGATCTGAAGAATGTTCCGCCCGGCAAATACACGAACGAAGCTTGGCATGAAAAATTCGGGGTTCTGACTCAGAAGGTCACTATCGCGCCTAATCAAACAAAACTCTGGAGTTTATTTTCAAGCGATGAGGTTGACTTGGAGACTATGCAGGTCCCGGCCTAGCCTGGAAAAAAAATTCACAAATGGCGGGGAGAACTGCCCGCGCAATCAGAGTTGCTCGCAGTGCGTCGATGGACGCTCGCGATTCAAATTGGCTTTGCGGAGCGCCGGTGAAGCTGCGTTGGCGCCCCGCCGCCGTTTGATTCGCGAAAATCTTCTTGGTTCCTGTTCGTCTTCGTCACAAAGGACCAGACTTAGAATCTTCTGTTTATTCCTCGTCGCCGTCCAGCCCGTCGACAGGGGTGATCGTGCCGAACAGACCATCCTGTTCCCCGTTAATGCCGGCGCTGAAGAACAGCGTGTTGGCTGGTCCAGCGGTCCCGTCGTTGCCGAAGGTGAGCGACCACAGGCCGTCGATGATCATGATGGAGTCGTCTGGGTTCTTTACGAAGCCCATGAATTTGTAGGTGAAACCATTGAAAGCGGCAATCTTGCCACTCCCAAAGTTGCCAACGAGAATGGCGTTGCTGAACTCGCCGAAATCACGTGTGGTCCAGACAACTCCCCACGGTGAATTGAACCACGAGCCATGCTGAAGATTGCCGATGTGTCTCCCAGCCGGCGTGAAGATCTCAACGAGACCGAGCCCATCACCGGCGACGTCATCGTGCCGGGCCGCGTCTTGCTTGGCGTATGTTACAAAGAGCGTGCCGCCGATGTTCTGAATGTTGAAGGGAGCGAAGCCGTCAGGGACTCCCTCGGCTTCGAAAGCATCATCACCGAGAAAGACACGCTTGAAATTTGTGTCGTAGACTTCGACGCGCGCGTTGCGAAAATTCGTGACGTAAAGAAATTTGTTGCCGTTGATTTCGCCCGAGGTCGCGCCTTTGTAGACGGCGCCATTCGGGGACCCGTTACCCGAGTTGTCGACGACGAGGACGGCATTCTGCCCGCTATTCCAGCCGGAGATCGTTCCATCTTCCGTAACAAAGATGAAGTGGGCGGATTTGCCCGGGGCAACGAGAAAATCCGTCGGGCTGCCATTAAAAACGACACCTGTTGGAGTCGACTGGGTTCCCGCCGGCGAGCCATTAGGAGGCGGAACGGTGACGTTGCCAGTACCATTAATCGGAATTGCTGCGCCCGCGCCGTTGTAGAGAGTGGACGTGCCGGAATTATTGTTGGAAACCCACCAAGGGCTGCCGCCCGGGGAGCGAGTCAGTCCCCAGGGGTTTTTCAGACTGGGATCCGGAGGATTTGGCGTAGAAATCGAGGCCAAATCCGAAACGAGGTTCGTTTGTTTGTAATGTTGCGCAAATGCGAGAACGGGAAGCAATAGCACCGCGAGCCCAAGAATCAGAGATGACCTCAGGAACTTAATGGCACGCTTCATGTATACCCCTCCTGCCAAATAACGTTTGGTGTCAAATTCGGGCTCCAGCGCGTGCGGGAATCCACGGGCTGATGCTCGGGTTTCGAGCTTTGTCCGGTTTGAGATAGCCAGAATTGTACGAGAAGGTTGTCACCGTGGCATCTGAAATTTGTCAACAGATTGTAAGGCCCACCGACCGCTAGGTCAGTGAGTAATAGAACTGCCAAGATACGACGCGAAGCCGCAACTACAGCGATCCGAAGGCCGGAACGTCGTAGAATGGAACCGCACACTGCATTGAAGCCATGGCAGAGTCCCGAAACAAATCGGGGATCACAAAGTACGTAGCAATCGCGGCGGGCCACACGTAATGTACATGCATTACCTGTGCCACGGTGCCGCCGCTCAGATCGCTGGCTCCTTGCGCGCCGCTCTTGCTACTTCAAAGACTCCTCTTGAAAAGCCCGCGCCGCCGGCACCTGAGCCAACTACTCCACCCCAATGGGTCAAAATTGCGAATGACACGATCGGGCGGCAAGGCACACTCAGAGGTGGAGTTCTTTCTTTTGGCTTGGCGCGTTCCCAAGAAATAACAGAAAACGGCATGACACTCGCATCGCCCCAGGGCGTTGCGGAGTCTATCAATTTCCAAGAAACGGGCGCGGGCAAAGTTGCTACGACAGGCGATTTTGTGCTCACGGCCGAGGAAGTGAATCCCGTTATCTCAGCGCTGGAGGAGCATCACATTTCCATTACGGCTCTGCATAGTCATATGCTTACGGAGCAGCCTCGACTCTTTTTCATGCACTTCTGGGCTGCCGGCAATACCGCCTCGGTCGCGGCTGGAATCAAGGCAGCGCTGAGCGACATCGCTCTCAAGTAGGAAGCGGAAATGATTAAAAAACGCTTAGCCCAAAGCAGTGCGCTGCTCCTGCTTCTAACATTCGTTCTGATGTTTGCGCCTAAGGGCGCTCCTCAATCGAGCGGCCCTACGCTTAAGAAAATAGCAGAGTTCGATCTGCCAGGCCCGGGAGGAAAACGATTCGACTACCTGACTGTGGATCCTGACGATCACTACTTGCTATCTGCTCATCTTGCCGCGAAACAAACTTATGTGATTGATGTTAAGACTAACAAGGTCGTCGCAACGGTCACGGATACTCCTGGTGCGGAGGGTGTGGAGTATGTGCCGGGACTCAGGAAATTCTACTCTTCCAACGCATACGACAACACGATTGGCGTCGTGGACCTGAAACAGATGAAGGTGGTCAAGAAACTGAAAACGGAAGCCAAACCGGATGGCAGCGCGTACGCAGCGCCGTTCCACAAGCTATACGTCTCGGACGAGCGCGGGAAAACTGAGGCCGTTGTGGACGTAGTCAAAGACGAAATCGTTAAGACCTTGCATTTTGACAGCGAGACCGGGATGCCGCAGTACGATCCCGTAGCGCGTAAGGTGTACGTGAATTTGCAGGATCAGAACATTTTTGCAGTCATCGATCCGGTAGCCGATGAAGTTGTGGGGCGCTTTCCGGTTGGGCGCTGCAAGGGAAATCACGGGATGGCTCTCGATCCCCAGCATCATCGAGCTTTCCTATCCTGTGAGGGAAACGAACTGATGACTGTCTTCGATTTAGACAAGTGTCATCAAACGGGCCTTGACTTGATCCGGCGTAAGGTTCGGATTTTGCTGGATGAGCAGGGCAGCAGCGCCGCTTACCACGGGTGTGGCCATACTTGTGCCGCTCAGCCGCATATAAGACGGCGAGATCTTGTTATTTTTGGTATTGCCGCCCGAGGTCGTGTTGGTAGTAGTCGAGGTGGAGTACTCGCTCAGATAAACATCGGTGGGAGTACTCAGTAGGGGTGCATTCGGCGCCAGGGCGGAGATGATTTGATTGCCGGGCGCAACGATGTCGGGTTTCACCACATAGTCGTACGCCGTCGGTCCTTTCGAACTGTAACTTGCAATAGTGTCGTCGATGCGGGTCGGAGTGTCTGCCGTCTTCATGGCGCCCACGGTGATGACCTACGGATCATTCCCTGGAGCGGCGATGGTGCCGTAGCCTTCTGTTCCCGCGGTGTTGTTGCGCCCCTGGTTCCCAGCCGCGGCCAACACTACTATGCCTGCATTCCAAGCTGCCTCAACTGCCTGGCAGAGTGGATCCAGCTGATAGCTTTCGTAGACTTGGCGCCCGAGC